>Ga0247834_1001058_pt1 | contig 49645 bp, 34 predicted proteins | sample LaCruzMarch2015__8_FD_187118 | JGI IMG/M metagenome (GOLD analysis project Ga0247834, IMG submission 187118) | Freshwater microbial communities from meromictic Lake La Cruz, Castile-La Mancha, Spain - LaCruzMarch2015_12m | ecosystem: Environmental > Aquatic > Freshwater > Lake | place: Spain... | reverse complement strand
CTGAAATCCACGCTGAAATATTGAGCAAGAAAGACAAAGTGGAAAACACAATAGATTTTGGTGTGAGCTGTACTGGCAATGTGTTTAGCATGGATTTTAAAAGCCTCATTCCTTCCCAAAGTTTAAAGGCCTACAAAAACATGGAAATGGCCATTGAAGGCATAAATCAAGAATATCCTGAAAAAATGAGCGTAGGCCAATCTTTGCCGGATGGAAAGGTGAAAATTAAAATGAGTAGTTCCGGCATGGCGATGATGGACATGGAGATGAATATTGTGAACCGAAAAGTAGAAGCTATGGAAACGCTGGAAACGCCTGCTGGAAAGTTTGAATGCACTGTAATTTCTCAAGAATCAAGCATGGTGACCACCACCATGGGGATGCCTATGAAAATGAACTTCAAAAGTAAAGAGTGGTTTAGCCCCAAAGCGGGTATGGTAAAAAGCGAGGATTATTCTGAAAAGGGCAAACTCAGAGGCTACACCTTGCTCACCGAGTTGAAATAAACTCAGCCCCGAACCAGTTTCTTTTCTCTCAGATAGTTCAGCCTTAACACTTCTTTTTCGGGGTGAAGCCAGGTTTGCTTTTCTACTTCGCAAATAGCCAATTCATGGTCACCTGCATCGACCCAATTTACGATGCGGGCATGCAGACAACCAATGGCATCCGTTAAAATGGGACAGCCTCTGTAGTCGGGTTCATGTGCAATTTTGGTGAGTTTGTTCACAACCCTACCCGATTTTCGGCCTAACAAGGTCAGGTGTTTGGCAAAGTCGACTCCAAGCCAGTGCAGATTGAGTAAGCCTGACTGTTTGGCCAATTCAAGGGTGTAATCCGGCTTATATAAAGCTACAACCATACATTTTTTGGCCATATCAGTTTGCATAGCCCAAGTGGCTATGTTGGCGTTCGAAGTTTGGCCAAAAACTGTGGTCACTGCGTGCACTTCGTAGTCTTTCAGCTTAAAAAGAGATTTGGGCATGTGGAAAACTTTTTAGTAGAAATAAAACCCGATTTCAGGTATGTCTGTTTAGTTTTCAAATCCTTTTTCACTTCAATTCACCAAATATCTCAAACATACTTTCTCAAAAAATACTTTATTTGTTGCTCGCATATTGATCACCGTCAACGTGCACCTTCAAAAGCCCAAATTTACTTTCTTTATCTATGCTAGAAACAAGTACAACACTGCAAGAGCCATTGCTGCTTGAAAACAAAAATCGTTTCGTCCTTTTTCCCATCCAGCACGCCAACATCTGGCACATGTACAAACAGGCCGAGGCAAGTTTCTGGACAGCGGAAGAAATTGACCTAGCCCAAGACCACAACGATTGGTTGAATCTCAATGACGGAGAGCGGCATTTTATTTCGCATGTGCTGGCTTTTTTTGCTGCCAGCGATGGGATTGTAAACGAAAACCTGGGGGTTAATTTCTTCAACGAAGTGCAGCTGCCCGAGGCCAAGTGTTTTTATGGCTTTCAGATCATGATGGAAAACATCCACTCAGAAACGTATTCGTTGTTGATAGACACCTACATCAAAGATCCAGCAGAAAAAAACAAACTCTTCAACGCCCTCGAAACAGTACCCTGTGTGGCTAAAAAAGGTGAATGGGCACTCAAATGGATTCAAAGTGAGGACTTTGCAGAGCGATTGATTGCTTTTGCAGCTGTGGAAGGCATTTTCTTTTCCGGTAGCTTTTGCTCGATTTTCTGGCTGAAAAAACGTGGCTTAATGCCTGGCCTCACATTCTCAAATGAGTTAATTTCACGAGACGAAGGACTGCATTGCGACTTTGCCTGCTTGTTGTACAACGAGTACCTCAACAATAAGCTTCCGGAAGAACGTGTGATTTCCATCATTCGGGATGCTGTGGCTATCGAACAGGAATTTGTGACCGACGCATTGCCTGTAAACCTCATTGGCATGAACAGTAGGCTCATGAATCAATACATCGAATTTGTTGCCGACCGACTGCTTGGGGCTTTAGGCTGTTCCAAAATTTATGGAGCCACCAACCCATTCGATTTTATGGAAATGATATCGCTGCAAGGCAAAACCAATTTCTTCGAAAAGCGTGTAGCCGAATACCAAAAAGCAGGCGTGATGAGCGACAACGACAAACCTAAGTTTTCGCTCAGCGAGGATTTTTAAGAAGTTTTCTGAGAAACAACTTTGAAACCGGCCTTGAGCCGGTTTTTTTTGACCAGCTAAAGAGGAACAAAATGCCCTACAACTGACTCATCAAATACTGCCGATAGGTTTGATTTTGCTCAGCTTCAGCGGCCAACTTCCGGAATTGCTGAATGTCGGGTCGGTCAGAAAAAAGTCCGAGAACCCTGAAAGCAGCAAAACGGGCAATGAAAGAAGTTTCCTTGGTAACCAGGTATTGAAGTTTTCGCACACATTTGTCTTGTGCCTGGGAGTCTTTCATGCCATAAGCATATTGCCCAAAAGCGGTGATGAGATTAAACTGACCAGACTTTTTACCATTTTCCAACTGCCAGGTGAACCAGCCAATATAAGTGGTGTCTTTTATTCTGGAGTAGACGTTGGCCAAAGCAGAAGCAATTCCAGTATGCGTTTCTTTCTCAAAACGCTTCATCACCTCCAGTTTGTCTTCTGCATCTGTGCTTGTAAATGCTTCGAGGGCACTTCCAGCAACAGTGTAGGAACGATGATTGAGCATTCGACGGAACAAACCTTCGTGTTTAGGGGCATTTTCTTTGGCCAACAATGCAATAGCGGCAGCCTGAACCTGTGTTTTAGCATCATTTTCGGCAATAGCTTCAATTTGCTTTTTGGCTGCATCACCAATTGAAATCTGCCTGGCCATCAGGTAGGCAATTGAAACTTCACGCACAAGCCAAAATGAATCGTTCAGCCCTTTTTGTACCGCTAGCTCTGCCAGTTTTGTATCTGGATTTTTATCTTCGACCACGAGGTCTTTCAAGGCCAAATACCTTGTTAAACCACTGTTGCTCAGGCTAAACTTTGAAAACAATTCCATCCCCGAAGCTGAATCGTCAATAGCTGCAAGCAAGGTATGTTCCGGGTCGAAAACGATATGATCGGGTTTGGTTAAGGAAGGAATTTTAAACTGCCCTTTTGCACCTTGCAATGTGAATTCATATTTGAATAAATTGCCACGCAAAGAGGTTTCTACCTGAAAAGGAATCTGATAAACGGGAGCGTGCGCAGTGTCTTGTACTTGCTCAACTGCAATGACAACCTGAGCACTATCAGCCTGATATGCCTGACTAACTCGCAGCACTGGGTGACCAGGGTGCAGAAACCATTGGTCGAAAAACCAATTCAAATCCTTGCCAGTCACTTCTTCGAAAGCCATGCGCAAGTTGTGCACCTCTACAGACCGATATTGATTGGTGCGTAAGTAAAAACTAAGCCCTTCAAAAAATGCCTGGTCACCGATGGTTTTGCGTAACATGTGCAAAATGCGACCGCCTTTGGCATAAGAATGACTGTCGAACATGTCTTCAGCCGAGCGAACATGGTACCTGATGAGGGGTTCTTGTTTGTGGTTCGATTCATCGAAATATTGTTCTTTTTCTTTGTGGCCTATATAGTCGCTTTCATCTTTGCCATGTTTGTATTCGTTCCACAAATATTCTGAATAGTTGGCAAACGACTCGTTAAGCGGCAGATTGGGCCAGCTTTCCAGGGTAACCAAATCACCAAACCATTGGTGAAACATTTCATGGGCAATGATGTCGTCCCAGTTTTGGTCGAGCAACTCCCTATCTGTTGACTGAATATCTTCGCCAAATAAAGAAGCAGAGGTGTTTTCCATAGCTCCCGACACATAGTCTCTCACAACAACTTGCGCATATTTTGGCCAGGGATATTTGTAATTCAATTTATTCGAAAAAAACTCCAGCATTTCGGGCGTATGCTTGAAAATGGCCTTGGCATAAGGTTCATATTCTTTTTCAACCAAGTACGTGAGTTCAATGTCTCTCCACTTATCTTTTACTACTGCAAATTCGCCAATGGCCATCATGAATAAATAAGGAGCGTGTGGCAGCTTCATTTCCCAAACATCAGTTCGTTTGCCCGGTTCTGGCTCAGTGGAATAACTCAGAACACCATTGCTGAGGGTAGTATAATTGCTGTCGACGGTAATATGCATTTCTTGTGTGCATCGTTCATTCGGCGCATCTATGGTTGGAAACCAAACTGAGCTTGATTCCGGTTCGCCCTGCGTCCAGATTTGCCTGGGCTTGTTGGGTACTTTACCTTGTGCGTTGATAAAATAAAGGCCTTTGTTGTCGGTAATGGCGTAGTTTCCACCAGCGGTTACATTTTTGGGTTGCGCCACATAGTCAATTTCTAGTTGTATTTCTTGCCCTTTGCTGTAAATGGTATCTAAAGCGACCAAGAGCTTTTTGCCAGTATTCTGAAATTTCAAGGAAATCAAGCTCTTCTTTTTCAACAGCCGAACACTGTTTATGGTCATGGCCTGGGCATCTAACTCAAGATTTTGTTGGCTGTAGAAATAAGGCGTGAGAGTCAAAGTAGCCAGGCCTTTCATTTCTTCTTTTTCCCAATCGAACTGCACTTCCATGCGGGTATGTATCAAATCAAATTTACGCTCCTTGCTAGGCAAGTATGCATATTTCAAGGGAATGGGCGTGGCAATGCGCTTTTCTGCTGATTTGTCTACAGTTTGTGTACTAGTCTGCGAAGGACTATTTACCCGTGTAGGCTTGCAAGAGGTTGCAAAAGCAAGGCACAAAATGAAGATTAAAAAAAACGAATTTGAATTAAGGTTGGAGGGCATAGTAGATTACCTCGTAGTTAACAGGTTCGGAAAATAATACTTTTTGGTAGCCTGAGACAGTAAAAATGGCCAATGTATCATCTGATTTGAATGAAGCATTCAGTTTTAATCGGCGCTCAAATAACACATTTTTTTCTTTTACCAAGGCTTTGGCTTGCTCACATTTTCCAACAATTGAGCTACGTAAATACAAAGTCTGAAGGCCGTTATCGTTATTATTTCTAATCCAACTTTGGCCCGAAAGTATGGTCGATGAAGGTAAAATTCTGTATTGGTCTTTTTCTTTTTCAGGAAGTTGAAGGTAATTCAGCCAGGAGAGTTCTTGTTGCCAGTTTTCAGCTTTCACTTGTTCTGCTGGCTGTTCATTGATCTTCACTACTTTAAACCAGTTGTGTTTGCCTAACCCAGCTATTTCCTGCTTCATACAGTCCGGAATTTGCGAACCTGCATCAGTGCTTATTGCTTTTTTAGAATTGCAGGCCAGACCAAGCCATGCGATAAAGCAAAACCAAACCATTTTCATCGCACTATGGCCAGTTTAGTTACACAGGCCTGGGTGCCATCATTTTGACTGCTAAACACAAGGTACACTCCTGGATCTGCCCTTCGGCCGTTGTAGTCTTTCTGGTTCCAAGCCAGCATGTTTCCAACTGCATTGTTCTCATACATGAGCCTGCCAGCCATATCGGTGATTTTCACCATGCTATTTGGCGAGAAGCCTTGCATAGTAATAAGGCCATCATATCCAGGTTTTACAGGATTTGGAAAAATGCTGATGTCTGAACTTAAACACTCTAATTCTTTACCAGGCTGAATATTCTCTGAACCGCCATCGCTTTGGTATGAAATGAGTCCTTTTTCTGTAGCAAAAAACACTTCGCCTGTGGCTTTGTTGATGGCAATATCTGTTATTTGATTGCTAAGCAATGGACTGTTTTCAACCGTCAAATGTAAAATGACCTGGCTCATATCTTCATTGAAAAGCCAAGCCCCTGCCCCATCCGTACCTATCCATTTGCGGTTTCCACCATCGACTACTATGCTTGAGATTTTATAATTTTCAAGCACAGGTCTGCCGTCATAAATAGGCAAATATGCTTTGGCTTCAACACCTTGCTGCACAGCCTCTGGATTAAAAAACACTGCAACACCTTTGCTAGTGCCAACCCAAATCTGTCCTTTTTTGTCTTTCACCATGGCGAATATATTTCCATCGGGTAGCCCACCTGAAATTTCTGAGGTGCCCATTGACTTTACAAGCTTGCCCTCGTCATCCATGACTATAATGCTGTTGTTTCCAACTACCCGACCTGGACCTGAAGTCATCCAGATTCGGTTAGCATTATCTACTAAAATAAGCCAGGGTTGATAGTACCCGGCAATGAAATCTATTCTATAACCCTTCCAAGTATTATCAGGATATCTGGCATGCAAACTTAAGTTACTGCATCGTTCATTTGCATTGAGTATCCACTGTACCCCTTTTAAATCGGTAGCAGAGCCTAGTACTCTTGTAAATGCACCACCGGGTATTTCATTGCACAAGGTAGAACCTTCTGTTCTATCATCGTAAATCTCAAAGCTCATGTCACTTTTTCGTTCAACGAGTCCAAAGCCATAGGTTGAAAGGAATAATGAACCATTGCTAGGGTTATATTCAGCATTTATAGGGTCGGAAAACGAAGGAGCTGAACCGTTGTAGATGTTGTAGTTGGTCCAATTTCCTTTCTGAAACTCAAAAAAACCATCAAATAAACTTCGCTGTATATACCCTGCTGAAATATTAATCCCTCCGGGAAGAACCAACACTTTATCTTCATAGCTGTAAAGCTTAAACAAATTGGCTGAAAATGGACCATTTAGCACGATATTATCCGATACACCTGTTTTGTAATCTGTTTTTATGAGCCCATTTTGCTGGTCACCTAAATATAAAAAATCTCCATTAGCAGAAAAAACAGCTCCATTCAAACGACTTATTTTTCCTTGGCTGTAAATAATCTTATCTTTTTCATGATTACCATTGATAACTACTACTGAATCTTGAGAAAAAACAACAATTTTATTATTATTTGATTTGACTAAACTGTATGATTTTTTGGGAAGTAGGTTAAATGCTTTGAAAGATCCATTAATTTGTCGTGAAAACAAGCCAGAGTCTGACATACTAACATATATTCTGTCATTCAAAAGATGTACTCCGGTAATCAACGATCGAGTGTTTGCTGGAAGACCATAAGACGCCTCGGGAATGAGTGATTTCCAATTTTCGTTATCGAGCAAATTGGTCCGCAATAAAGCAAGTTTAACGCCTTCTGTGCTGGCTACAAACAACGTGTCGTTTAACACTACAGAAGAATACAGTTTAATTGAACTGCCACTTAAACCCATAGAGATATTACTCTCTTTTATTTCTTTTCTGGCAATATTTACTACAACCAATCCAAATTCGCACGACAAATACGCAAGATTTTTGTCAATATGAATATGGTTAATACGCTTAGACCCAAAAAAATCAGCTCTTATGATGGCATTCAAGTTCACTACCTGATTTCCCGTAACAAAGTCGATGTTACCACTTTCGTAGCCGACGATTAACGTTCCTGTAGCGCTGTTGTATGCCATAGCAGTAGCACTTACATCGCTCAACCCGTCGATTTTACTCATGGTTTGCACCTCGCCTGTAGACTGATTATATATCAGGATTCCAGCACCAACACTTGCAAAAATTTGATCGCCGGCACGTTCTAGAATACCTATTGAGCCAAAGGGCAAATGAATTCGCCAAGAGCCTACCGGAAGTTTTGCTTGTCCAAAACCTGATATGTATGTCAATAAAACTATAGCAAGCCCGAGGATTTTGACTCTAATGTTCATAGCTAACAATTCAATCTTCTTAACTTATTTCTGTTGTGTAATGTTGCTGAACGAGGAAGCAGATGGCAAATTTTGTGCTTCGTTAAAGCATGCCCTGCAAAGTGCCTCATATAGTTCTGTTTCGCCAATGAGCATTTGCTCTTGCGAAGTATCGAGCCTGTGAGAGTGGGAAGCCACGCCACCACATTTCACGCAAATGGCATGAACTTTAGTTACATATTCGGCAATGGCCATGAGAGCAGGCATTGTACCAAAAGGCACTCCTCGGAAGTCCATATCCAGGCCAGCTACAATTACCCGAATGCCTTCATTGGCTAGTTGACTACAAACGTCCACAATTTCACTATCAAAAAACTGTGCTTCGTCAATGCCTACAATGTCGCAGTGCATCGCCTTTTCCAGAATTTCAGATGCAGTTCTAACAGGTGTTGAAGAGATTGCATTTTGATCGTGACTTACAATGTTTTCTTTGTGGTATCGCTTGTCGAAGGCTGGCTTGAAAATTTCGACATTGAAACGGGCGATTCGGGCTCTGTTTAGCCGTCGAATCAATTCTTCGGTTTTACCTGAAAACATGGAGCCGCAGACTACCTCTATCCAACCCCCTCCTTTTTTCCTGAATGTTGCAGGATTGCTATGAAAATGTGGTTCTATGAACATGCGGCAAAAAAACTCAAAACTGAGAACAGATGCCTGCTTTTTTTAGACTTACTGCACCAGGTCAGAAATTTTGACATAAAAAAATCCGGCTCGTAGCCGGATTTATGACGATTTGGTTAATGCGAACTGATTTGGCTATTAGTTTGGTGTACTAAATAAGGTTAGCTTAAACAGCTCGGTGCAAATATAAAAGTAAGGTTGCATAAGTCAATAGCCATGAAGCAGTTAGAATAAAATTTAGTTGAATGGCAATAAACTTATATACTTATTGAAAACACACTTAATTTACCCATCGTCCTGTTGCCAAATTGTTAACAATTCTTACAATTTGCTGAACTTTCAATTAACCTACATTTTTTGCTAACAATTTACTACAAACAAAAGTGCTATATAACTATTTCATTATCAAAAGATTAAAATAAGGAAGCTGCAATCAAAGGTGGGTTTATCCAAAGAAAACTCCACAATAAGTCAAAAATTCCAATTTGGGTTTATTGAAAAAGTAATCTCCCATTTCATGTGGTTTAAAATAGTGGAGCATTTGGTGAATGAGAGTCCATAAACTTTCTCTACAGGCTGAATAAGTCCGCCAAAGGCATACTAACCTGGCCAAGTATGACCAGATTTAGCACCAAGATGATGGTAACGGAAAATGAATACTAAAATATAAGAAGAGCCAAGCTAGGCTTGAGCAAAAGACATGTCGGATGTGGTGTTGGAGATGCATCATTCAACACTTTCCATGGCAAAACTGTGCCCAAGCTGCTTATCAAAGTTGTGGTAGTTTTTCGTGTTAACTTTATAACTCCGCACTTTTTTCTCGCACACATTTGTGGGTGATTTTTGAAAAATTTGAAATGTATCACAACTCATTTCTGCAACGCACATGCATATGAAAAAAGGATGATGTGGTGCACTCAATTTTCCTGACTGAACAGCATCTTCAATAAGCAAAAAAAAGCCGTTCGTTTTTCAAAACCGAGCTGGAAGTGAATTTTAATGGATTATGAACAGGCAAAAGCAAATAACTTCTCGGTTTTTCCTCCATTATTTTCCTGATTTATAGCTGATTACAACTAAACTGGTTTTTCGAAACAAACCCGCTATACTTGCACCCTCATTTTTTGAGTGTAAAAACTGCTTATCAACATACATGGAAAACATCATTTACTTGATTCCTATTCTTGGTGCCGTGGGATTACTGGCTACCATTATAAAGTCTGCCTGGGTAAACAAACAGGAAGCCGGCGACGCTGAAATGAACAAGCTGGCTGGCTACATTGCCGACGGTGCAATGGCCTTTTTGAAAGCTGAATGGAAAGTGCTTTCCTATTTCGTCATCATCACCGCCATAGTGTTGGCTTGGTCGGGCACACTGGTCGAAAATTCAAGCCCTGTCATTGCTATTTCGTTTGTAATTGGTGCCGTATTTTCTGCCTTTGCAGGCTGGGTAGGCATGAACATAGCCACCAAAGCCAATGTGCGCACCACGCAAGCCGCTCGCACCAGTTTGCCAAAAGCACTGGCCGTTTCGTTTACCGGTGGCTCTGTGATGGGTCTTGGTGTGGCAGGTTTGGCGGTATTGGGCTTAGGTTCTTTGTTCATCCTTTTTTACCAAATGTATGTGGTGAGCGTTGGTGGGGATGTGAACGGACTCGCCATGGAAAAAGCTTTGGAAGTATTGGCCGGCTTTTCGCTTGGTGCTGAATCCATTGCCCTTTTTGCCCGTGTGGGTGGCGGTATCTACACCAAAGCGGCCGATGTAGGCGCTGACCTGGTCGGTAAAGTTGAAGCTGGAATTCCGGAAGACGATGTGCGCAACCCTGCCACCATTGCAGACAACGTGGGTGACAACGTGGGCGACGTAGCCGGCATGGGTGCCGACTTGTTCGGCTCGTATGTGGCTACCATTTTGGCTACCATGGTATTGGGCCGTGAAATCGATTCAAATCTGGACAACTTTGGAGGCATTGCCCCCGTGTTGCTACCCATGCTTATTGCTGGTTTTGGCATTGTGTTTTCGATGATGGGCATGGTTTTCGTGAAAATAAAAGGCGAAAATTCGAACGTGCAAAACGCCCTCAACATGGGCAATTATTCTTCTATTGTATTTACAGCCATTGCTTGTTATTTCCTTGTTAATTGGATGCTGCCCAACGAATTGTCTATTCGGGGATATGACTTCACCAAAATGGATGTGTTTTTTGCCATTATTTTAGGTCTGGTGGTTGGCACGCTCATGAGTATGATTACTGAATATTACACTTCCATGGGCAAGCGACCTGTGCTTTCCATCATCAAACAATCAGGTACAGGCCACGCCACCAACATCATTGGCGGACTTTCTGTAGGCATGGAATCGACCATGTTGCCAACAATAGTGCTCGCTGCGGGCATTATGGGTGCTTATGCTTTTGCCGGTTTATATGGTGTAGCCATTGCCGCCTCAGGCATGATGGCGACTACCGCCATGCAATTGGCCATTGATGCTTTTGGCCCTATAGCCGACAACGCAGGAGGTATAGCCGAAATGAGTCAGTTGCCAGAAGAAGTTCGACACAGAACAGACAATCTTGACGCCGTTGGAAACACCACTGCTGCTACTGGAAAAGGATTTGCCATTGCTTCTGCTGCATTAACTTCATTGGCCTTGTTTGCAGCTTTTGTGGGTGTGGCTGGAATTTCTGCCATCGATATTTTTAAAGCCCCTGTTCTTGCCGCTTTGTTTGTGGGCGCCATGATTCCTTTTATATTTTCTTCGCTGGCCATTGCTGCTGTAGGTCGTGCTGCCATGGATATGGTGAATGAAGTGCGCCGTCAATTCCGTGAAATTCCAGGCATTATGGAGTACAAAGCCAAACCAGAATACGAAAAATGTGTTGAAATTTCTACCAAAGCTTCCTTGAGAGAAATGATGTTGCCAGGTGCTATTGCTCTTTTAACACCTTTGGTAATTGGTTTTGGATTTTTAAACGTATTTTCTGAAGTAAGTTCTGCCGAAATGCTGGGCGGTTTGCTGGCCGGTGTTACAGTAAGTGGCGTGTTGATGGGCATGTTCCAAAACAATGCGGGTGGTGCCTGGGACAATGCCAAAAAGTCGTTTGAAAAAGGCGTGGACATCGATGGAAAAATGTATTACAAAAAATCGGAGCCACACAAAGCTTCTGTAACTGGCGACACCGTGGGCGATCCTTTTAAAGATACCAGCGGACCTTCTATGAACATCCTCATTAAGTTGATGTCTATTGTTTCGTTGATTATTGCACCGCACATAAGCGTGAAACAAACACACCACGCTCAAGCGAAGCCGGAAGTGAAAAAAGTGGTAGCATACAAAACTCCTGCTACTCAGAATAAAACCAATGTTGTCTTTAAGCCATAAAAGCTGAATTTGGTTTGTATAAAAAAGCCCGTCTCAAATTTCTGAGGCGGGCTTTTTTATATATGGATAACTGAACTAAGAATCTATAAGCAAATCTTCAAAATGCCAGATTCTTTTCTGGAGAATTTTTGATTCGTTTAGTCGACTTTAACCCATTTCTTTGAATACCAAGTTCCTTTTGACAAGCATTTGACAAAATAAATGCCCGATGGAAGATGGCGGACATTTATTCGAGAAACAGGTTTACCTTGCTCGATGAGAATACTGCCATGCACATTTACCAGACGAACTTCATCAAACTGCAAATCAGAGCTATGAATCTGAATGAAATCTTTTCCCGGATTGGGGTAGATGGTGAATGACTCTTTTTGCACAGATTCTGCCACAGAAGTAGGTAGGTATTCCAGATTTAAGTCGTCGAGCCATAGTTTTCCTAGTGGATTTTGTATCGCATTCTTTGACGGGAAACTAATAATAATACTGAACTTCGATGGCCTTAAAGGTGGGCATTCGTCTTGAAAATCTGCTGAAAAAAATGTCCATTCATTGGTTGCATCTATAAAGGTTTTAATTCCTCTTCCGCAAACACCAGGTAAAGAACCATTTTGAAGGCCTAATAAAATAATGTAAGGGTCTCGTTTCCATGGCCAAGGTGTAGTTGAATCTGGAACATACTTATACCAGCCTGTAAGACGTAAAGGAAAGCCAGGCAAGGGTAGGTATGTATAATGAATTCCAACATGGCTATTCAAGGTAACGATTGGATTTAGCGTCGTATCCAAGCTGAGCCAGGAATTTCTACTCTCACCGGACCCATTGTTCCAGGATGAATCTATTGCAGGAGTTGCCAACAAGCTATACAGCCCTGAATGGCTGTCAGTAGATCGAAAAGAATAAATCCTGTTAGTAGTTTGAAAAGCCCTGTTTTTAGAGACGTAATTCTTTGGTTCCCAAAATGGCCGCAAGCCTGGTATGGAGTCCCATTCTTCGAAGCCTGCGTTCGGTATAGGGTTTTGGGCCATTGCGTGTATGCAATAGCCCAAAACAATAAAAAAGAAGATAAAGGTTCTCATGGTTTATTGTTTTAAAAGGTTAGCAGAATCAACAATTTGCCCATGTGAGGTTAGCAGTACGGTATATAAGCCTGGGTTTAAAGACGATAGTGAAAGGATTTTCGAGTGTAAACTGGAATCTACTTCTTCATTTCTGCAAATGTTACCTGTTGAATTAATCAAAAGCAGCCTGGCATCACCCTGAGCCAATAATTCATATTGAACTTCCACACTTTCACTGGCAGGATTAGGATAAACCAGAGAAATCTCCCCTGCAATCAAAAACACATTGCAAGAGTCGAAATCAATAAATCCAGAAAGTTCATCTTTTACAAGTAGGGTGTATGCAGTCCGGGTTTGGGCTGTAAGTGTAATTTCATCTCCGTTGTAGAGTGTGTCATTGCTTTTGTCCACCCAACTGTATTCAAATCCATCGCCAAGATTCTCTGCTTGCAAAGTATAAGGTTGGTTCTGCATAACATACTTGTCTGCACCTGCATTTGCTTTGAAATTCTTGCTTTTCTTTTTGCTTACTAAAAATGTTTCCCCGTTCATCACGTCACCTGAAAGCCCATTTTGCGCCACCAAGCGCAGTTTCGTGCTAAAATCGCTAGTGTCTTTGTTAGCAAGAAAATTCACTTCAAGTTTTACTAATTCTATTTCCCCTGATGGGATATCTAAATTGTTGATAGAAGAACTGTCGCTTGTAAAGTATACCCTGTGTTCACTTTTTTCTACCTCAATTCCATGGCCTTGCATGCCATTTTGCATCCATGAATTAAACAAAGTTGGAGTAAGTTGAACTGAAACCTTGGCCAATGAAAACACTGACTGCTCAGTACTTTGTTCTACCTCTCTTAGTGTAAAGTTTTGAGACCCATAATTTCCATCAAGATTGGAAGCATAAATAGCTGCATAATGTCCCTTGTCTGATATTTGCCCGGGTGGCAAAGGCTCAATGCGCATAATGGAGAGATTTTTCATGGCAATGTTATTGTTGTTTTCCAGCAATGTCCTTAGCACTAAAGAAGGTGAACTTATCGGATCATTTGCGTCATCAAATGAAGCTAAAAGACAATAATACCAATTGTCGCTCAATGTGTTGTACAGTTGTGGATCGGGCAATTGCCAGGCAAATTCCAGGATTACATCTCCTTTTTCGGGAATATAGCTAACTTGCTCTAATCCAATTTCTCCTCCAAGCGGTGTAGTTGTGTTGGGTATAAATGTGTTACCATCCCAAGGAGCCGGAAAATCTCCTGCAACGCCTGCTTTAGCCCAATTCAATCTAACTTTTGCACCTCCTGCATTGAAAAATGGATTGCAAGACCTATTTCTGAGGCGTACATACACATAGTTTACATTTGCAACAGGAACTAAATTCGAGTTGTACTGTGGATTTTGATGTTCATGATTGGTGAGTCCATCCGGCAATTGCCGAACCCAAATATCGGGTGATTCCCAAACTACATAGCCACTTGTATAAGGCTCTTTACCAAAATCATTCATTGCATCCTTAATGTAAATATCAGGGTTTGTGTTTGCAGGTGTATTTTCACTTGTTATTGCCAGTGCCAAGCCAGGATTTATATATCCTTTTCTTTTTAAATCCATACAACGATTGTAGGCCACAATGGTAGGATCAAATATGTTACCGGCCGGCGGTTCACCGGGGTTGGCGCATTGGTTGGTAGGCTTGGTGCTTGTAGAAGTGAGAATATTTTTTATTTCAGATATGCTCAAACAAGGGTTAATATCTAGCATTAGTGCGGCGATACTTGCAATCCAGGGAGCCGCCATGGAAGTGCCGGTTTCTGCCCTATATTGGTTGTCTTTAACAGTAGATAGAATATCAGTGCCAGGGGCATAAATATCAATGTGATTGCCCCAAAATGATGTTGAATTTACTGTAAGGAGCTTATCAGCAGGGGAATTGTAATTTCCATAGCCATTGCCAATGCCCATAACTTTTGGATGATTTGCGGGGAATGTTCCTGCCCCGTTGCCCGACAAACGTTCATCTAAATTTAGATTGGCGTGGTTGCCACCTGCAGCAATAATGAATATCCCGCTGTTGCTGGCAAAATTTAAGGCTTCATTGATGGCCTGACTAGGTTCGGATCTGAATGACATGTTCATAACCTTGGCTCCCATAGCCACAGCATAATCGATGGCATCATCTACCATTATAGTACTATTGAGTCTTTGAGCACCAAATATCTTGATAGTCATAATTTTAGCACCTCCAAGAGTATTGGGCAAGCCACCAGCCAAACCAGCTATTCCAATATCATTATTTGTTTTGGCTGCAATAATTCCTGAAACATGAGTGCCATGGCTTGGTGCAAATGGATATTCATCAGTTATATTTGACTGAGGAACAGGGGAGTTTTCATCATAAAATGCACCATGTATATCATCAATTACCCCATTCTGGTCGTCATCGTAACCTGGTACTCCATTGAGTTCGGCATAATTTGTCCACAAGTTGTGGTAGTTGTCATTGCCTTGGCCAATATCCGGGTGAGTAATATCTAAACCCGTATCAAAAACCGCCACGACAGTGCCGCCTTGTACGTTGGAATTTCGGTTGCCATGCCCAAAATTAGACCATACCTGCTCCAAGCCAAACCTTTTTAAAGACCATTGGCTATTGGTTACGGTTTCTGTTCCGGGTGGCACGTTCATATATTCATCATTCACTGTTGAAAGTTCCAGATAGTAATGAATGTCAACATCTTGCACATGCGGATCTTCCATAAGATTACGGGCAGTCTGAAAAAAATCAACATGGGAAGGAATATGATAGTCAGCCCAACCCAAGGAACTAAGTCTAAGAAATTCAATTCCAAAGGATTGACCAAGATTACCTCCATAACCTTGCGTTTTGAATCCGTCTTTTAGTTTCACCGACAAATGGAATTTATCAACTTCAGTAAGTTGATTTGCCCCGGATCCACTATATGAAAACCAATTGGTGTCTATATGAACAAATTGCTTTCCCTTGAAAAGTTCAACTTGTTGAGCAATTGAATTTTGAACAATAACGAAGAAAAGAAGTGCAAGGAAAATTTGTGATCTAGAGTTAAAAACTTTGAAACTTTGAAACTTTTTCATGTTTAAATGAATTTAAAATTTGAAGAAACCCGGTTAATGCCACTCCTAATATCTATTCAAGAAATCATAAGGTTAATTGGGGTGTGGTTTGGCATGGACAGGCGCTTGGGTCTTCATCAGGTGGCTGTAGGCAGCCTGATTGTTCCTATAAGTAAAGGCAAGATGATAAAATATAAAGTGCGGCATAGGCAAAGATTCTGATAAATTAAAGGTAAAAGTTCTAATCTTACAAACAATCTACCTTGTCATCTGTCAATTTAAAAAAAGCCTTTCAAAAACATTAAAATACTATTAAACAAGTAGTTCCAAAATAACAGGTTCTGCATTTTTAATCAAAACTTCATGTTTTGTTAACATAGATTGTTAATGAAAGCTACTTCCATTTTGTTTGCAAACCAATAAAATTAAGGTATGTACCTGATAATGATTTATTTAAGCCTTGTAGTACCTCATTTTTCGAAAATGGTGTACATTCAATATAACTGATTCTTTATTGAGCCAATTCGGGTTTATGAGCTATAACAGGAGTCTGATCATGAAAACTAAGTGTTTAGACTTGGTTAATCTCACGAGGAATCAGCCTGATCATGAGGTTTCAATAATGAGACTGCCCGCTCACTGCCCACTTACAAGATTGCCATTTCCATGAATCAACTTGCTTTCTACTTGCTTCAAGGGTTCGAACAACTTGAAAGTCTGACGGAAACATTGGGTTAAAAGTCCGTTCAACGACAGCAAGGCAGTGGCATGTCTTCCTTCTATTTTCTTTTCAGTCAGGTTGGTTGAAATCACTGAAATGAATTGGTCGTAGTCTTTTTCCAAACGCTGGGTTGCCAGGTCGGCCTCAAGGGTCATTTCAAGAAGTTGATGTCCATTTTCCTGAACGTAGGCATAGGCTTTCAGGTAGTTTGAAAACCGCAATTGCAATTGCTTCAACAATTCCTGCACGGCCTCATTCTCGCTATTCGTCAGATTTTCCCGATCGTCCTGTAAGTTATTGGCCATTTGAATCAGTTGTTGCAAACCCATGGCCACGTGAATAATCTGATGCAGTTGTTTCACATCGGGAAGTTCCAGTTCCTGCTGCTTGATATTGATGGCGTAGGAAGTTATGGCACTTTGCAGTTTTCTGAGTTTATCTATTTGCTGAAGCGAATCTGTGCCAGGGTTCTTCTTTAAGTATTCCGCAAAATACTTGTAGTCATTGGCCAGCTGATACTGGCTATGCTTCACATGCACAATATGTTCAAGCAAAATGAGGGTAAGCGAGTATAAGTGCCGGGTTTCACGCTTCAATGCAGTGAGCGAGGCTTCCGGGAGATCGAAACTCACATTCTGAATAAACAATGTATTGGGTGATGATTTTTCAGGAAACCATTTTTTCAACCCCTTCACCAGCAAGGGAATGAATGGAAAAAATAACACCACACCCAAGATATTGAAAAAGGTGTGAAACCAGGCAATTCCCAACACATCGCTGTAGTTGTCTGGGGCGATGAAAGTAATGGCTTCCATATAGTAGGGCAGCACAAAAAAGGCTGCAATACCTGTCAAGGAATTGAAAATAAAATGACTGCAAGCAATTTGCTTTTTTATCTGAACAGCGCCAATAGCTCCTATAATAATGGTGATAGTGGTACCAATATTAGCTCCAATCACCATGGCAGCACCTTCTTCAAAACTTATGACGCCCCCATTCAATGTGGTTAAAATGATGGCCAGTGTAGCAGAACTCGACTGCATAGCAGCGGTCAACAAAAAGCCAATCAAAATGTACATTAGACTTCCAAAATGAGGCAAAGTGGCAAGGTCGAATTGAGCTGAAAATGTTTCAACACTCAATTTCATGTAATCCAGACCCATAAACAGAAATCCAAAGCCCACCAGCAGCTTGCTAATACCTGAAAATCGGGGAGATCTACCCAGAAAAATAAGTCCTAAACCACCGATACCAATCATTGGAAGTGAAAGGCTTTCGATGGAAATTTTAAATCCAATAGTAGCTACCAACCAACCTGTGAACGTGGTGCCGACATTCGAGCCCATCACCACGCCAATGGCATTTTCCATACCCATGATGCCGGCACCGGCAAAAGCAAGCGTCATCAACGAAACAGCCGAGCTACTTTGCAAAACTGCCGTAGTACCAATGCCAGTAACGATGGCTGTGAATCGGGTTCTTGTGGCACTACGAATAAGTCGCTTAAAAGCTTTGCCCGAAAGAAGCCGGATCGATTCTTCCATCAGGAAGATGCCAAACATGAAAATGCCAAGGCCGGCCAGAAATTTCCAAATATCGAAGTGCTCCATATTAGATTGTTGTTGAGCAAAGGTATTGTATGAAAAATAATATCAAACATCCATTGTCTCAACCCTGAAAGTGCAGAAATACCTCAGAAATTCCTACATTTCCGCCTTTGAGTCCACCAGAATACCATCAGATTGACGGCTCACCAAACAGCAAATCCGGCGCATGATTCAATTTATTCTCAACGATAAACCCGTAAAAACCAAGCTTGCACCCGGCAGCACCATGCTCGATTTTGTGCGCTACGAAAAGCGGCTTACAGGAACCAAAACCGGTTGCAGAGAAGGCGATTGTGGGGCTTGTACCGTATTAGTTGGGCAATTTGAAAATGGAAAATTGCAGTACCGCAGCATGACCTCTTGCCTGATGCCCTTGGCCAATGCGCATGGCAAACACATTGTAACGGTGGAGGGTGTGAATATGGAACAACTTTCACCAGCCCAACAGTGCATGGTAGACACCAACGGCACCCAATGCGGCTTTTGTACCATCGGTTTTGTGATGTCGTTTACTGGTTTTGTAATGCATCCTGAGGACAAAAACTACCCAAAAGCCATTGAGCACATTGATGGAAATATTTGCCGATGTACCGGTTATAAATCCATAGAAAGAGCAGCTGACTTGCTGGCAAATCAATTGCAGAAAAAGCCTCAGTCAGGCACCTTGAGTTGGTTGGTTGAAAACAAATTTTTACCAGCCTATTTCCAGGAAATTGAGCAAAAGCTTCGCCATTTACAGACAGCATTGTATGGCGGTTCGGCAGATCAACAACAAACCACAAGCAGTTTACCCATTGGCGGAGGCACCGACCTGTTGGTGCAAAAACATGCCGAAGTAAAGCAAGCCACCCTGAAAGACCTGCTGTTTGAGCAAAGTCTGAAAGGTATAGCGTTGGTAAATGACTGGATCGAAATAGGTGCATCAGTAACCGTAACTGAGTTTGCCGAATCTGAACTTATTCAGCAAACTTTTCCGGATTTGAAAGCACATGTTAAACTGGTTTCAAGCACACCCATCCGCAACATGGCCACGCTGGCGGGTAACCTGGTCAATGCTTCACCTATTGGTGATATGACGGTTTTTATGTTGGCGCTGGGTGCACATATTGTTCTTTCGGGTCCAGAGGGACTACGGGAATTACCATTGAAGGATTTTTACAAAGGCTACAAAACGTTGGACAAAAATCCAGGCGAAATCATTTTCAAGATCAAATTTCCGGTTCCGTCGAAGCAGGCCATTTTCAGTTTCGAAAAAGTGTGCAAGCGAACCTATCTCGACATTGCTTCTGTGAATACAGCATGTATGATGACGCTTGATGCAGATGGAACTGTTTTGAAAGCCCGGCTTTCAGCTGGTGGCGTGTTTGCTTTTCCTCGGTTTTTAGAAAAAACCGGAGCGTATTTATTGGGCAAAAAGTTGAACGAAAACGTCGTAGCTGAAGCACTCAACATTATGCAAACAGAAGTAGCACCCATTAGCGATGCCAGGGGAAGTGAAGCATACAAACGTTTGCTGTTGAGGCAGTTGGTGCTAGTCCATATTGAAAAAGCAGGAATGGAATTAAGCACAATTGGATTAATTTTGTAAATCATTGATCATTGCCATGCAACTTTCAGAAGAAAAGCTAGAGCTTATCCGCAACTACTTCAAAACCCAGCCGGTGTTGAAGGCTTATTTGTTTGGCTCTTATGTGCGAGGCGAGGCCGACGAAAACAGCGATGTGGATATTTTGGTGGAGTTGGATTATCAACAAGGAATAGGTTTTGCTTTTGTTAGAATGAAATTGAAACTTGAAGAATTGCTTCGATTAACGGTTGATTTGGTTTCATCCAAAGGTATCTCCCGCAACATCATGCCAATCATAGAAAAAGAAAAGAGATTGATATATGCGAAATGAACCGGGAAATCTGGCCCGAATAGTTCATATTCTGGAGGCCATTTCAGAAATTGAATCCTACATATCGGGCACAAGCTTCCCGGAATTCATTGAGAACTCTATGATGCGATTTGCAACCATAAAGCAATTGGAGATTATTGGAGAGGCTTCAAACCATGTATCGAACGATATTCAAGAAAGGTTCCCAGGGGTTTCATGGGGCGAAATAATTGGATTCAGGAACATTATGATTCATGAGTACTTTGGCGTTGACCTTGAAATGGTTTGGGATGTTGTTTTGACTGAACTCCCTGCTCTTAAAAAGCAAATTCAAGAAATCCATAAATCACTGGCATCCTTTTAACGCAAAAAAAGAACTCCATCCATGCCTCAACTCACCCACTTCGGCAACCATGACGCCAAAAACCATGTAACCGGTCGCTCACAATATGTAGACGATATACCTGTGATGGCTGGAACGCTGCATTTGAAAATCGTGGATTCGTCCATTGCCCACGGTCACATCAAAAGCATTGCGCTGAACGGAGCCGATGAGGTGGATGGTGTGGTTAAAATCTTTGATTACAAAGACATTACGGGCGAAAATCAAATTGGAGGGATTATTCCCGACGAGCCCTTGCTGGCCGAGCACGACATCCATTTCTGGGGGCAGCCCATACTCATTATTGCCGCAGAAAACGAAGACGCAGCAGAAGATGCAGCCAGAAAAATAAAAATTGAATACGAAAAACTTCCTGCCATCACCAATCCAAGGGAAGCATTTGCGCTTGGTCACTTGCTTTCGCCTTCCAGAAAGTTTGTGCTTGGCGATACAGAATCTGCCTTTGCCGATTGTGAATATATAATCGAAGGTAGCTGCGAAACCAATGGCCAGGAACACCTATACCTTGAAACCCAGGGTGCTTATGCCATTTCGACCGAACACAACAGTGTAAAAATATTTTCTTCGACCCAAGGCCCAACTGCTGTTCAGCGTACAGTAGCCCGGGTTTTGGGTGTCGGCATGAATCAGGTGGAAGTAGATGTTGCCCGGCTGGGAGGAGGCTTTGGTGGCAAAGAAGATCAGGCCTCGGCATGGGCAGCTATGGCCGCTTTGGTCGCTTTTGTATTGAAACGTCCGGCCAAATGCATTTTGCATCGCATGGAAGACATGCGCATGACCGGCAAGCGAAATCCATATTCCAGCGACTATAAAATCGGGCTCGACAAAGACCTCAAAATCAAAGCTTACGAAGCTACTTTTTATCAGAATGGAGGTGCTGCCGCCGATCTGTCTCCAGCCATTTTGGAGCGAACACTTTTTCATGCCACCAACAGTTACTTCATCCCCAATGTGCGGGTTACTGCCAACAGCTGTCGCACCAATTTACCACCAAACACAGCCTTTCGGGGTTTTGGGGGGCCACAAGGGAAATTTTTAATAGAAACAGCCATTGATGCCGCTGCCAAAAAAATTGGCGTTCCTGCTTCAACCATTCAGGCTAAAAACCTGCTGAGCGATGGCGATGAATTTCCGTACGGGCAAATTGTGGCTGAATGCGAAGCGGCCAATTGCTGGAATGCTGCTGTTCAAAAATTTGACTTGCCCGCCCTTCAACAAGCTGTCAACGATTTCAATGGAAATAACCAGTTTTTAAAAAAAGGAATCTCTGTTATGCCGATTTGTTTTGGTATTTCGTTCACCAACACCATGATGAACAATGGCCGTGCTTTGGTGCATGTGTACTCCGACGGAACGGTGGGTGTGAGCACCGGTGCAGTAGAAATGGGTCAGGGTGTGAATGCCAAAATGTTGCAAGCTGCTGCCACAGGGCTTGGTGTGAAAACTGACAGCATAAAACTCGAAACTACCAACACAACCAGGGTGGCCAACACTTCTCCTTCGGCTGCCAGTTCTACCGCCGATCTGAATGGCAAAGCTGTGCTGGATGCCTGTGCCCAGATCAACGAGCGCTTACACAATTTAGCCAGAACACTGCTTGGTGCAACTGAGCATGAACCAATCGTAGTGGTAGAAGAAATGGTTTGGCAAAGCCGAAAACCAACTGAGCTTACCTGGAAGCAATTGGTGCAGCAAGCATTTATGCAACGGGTGAATCTGAGTGCAAAAGGCCACTACGCCACCCCGGTTATCAAATTCGACAAAACCAAAGAAAAAGGCCATCCTTTTGCTTACCATGTGTACGGCACAGCCATTACCGAAATAACGCTCGATTGCTTGAGGGGTATTTATGAAGTAGACGCTGTAAAAGTAATTCACGATGCCGGAAACAGCATGAACCTGCCGGTAGATATGGGCCAGGTGGAAGGCGGACTCGTGCAAGGCATTGGCTGGATGACGCTCGAAGAAGTGGTGTACAATGCTGAAGGGAAATTGCTCTCCAATGCGCTTTCTACCTATAAAATCCCCGATATTTACTCGGTGCCAAAATTGCTGGACATTCATTTCCTGGAAACCGACAAGCCGAATTTGGCAGTGTTAAAATCAAAAGCAGTAGGCGAGCCGCCACTCATGTATGGCATCGGAGCCTACTTCGCTATTCGCAATGCTGTGCTGGCTTTCAATCCGGATTCTTCCATTGAGTACAATGCTCCTATAACACCTGAAAAAGTATTGATGGGGTTGTACGGGAAAATCTTGAAAGCTAAGGAGATTTCATAATAATACCAATTGGTATAATACCGTTTGGTATTATACCGTTTAGTATTATCTTTGCGAGCAACAAGAACTTTCGATATGAGCAAGGACAAACGGGAAGCTTTTATGTTTGGCAAAACGGTTTCAATCAAAAGTTTTACAAATAGGGAGAAGGAGTCTAAAAAACTCAAATCCAACCTTTTATCAGGAATTAACACCATCCTGATTTCTCCCCGGCGTTGGGGCAAATCTTCATTGGTAGAGAAAGTTGTAGCCGACATCAAAGAAACGGAAAGCAAGGTGCGGGTGGTGCAACTCGATTTCTTTTCCATACACTCAGAAGAAGAATTTCTGCAGGCACTAGCTCGTGAAGTGATAAAAGCATCTTCTTCGAAATGGGAAGAATGGATGCGACTGGCAGGGAACTTTTTTAAACAGCTGGTTCCGAAGATGAGTGTAGGTCTTGATCCGCAAACAGATTTTTCGTTAAGTTTCGATTGGGATGAACTGATAAAACACAAAGACGAAGTGCTGAATCTGCCACAAACATTGGCCGAGGAGAAAGGCATCCAACTCATAGTTTGCCTAGACGAATTCCAGAACCTATCCGCATTTCCCCGATTCGAACAGCTGGAAAAAAGTATGCGGGCTTGTTGGCAGCGGCACAACCGGGTAACCTATTGCCTGTTTGGCAGCAAGAGGCACATGATGACCGATATCTTCAACAATCCTTCAAAGCCCTTTTACCGCTTTGGGGACATCATGTTACTGGGAAAAATTGAACAAGAAAGCTGGGTACCGTTCATTGAAAAAGGATTTAAAAAATCGGATAAAAGCATCGAACATGAAGCAGCCGTTCGCATCACAGAATTGATGGCTTGTCATTCCTGGTATGTGCAACAATTGGCGCATTACACCTTGAACCGTACAACAAATGTAGCCACGATAAAAGAAGTAGAACAAGCTCTGGAGGAAGTAATTCGGGCTAATTTGCCGCTTTATCAAAGAGAAGTTGAAGATTTTTCTGCAACTCAGTTTCAATTGCTGAAAGCCATATCGGACGGCGAAAAGCAACTGACCGGACAAGCTGCCATGAAAAAATATGCCATCGGAACACCCCGAAATATTTTAAAAAACAAGCAAGTGCTGCTGGAAAGAGATATCATTGATGAAGTGGGTGGTAATTATATTTTTCTAGACCCGGCCTTTGAAATTTGGTTCAAACGGGTTTTTAAAAGAACTTATTGAAAGTCAACTTTTGACTTTGCAATTCAACAGAATTCTTGATGAATTGAAAAACTTTCTATAAGTAGCCGAAGATTAAACCTGATTGAAAAAACCAATGAACAAGAGCGGAGCCTTATTTTCTCAAAAGTGCTTTTGGAATGGAAAGTTACAAGCAGCAACTGTGTGCTTCGATAAAGGAGTAATCACCCGCATTGAACCCAACAAACTTCCTGAGGCAGTAGATTTAGGAAATTCGGTGTTGATGCCCGGTTGCATAGATGCCCATGTTCACATCAACGAACCTGGTCGCACCGAATGGGAAGGTTTTGAAACAGCCACTGAAGCTGCTTTGGCAGGAGGAACTACGTCGGTAGTAGATATGCCACTCAATTCTAGTCCGGTTTCGGTTTCGTTAGCAGATTTTGAAGAAAAATTAGCAACTGCGAAGGGTAAACTTAACTGCCATGTCGGCTTTTACGGTGGAATCATTCCTGGCAATCAGGCAGAAATTGAGCCACTTGCCAAAGCAGGAGTTTTAGGCTTCAAATGTTTTTTGGTCCACTCAGGAATCGATGAATTTCCCAATATGACCCGGGAAGATTTAGACCTTATCATGCCTATTATTGCGCAAACCGGCTTACCATTGCTGACCCATTGCGAAATAGATGATGAGCTGGCCGATTCTGATTTGACGCAACATCCACAACGCTACCTGAGCTACCTGGCCAGCCGACCTAAATCTTGGGAAAATAAGGCCATAGCCATGATGATTGAATTGGCGGAAAAGCACAACTGCCGGGTACATATTGTACATGTGTCGAGTGCAGAGGCTTTGGAACATATAGCCAAAGCAAAGCGCAAAGGCTTGAAAATCACCGCCGAAACTTGTCCGCAATACCTGCTTTTTGATGCGAATTCCATTCCTGATGGAGCCACCATGTACAAATGTGCGCCACCGATTCGGGAAATGGCCAACAATCTTCAACTCAAACAAGCACTTGCTTCGGGCATTCTGGATTTTATTGGTACAGATCACTCACCGGCTCCTCCAGAGATTAAGGAGCTGCAAAGTGGAAATCTGGCAAACGCATGGGGCGGAATTGCCGGTATCCAATTTTTACTTTCAGCCTCATGGACTGCCTTAAAAGATCATTTGACTTTGGAGCAATTCATTCCATTGGTAACCAGCCACCCGGCTCAATTTCTGAAAATTGATGATCGTAAAGGCAAAATAGCCCCTGGTTTCGATGCCGATCTGGTAATATGGCAGCCTGAGCAATCATTCGAAGTGAGGCAAGAAGACGTATTGTTTCGACATAAAATTAGTCCATACATTGGCCGGGAATTGTACGGACAAATAGTAAGCACCTACATTTCCGGTAAACTTGCATTCAACCAGCATCAAATCACCAATAAAAACGGGGGCACATGGCTCAAACCACAGTAAAAGAAATTATTAAAGACGCACCGGCTTTTGCGCAACTGACCGATTTGGCCACAGAACGATTAGGGGGCAAAGTTTTGTTTGCCACCGACGACTTCTTTGCAGAAAAGGAAAACCTGATCAAGCCAGGTCGAGGCATTTTTATTACCGACAAATACACCGAGCGAGGCAAATGGATGGACGGGTGGGAAAGCCGCCGAAAACGAACGCCAGGACACGACTGGGCAATAATTCAATTGGCTACAACTGGCAAAATTTCGGGAGTAGACATCGACACACACTTTTTTCTGGGCAATCACCCGCCAAATGCATCTATCGAAGCCTGTTTGCTACCAGAAGGCCAGGTTGTCATTGATTGGGAAACAGAAGTGAATTGGGTAGAAATTTTACACAAATCGCATCTGGACGCAGGCTCACAGAATTTTTATCAGATTGAAAATGATGGAATTTACTCTCATCTCAGGTTGCACATTTACCCTGACGGTGGCGTAGCCAGGCTGCGGGTTTATGGTGAAGTTTTCAAACGTTGGGAAGAAGTCGCTTCAACAGAAACAGTTGATCTGGCAGCAGCTATCAATGGTGGAAACGCCATTGCCTGCAACGACATGTTTTTCTCTGCCATGAGCAATCTCATCATGCCCGGGCGGGGTGTAAACATGGGCGATGGATGGGAGACCAAGCGAAACCGCACGCCCAACAACCGGGATTGGGTGGTGCTGAAACTGGCCATTCCGGGCTACATTGATAGCTTTGAGATAGACACAGCCCATTTCAAAGGCAATTATCCGGACAGGTGCAGCATTGAAGCCTGCTATTCACCCAACACCGATGATGTGCTGCATGAAACAGCAAAATGGATTACTTTACTACCAGAATCGAAGCTGCAGGCCGACCATATTCATGCATTCAAAAGCACTAACGACACTGAAAAATTCACCCACGTGCGCCTCAATATTTTTCCGGATGGAGGCGTAAGCAGATTGCGGGTTTGGGGAAGGAAGGGTTAATGCCTTTTTAATTTATCCGTGCAAATTTCAAATTTTTTTTCAAATTTGCACGGATGATTACTCGATTTCAGACCCAAGATATTATCCGATTAATGAAAGATTTTCCTGCTGTTGGGATAATTGGTCCCAGGCAAGTTGGAAAAACTACGTTGACCAAAACCCTGACGGCTAAGCTGAACAATGAAGTTCAATATCTTGATTTAGAGGATTTTAGAGACAGAGAACGATTGGGAAAAGATCCATTTATCTTCTTTGAAACTTATAGTAATCAATGCATCATATTAGACGAAATACAACGAAAGCCGGAGCTGTTTCCTATGCTTCGTTCCGAAATTGATCGGGATCGACGACCTGGCAGATTTATTTTACTGGGGTCGGCAAGTCCGGTTTTGTTGTCGAAAAGTTCAGAAAGTTTGGCTGGCCGAATAGCCTACCATGAGCTTTTTCCCATTACGCTACCTGAAGCTCAACCCACTGAAGTATCCATGTTAACTCACTGGTTTAGAGGCGGATTTCCTTTTCCACTCACAACAAATGATAAGGAATTGTGGACTGATTGGCATCGATCATTTTTAAGATCATTTATCGAAATAGACCTTCAGTCACTTGGCGTAAAGGTTCAACCAGCATTAATTTCCCGACTGTTGTATATTTTGGCTACGATTCATGGGCAAAACCTAAATGTTGAATCAATTTCACGAACCATGGGGTTACGTAACGGCATTGTGAAAGAGTACCTGGATGTATTGGAGCAAAGTTTCATCATTAGAAGGCTGCCACCCTACTACTCAAATCTGGGTAAGCGAATTATCAAATCACCTAAGCTCTACATTAGGGATTCAGGTGTTTTACATAATCTTTTGAATTTGACAGATCCAAATCAGGTGCATTTAAACATTGCCAAGGGTGCTTCCTGGGAAGGCTATGTTGTAGAGCAAATTATAAATCAACTACATGGAAACGTTCGACCTTATTTCTACCTTACTGCTCACCAAGCCGAAATTGATCTGGTACTCGAAGTGGCCAACAAAGTAGTGGCCTGTTTCGAAATCAAACTTTCTGATTCACCAGCGCTCACCAAAGGCAACCATTTTGCTGTAGAAGATATGCGCTGCGAAAATAATTTTATGCTTACCTATTCAGCAGGCGACTACAAACTCAACAACAAATGGCATGTAACCGACTTGCACCATGTAGGCCAACATCTGGATCGACTGGGACTCAGGGCATCTTATTTTACAGGCAAATAATGAGTTGACATTTTCAATTTTCTACATTTGAACTTCAGCAAGCCTTTCAACTCCAAATTCACCACATGATTCCACTGCTTACTTTTTCCATTTTGGGGCTTCTGCTGCTGCTGGTTGTGTATGGCACCTTTGCCTTTCCTGCCTTCATGAAAAAACACCAGAACAACTTATCAGAGCCCTGGAAGGAAACCTTGGAACAAGTGTCGAACTACCTCCATGTGATATTACTGGTTGTGGTACTGGCCATCGTTGGCTTTATCTGGTATTTTGTGAAAGGAACGCCGGTGGAAGGCCATGTGATGGAATGGATGAACATCATCGTTCGGGTCATGCATTTCACCTTTGGGATAGCCTGGATTGGTGCTTCTTTCTATTTTGTCTTTCTGGAAAATGCCTTGAACCGTACAGAAAACGTGCGTGACGAACTGGCAGGAAACTTATGGGCCGTACATGGCGGGGGATTTTATTACCTGGAAAAATACAAAGTTGCTCCCAAAGAAATTCCCAAAGACCTGCACTGGTTCAAATACGAGGCCTATTTTACCTGGATTAGCGGGTTTTCGCTGTTGGCCATTGTGTATTATTTCAATGCCCAAGCCATGCTTATCGACAAGAATGTGCTCGATATCACTTCATATGAGGGCATTGCCATCAGCATCAGCTCGTTTGTGGCTGGATGGATTTTGTACGACCAGCTCTGCAAATCCAAACTCATTCAGCATGTTGAGTGGTTTGCGGCTCTGGGTTTTCTTTTGCTCATGCTGTTTGCCTGGTTTTATACCCAGGTTTTTAGTGCCCGGGCGGCTTACATTCACTTCGGGGCATTGATTGGCAGCATCATGGTAGCCAATGTGTTTTTTGTGATCATCCCTTCGCAAAAGGCGATGGTAAAAGCAGCCAAAGAAGGGAAACCCCTCGATCCGACATTAGGCAAGAAAGCCTTGGCCAGGTCACTTCATAACAACTATTTCACGCTGCCTGTGCTGTTTGTGATGGTGAGCAACCACTTTCCAAGCACTTTTGGCTACCAATATCCCTGGCTCACCCTGGGTATTATTTCTTTAGGTGCAGCTGGTGTAAAACATTGGCTAAATCTGAGAGAAAAAAAGCAGGAAGGTGTTTGGGTCATGCCGGTTTCGGTGCTCTTGCTTTTGAGTGCTGCATTTATTTCAGCACCCAACATCAACCCCAATGCTTGCAACGAAAATGTGAGTTTTGCAGAAGTTAACAACATCATTCAAGTCCGTTGTGTGTCTTGCCATTCGGCCAGCCCTACCGACGATATTTTTACGAAAGCACCAAACGGGGTGATGTACGACACACCCGAGCAAATTACCAGCAAAAAAGACCTGATTATGCAGCGGGTTGTTCACACGAAAACCATGCCTCAGAACAACAAAACCAACATCACGGAAGAAGAACGAAACCTGATCCGTTGCTGGATAGAGCAGGGTGCAAAACTGAAATAATCTCAATTTGAGCAGAAAAACTACATTTGAACTACTTTGAAAGCCAAATGAACTTACAAACCTTTAACCAATTGCTTCCAGATGAAGCCAAGGTCAATCTTTTTGCCTGTTGTGGTTCAGGAAATTGGGTTCAACAATTCATGACACAATTTCCCTATCAAAACGAAAGGGATTTGGCAGAAAAAGCTACCCAAATCTGGTACAACCAATGCAGCGAATCTGATTGGCTCGAAGCTTTTACCCACCATCCAAAAATTGGTGATCTGAAAAGCCTGACTGAAAAATTTGCCGGTAAAGAACAGGCATCAGTTGCCGAAGCCTCCACCGAAACCATCAAAAATCTGGCAGAAGCAAACAGGCTATATGAAGAAAAATTCGGCTTCATTTTCATAGTCTGTGCCACGGGGAAATCAGCTCAGGAAATGCTGGATTTACTCAACGACCGTTTGGAAAATAACCGCCGGGATGAACTGGCCATTGCCATGGGTGAACAACATAAAATCACCATCATCCGATTCAAAAAGTTGCTTTCCGATGCCGATTGGTCGTTTTTGAAACCAAGCCATGTCACCACGCATGTGCTGGATACATCCGTTGGAAAAACAGGCAAAAACATTTGCATAAAACTCAGAAGCGAAAAGGGCACCATCATAGCTCAGGGCAGAACCAACGCTGATGGCCGAATTCCTGATTTGTTACCACCTGGAAGATTTTTAGTTCCTGGAAATTACCGCATGCATTTCGACACGGCAGGGTATTTTCAACAAACCAACCAACAAGGGTTTTACCCGGAAGTTGAAATCACATTCAGCGTTTTCGACCAAACGCATTACCACATACCTTTGCTCATCAATCCGTTCGGATATAGCACTTATAGAGGAAGTTAAATCAATCCACCATGGCATTTACCATTTCTACAGAAAAAAAAGATCAACTTTTTGGCGAGTTAGCCAATGCAAACAAGGCTTTTCAAAAAATCTATCCCGGCGACCGCACAGAGCGTCAACCCGTTCATACGCTGTATGGAGGCGCCAATTTGTTTAAGCATGACGCAGCCCAGACTTTAGGAAAACGTTCGCTTGAGATTTTCGATACGTATGCACCAGATTTTATCACCATGGGCAAAGTGTTTGGGCTCGATGGCATTCAGCAAGTGCTTGATATGCGTAAAACAGCCAACCAGGTGATGGAGCATTACCAGCGACTCGACCCGGTGGGCAAGCAAAATCACCCTGCCCGACTCAGCATTGAAGTGTACCAAAAAGTGCGGGCAAAACTGCAACGTGAGGCCATAGAAGACTACCGCATCGATTTCGAAGATGGCTACGGCAACCGCAGCAATGAGGAAGAAGACGAAACCGCCGTTTTTGCAGCCAAAGAAGTGGCCAAAGGCATGCAAGAAAATACGTTATCGCCTTTTATTGGTATTCGCATAAAACCATTTACCGAAGAAATGAAGGAGCGTGGTCTGCGAACCCTCGACCTGTTTGTGAGCACATTAGCAAAAGAAACAAGTGGCAAATTGCCCAACAACTTTGTGGTGATGTTGCCCAAAGTAACCATCCCCGAACAGCCTGCCACCCTGGCCGCCTTTTTCGACATTCTCGAAACGGAGCTCGGCCTGCCCCATGGTATTCTGAAAATGGAAATGATGGTAGAAACCACGCAAAGCATTACCGCCTGGGATGGCACCAATCCGCTTTCAAGTTTTATTCAGGCTGCAAAAGGACGCTGCATAGCCATGCATTTCGGCACTTACGATTACACAGCTTCGACCGGAATCACAGCAAAATATCAGGAAATGGATCATCCGGTGTGCGATTTTGCCCATCACATGACCAAAGTAGCCCTGGCTCATACGGGTATTTGGCTTAGCGACGGCGCCACCAACACCATGCCCATTGGTCCTCACCGAGGTGAAAACCTCACAGCCCAACAATTACAAGAAAACCGAGAAGTGGTGCACAGGGCCTGGAAAAAAGGCTACAACCATATTCGCCATTCACTTTGGAATGGATTCTACCAAGGTTGGGATTTGAATCCCGGCCAGTTTCCCATGCGCTATGTAGCAGTGTTTGCTTTCTTTCTGGAAAGCTACGACGATGCCGTGGAACGCCTGAAAACCTTTGTTGAAAAAGCAGCCCGGGCCACCCTGATCGGCGATGTTTTCGATGATGCCGCTACCGGACAAGGTTTGCTCAACTATTTTCTCAAAGCCCTGAACAGCGGAGCGATTTCCGAAGAAGAAGTACTGAAAACCGGATTAACATTGGAAGAAATTCACAGCCGTTCGTTCAAGAAAATTTTGGAGAACAGGAAAATGTAAGTTTGAATATTTATTTTCTATTCGAAAAGTATGAAAATGGCAAGAACTGCCTGGTAATGAAAAGTGGTCTTTATGTTTGTTGGCTAAGTTATATATGGGATGAAGCCGTATGCTTTTTGGTTAGAAATTAAAATGCCGGGATAATTGCCAAGGCAGACAGACAGGCGGTTTCCCGAGTCTTTTGATTTTATATAAACCTGTCATGTCGAATTCTTTTACACTACAAACAGAAAGATTCCTTCAGATCCTTCAAAAGTGTTTAACCCAAACCGACCGAACACTATAATAAAAACCCCTATTATTGCATCATCAGCTAAGCAGCTATGGAAACCAACGAGGCACTGCGCCAAGAACGTCAATATAAGATTAAACAGGTTTTTTCCGAAATGGGAAAAGCCGTTGTAGGTCAGGAAGTGATGATCAATCGCTTGCTGATTGGGTTGTTTACCAATGGGCATATTTTGCTGGAAGGTGTGCCAGGTTTGGCCAAAACACTCACCATCAACACACTGGCCAGGGTGCTCAACCTGAGTTTTTCACGCATTCAGTTTACTCCCGATCTTTTACCGGCCGACCTGGTAGGTACCATGATTTACAACCAGAAAATAGGAAGTTTTGAGGTGAAGAAGGGTCCCATATTTGCCAATCTGGTGCTGGCCGATGAGGTGAACCGTTCGCCGGCCAAGGTGCAATCGGCTTTGCTGGAAAGTATGCAGGAAAAGCAGGTCACCATTGGCGAAACTACGTTCAAACTCGACAAGCCTTTTCTTGTTCTGGCCACGCAAAACCCTGTTGACCAAGAGGGTACCTATCCGCTTCCGGAAGCGCAGATGGATAGGTTTATGATGAAAGTGCACGTGAGCTATCCGACCAAAGAGCAGGAATTGGAAGTTATGCGCCGCATGTCGAACCTGGAGTTTCATGCTGAAGTGGGGTCCCTGTTGGGTGTGGAAGAAATCAAGGCCATCAGCCATGACATTAATTTGGTAACTACCTCCGAAATGTTGGAGCGCTACATTATCGAGCTCATTTTTGCTACCCGGAATCCCGCCGACTATGGCATGACAGAAGAAGGTCATTACATTCAGTTTGGAGCTTCACCAAGGGCAAGCATCAATCTGAACAGAGCTGCAAAAGCTATTGCCTACTTTGCTGGACGTGATTTTGTGCTGCCCGAAGACATCAAAGATGTGGCCAACGACGTGCTTAACCACCGATTGATACTTAACTATGAGGCAGAGGCCGACGGTGTTACTTCCAACCAAATCATTGAAAAACTGCTGCAAAAAGTGGCTATTGGCAGGGAATAATCAGCAGTAAATGCACTGTAGTTTAAGCCTTCAAGCAGGTACATGAACTCTGATCCGAAACAAAACTAAGGCGAATGAACCAGGATTACTTGAGAATGGTCAAGGTTCCGGTTTGCTTCTCATCACCCAGATCAATCATATAAAAGTAAGTACCTGTTGGCACTTCGCTGGCTTTCCAGTCGTTCTGGTAATTAGCGACCTCAAACACTATGTTTCCCCATCGGTTAAACACCATCACTTTGTTGTTGGCAAATGCGCCCAAACCAGCAATAACCCAAGTGTCATTTTCCCCATCGTTGTTTGGCGTGAAGGCTTGGGGAATCACCAGCCCTTTGGAAACCACTACAAGCACAGAACTTGTATCCGAACATCCATCAACCGAAGCTGTGAGCATAAAACGTGTTGATTCCGATGGATTAGCGGTTGGATTTGGAATAGAAGTATTGCTCAAACCTGTAGCTGGAGACCATGCAAATTGTACACCTTCAGTTGGATTTACGGTTACGTTGAATGGTTCGGAAGTCTGACCAAGGTCAATGCTGAGCACCCGATTTTCGATCGAAATGACTGGAGCTGGGTTCACACGAACTTCCTGATTTGATGTATTGTTGCATCCAAATTGTAAAACAGCATAACTGATATTGGTTGAACCTTCGAGCGTGGCTGGATTAAACGAATTTCCAGAAACCCCATTTCCAGAAAAAGTGCCACCGGGTAAAACAGGTACGAGGTCAATAGCTGTATTGTTTGCACAAATCACTTCAGGCAAACCAGCAAATCCAGCATTCGGCAAGGACACTACAGTCGTGGTCTTTATTTCGCTTGCTTCGCAGCCCGCTATAGTTAATGAATATAACACGGTTGAAATGCCGATAGTTGTGGGGTTAAATGTGATTCCATCAACAAGCTCACCCACAAAATTTCCACCAGGTGTTTGAGGTATTAGTGTTATAACTGCGCTATTGAGACATAGGCTGTCGGCTAAGCCTGAAAAGTTCGCATCAGGTTTTGCTTTCACCACAATGATGCGGGTGCTTGAGTCGGTACAACTGCCCAGGTTCAGCACATATTTTACTTCAAAACTGCCCACGGAGGAAGGCGTAAATCGACCAGCGAGCACTTGATTGCCTGAAAAAATACCGCCAGTTTGAAGTGGAATTAAAATCACGTCATCGCTGCCCTGGCATACAGAATCACCGCTCGAGAATGAAAATGTTGAGTTTGGCGTAAGAATAACCTGGGTTGCAAGGCTGGTAGAATCACTGCAACCATTTGCTTCAATTTTGTATTGGAGAGTAAAGGTGCCTGTGTCTGTAGGTGCAAACGTATTTCCTGAAACACCAAGACCTGAGAATACTCCGCCTGTAGTGTTGGGCACTAAAGTGCTTGAAGTGCCCAGGCAAGTGAAGGGATTAATTCCAGCAAATACTGCATCTGGCAATGGTTTTACGATGATGGTAACTTGTGAACTATCGGTACAGCCCGACAGGAAAATGCGATGAACGATGGTGATTGTGTCTGTAACAGATGGAGTGAAAATATTTCCTGAAACGCCAGTGCCCGAAAATACACCACCAGTGCTTGCAGCTACCAGCGTTATGGGGCCGCTGTTAAGACAAACTTCGCTCAAATTGCCAGCCGTGAACCTTGGGTCAGGACTATCAACCACATTGATTTCCAACGATTGAGTTGCCGAGCAACCACCTACGGTTAAAGAATATGTAATGTTGACAATTCCTGGAATAATGGGTGTAAACAAATTTCCAGTTACACCCACTCCAGAAAAGATTCCACCCGGTATCAATGGCAGCAAGGTGATTGGATTTGTACTTACACAAACCTGTGGACTCACTCCAGAAAATGCAGCATTTGGTCTTGGTGTGATAGAAACCAGCACGCTATCTCTTCGCTGACATCCGCTTTGCAAGTTGGTGAGCATGAATGGCAAAACTACCGTGCCTGTGGTATCCCCAAGTAAGGCTCGGGTTACAGGCCTATTGGGAAAAGAAAATTGATTGGGGTTCAGCCAGGAGTATGCCAGCCCATCTACTTCCGGCAAAGTCAAATTGGCAGAATCGCCGGCACAAACACCCAAGTTGCGGTTGAAAGGAGGTAAAGGGGCAACGGAATTTACTTGAAATTCAATTTGTTGTGGCTCTGACACACAGCCTTCTGCTGTGGCGATCACAGTATAAGTTCCATTATTGGCAGCGCTTAAATTTGAAAAAACAACCGGGTTGCTGGTTGAACTAAAATTGTTTGGACCAGTCCATTGGAAAGTGGCTCCATCAATGGAAGGAAAAGTAAGTGAAGCTTGTCCGCCTTCACAAACAGGCGAAGATGCTGTAATCGGATTTTCATTGTACAAGGCCAAGACCTCCTGATCCGTTATTTTTCGATTGTAAATTCTAAACTCATCCATAAACCCGTTGAAATATTCAGTTCCACCTGGTCTATGACGACCTATTTCAAGTCGCATGGTATCAATGGAGTTGCCTTGACTGTAGCCTCTGTTGGCTATTCTTTGTCCATCAATGTAGTAAAACATACTGTCTTGTGTGGCCGTGATGGTGATAAAAGTCCAACGATTTAGCTGCCAGGAGTTGTCGGCACTTGTTCGGTTTCCTTTAAAATGCAATCTGTAATCTCCATTTCGATTGAGTTCGATGTTGTATTGCCCGACGTTGCTAGATGATGTTTTGGCCATCACCCCAGACCAATTTCCTTGGTAACCTCTGATGTACAGCCATGCAGCCACAGAAATTTCTTGTTGGGGTGATTCTAAGCTTGGAGAATTTGCCGCAATTAAAAATCCATCCGATCCATTGAATTCAAGTGCTCTTCCGGGCGTTCCAAATCGGTTTGGCGCAGGAGTTACACCACCAGCAATGTAGGCATGGTTTTCAAAACCACTTCTATCCTCGCCCGTTCCATCCATGGAATAATAGGCTACCAACCCATTGCTCACAGGAACCAGATTGGCAAATGGATTCTTGATGCGAACAGGGCCGAAAATCTGACTGACATTGGATGGAGATGAAGCCTGAATACGCAAATAATAAGTGCTTCCAGCAAATGTAGTATTGGGAATGGTGACACCGAACAAGTCGCTGCTGGTTGCAGGTATGGTGCCCAAGGTTGTTTGAAAAGCAAAATTCCCGGCAGAATCAGAAAGTTCCAATATAAACACATTACCAGGATTGTAACTGCCACTCACCGTAAAAGGAACCTCAAGGTTTGCCCCAGCGCAAATTTCTGCTGGCAAAGCCAGGTCAATAGTAACGGTTTGCCCAAAAACTTTCCCTGAAAAAGCAAGCAAGAAAGGCATCAACAGCAAGGATGCTGAAAAGGAATTCCAGATTCGGTTCATGTGTAGTGTTGTAGTTTTCCTTCAATTAGGAGCGTAATGGTACAACCGCTTTGGATAAAAATGAAATCCAAGGCTTTCCATTTTCTGAAAATTCAGCTAAAATTCAGAATTAATCTTCTTATTATTAGATAATTATAATTATTTACAAGTTTTATTTAGCCCAATTTCCAGAAGATCCCGCAGTTCGGATATCGAATTGGCTTCTTTCGCATTTTTGTCCAAACGCCACCTGGCTATCCGAGGGAATCGCACCGCCAAACCTGATTTATGCCTGGTCGACAACTGAATGCCTTCAAAAGCTAATTCGAAAACAAGCTCGGGTTTCACTGTTCGAACAGGGCCAAATTTTTCAAGGGTATTTTTCTTAATGAATGCATCTACCTGCTTTATTTCTGCATCGGTGAGGCCGGAATATGCCTTGGCAAAAGTGACCAACTTGCTCTCATGCCAAAGGCCAAACGTGTAGTCTGTGAACAAATCTGCTCTTCTTCCATGCCCTTTTTGTGCATACATCAGCACGGCATCTATCGTCAAGGGCTGCACTTTCCATTTCCACCAATCACCTCTTTTTCTGCCTACCTGATAAGTTGAGGAAAAGCGTTTCAACATGAGCCCTTCTGCACCTTTTTCTCTACTTTGCTCCCGAAATTCATTCAAATCCTCCCAATTTTTGAACTCACATTCTGGTGAAATGAGTAGATTTGGTTCTGCAAGTTTGTTCACCAATTCAAGCAACTTTTGCCTTCTGGTGGCCAAAGGCTCATTTCTTAAGTCCTGACCTTCAAACTCCAGTAAATCGTAGGCCATGATGGCGGCCGGTGCTTCTGACAATTGTTTTTTCGTTACATTTTTTCGGCTGATTCTGGTTTGGAGCAAGGCAAAAGTGAGAGGAAGTCCATCTTTCCAAGGCAGCAGTTCACCATCTATCACAGTGCCATTTGGCAAGATGGTAGCGAGATTGAGCAAGTCTGGAAATTTTTCAGTGATCAACTCTTCTCCCCTTGTCCAAACATAAAATTCGCCTTCTCTTTTCAACACCTGGCTTCGAATACCGTCCCATTTCCATTCTGCCAACCAATCTGCCGGGTCGCCCAGATTTTCTAAATTTTCGAGCGGATGAGCCAGAAAAAAGGGATAAGGTTTCGACAAGCCATCGCTGGGGTTTTCGCCCAATAGCAGTTGCTGAAAAGTAGTGGATTGTGGTTTCCAATTGCCGGTAATTCTGTGCGCCACCACATTGGATTCTAAGTTAAAGTATTTTGCCAAAGCCTGCACAACCAAACTTTGAGAAACTCCAATGCGCAGTCCACCAGTAAGTAGTTTGATAAAAACCAATTTTTCTTGTTGGTTAAATCCGTTCAGGTAAAAACGTATCAGTTGCTTCTTTTCCGTTTCATTGGCACTTGCTCGTTCTTCCAATGCCAGAAATATGTTGTTCAATACAAAATCTGGTTTCTCGGCGGCGGGATTTTGCGGCCAGAGCAAGGATATTGTTTCTGCCAAATCGCCTACAGTTTGGTAGCAGGCATCGAAAAGCCAGGGTTGAAGCTGGGCTGCTTCTGAAAGCCAACTTTTCAAAAACGTGGTTGTTACAAGTTTTTTAGGTCGACGGTGTGTGAACAATGCCAAGGCCCAGATTTTTTCTTCCTCTGTAGCATGCGCAAAAAACTGACCCAGGGCTTTTAGTTTGCCTGTAGTTTTGTTGCTCAAATCGAGGGCTTCGAAAAGTTGGGCGAAATTCATGAGATATGCTTGGATTAGGCCATTTAATTTTCAAAACGCCTCAGGGGTTCAAAAAGTTAAAATCTGTTTAAAGTTTTAAGTATATGCCAGAATGATAGGTAGTTATACATTTATTCTGATTTCTGAATTCCCAAATTGAAAATATCTTAAAAAATAATATTATGGTAAAGTGTATTTTCACAAAAAATGAATTTGTTTGCCCCTGAAAATCACACATTTAACTTGATGAAAAACACATACCAACTAGGTCTTTTGCTCATTTCATTTTTGTTTCTTTCAGGATGTAAACACACCCAAACGCCTATTCCTCACACTTCAACTCACCTGCATGAAGAGGATTTTGCTGTGTCGGGTGGGGGCGTTTACCAGGGTTGGCCCGAAACTTTTGAATCAGGAACCAAAACGTCTTATTCTGCCGGAAATGTAACCTTAGCAACTGGCGTGTGGAACCTTACCGATGCCTTGCTAGGTACTTCGACCTCTGATAGAAAGAATGGAACCAAATCGGTAAGGATTCAAAATACCGGTAAATTGAGCATGACGTTCGACCTTAGTCAGGGTGCTTCTTCAGTGAGCATTTTACATGCAAAATTTGGAACAGATGCCAACTCCTCGTGGGATTTATATGCCAGCACCAACAACGGTAGTACCTGGTCGAAACTTGGCAATACCATTACCACCAGCTCTACTACTCTACAGACTGCAACTTTCCAAATGACCTTCACTGGCAACATTCGTTTTGAAGTCCGTAAGTTAGGTGGTGGCAGGCTTAATATCGACAATTTTCAAATTCAGTCAAATGCAAATCCATCTCCTACTCCAACTCGAGACGACAATTTGGCATTGGGCAACCCAAGCGGGGCTCAAACGAATATTTTGATGCCTAACAACTATCTCGTAACCCGATCGCAGTTTTCTTTGGCATATAACAACAGTAGAGGTACTTGCTCCTGGGTGAGTTGGCATTTGAGCCAGGCTTGGAAAGGAACCGCTACCCGATGCAACTGCTTTAAAGTAGATCCTCTTTTGCCAACTTCCTTCTACAGAGCTGCCTCCACCCACTACAGCAATACAGGCTTCGATAGAGGCCATATGTGCCCATCGGATGATCGGGATGGTAACGCTTCCGACAACGAGGCAACATTTTACATGAGCAACATTGTGCCACAGGCACCTAACAACAATCAGATAACCTGGGCCAATTTAGAGAATTACCTGCGCACATTGTTGCCCGCTCACGAAGTTTACATTCTTTCGGGTGTCTATGGCCAAGGCGGGACCGGCAGCAATGGAGGAACCACAAATACCATTAACAACGGCAACATCGTAGTGCCTTCAAGACTATGGAAAGTAGCCGTAATTTTGTCGGTTGGGTCAAATGATCTGAGTAGAATCACAACATCAACCCGGGTAATTGCGGTAGATATGCCAAACACTCAGAATGCAAATACCCAACCTTGGGGCTTTTACCGCACCACGGTTGATAACATTGAGTCGGCCACTGGATTGAATTTGTTGTCAAGTGTGCCATCTGATATCCAAAATACATTAGAGGCTCTGGTGGACAATGGCTCAACTAATTAGGGTCTGCAGAAAATCCGATTACAATTTGGAAATAAGTTAATGAGATCCCGGCAACTGCTGGGATAAGTTGGCATTTCAAATTCGATAGAATCAGATTGTGGGTTTGTACCTCAAACAACTTCGTATTTATAGTACGGGAGTATCTTCGATTAAGCCCAAGGTAGTTCCTATGGCGGTAAAGATCAAGCACATCAAAAACCTGACCGATGAAGAAACCATATTTGAGCGTCCACATCCAATACTTCATTGGTTACAGCAGTTTTAGTGGCCAATTCTCAACAGGTAGACACGGACAATGACTTACAACCTCAAGGCCACCTGGGGTCAATCATCGAATCAAGTTAAGCAAGATGTTGGCGGGTCAAGTGTTGGCTATAAAATCCAAAAAGGCCGGGTGCAGGTCGATGCCACCCTGTGCCCTCAAGACATAGCCTATCCAACATACTTAAACCTGCTCAGCGCTGATTAAACCCAACCAATCTACAAGACTAAATAATGACTAAAACAAGCTGACTTTTTGGCTATCAGAAAATTTCAAACCACTTCCTCCCTACTTCTCCAACCGCAACCACCTGCCATTGTAACGCTCCAGACTAATTTTTGCCAAATCAACGATTTCGCCAGTTACGGAGTCTGTTACTTTTTTGTAAGTTTTTCCTGGTATGCTCAGGCTAGCGGTGGTTTTTGGGCCGTCGTTCATCAGAAAATAGTGATCGGCTTTGGTGGACGGCAAGCGGTAGGCAATCGCTCCCTGGCAAGTGTAAGGAGATTTTATATCACTGCCGAGTGCATATTGAATCAGCAACTTTTCTGCATCGCCATGGCCGGGTCTGTAGCACATTTTAGAGGCTTCATAGCCCAGAATTACTGCTGTTCCTTTGCCCATTTTATTTTCAGTAATGGCTGGTTTGCCTTCGTTGTAGCTGGCCAGTACTTTGGCGGTTGAAGGCTTAAGGTCAATGGTAAAGCCCTTCAAAGGCAAGCTGCCCAAACTCCAGGGCATGTTCACACCGGAATATTGGTAATCGTTGATGGTAGCACCAAAAATCTGTTCAAACGTGCTGCCTTTGTTGGTTTTCAACAGCGCTGCCTGCCCATCGAACCAAGCTCCCGGCATATCAACTACCAATCGGCCTCCTTGCGCCACATAATCTTTCAATTTGTCGAGCACTTCTTGTTTTATACCCATTTGAAAAGGCATGTAAATCACTTTGTAGCGAGGAGCAAGTCCTTTCATAATGTCATTTCCGCTTAGATATTCATAAGGCACGTTGGCATTGATGAGCGCACGACTCACTCCTACCCTGGCACTCACAGGTTCCTGGCGAAATGAATCCCGGTTGGCTACCGACATGGCACTCCACAAGGCATCATTTTCCCAATCAGAAATCACCCCAACTACTGGTTCTTTACGTGCATCCCACAGTTCTTCTCTGAATTTGGTCATGGCTTTGGCGATGTTGCCGACTTTAACGGCCCTGTCAGTCACCTGGTTGTGGCGGTCGAGCAAAGCATACTCGCCCGCCTCCCAGCCGGAAGTTCTGGCATTCCAGCACCAAATACCAAAGCCTTTAAAACCCGCTGCAATCTGGCTGAGCACAAATTGGGTCATGATGCCGTCGTCGACCGTGAAGCCATTGCCTCCTTTGCCGCCACTGAATTGCTGAGGCCCTCCTGTTGATTCCCAGGTTGCTGCCCAGCCCCCTTTGAACCAATCTGTTGTTTGGGCACAAGCCATGTACACCGGACGGGTTAATTCATGATTCAGGTCATCGAAGTGCCACGCAAAATGTATGGAAGGGTAAAAAGAGCCATAATCTGTGATCAAGCCTGCAATTTTTTCCATATCCACGCCCCACCAGGCTAAAGGATAAAATAAGCTGATTTCTCCGCCGCCCCGCAGGGGATAGTTTTTGTCAAAAGCTTTCACGGCTTCAAACTTTTGCTTGATATTTTCTACCGCATGGTCTGTTTTAAATCGCAAAATATCAATCAAATGGTTGTACTCATTTCGGCTAATTTGCTCCCAGCGCACATCAAAATCTTCCCAAGATTTGAAAGGCTCGCCCTCCTTTGGTTGCAACCCGTAATGGTGTTGGTTCCAGGCAAAATTGAGTTTTTCAATCGAGCCATATTTTTTCTTCACCCACACCACGAATTCCTTTTTACCTTGATCTGTGAGTCCCAAACCTCGTTCCCCGATTTGAGGTTCATAGGCTTGGCTGCGGTCACGCATAAACTGTTTATCTGGACTGGCTTTTGCATATTCCTCCACCCTCTGAAGTCGTTTTTTCAATACTTCATTTTGGTACGCAATCATTTTAGGATGTCGGCGTACTTCTTCCAAGGGCATGTTTTCTTTCAACCCAAGCTTTTTCATCAGTTCAGGCGAGAATGGCTCCCATCCTCCATCGCCATACCACCAGGGAATGATGCCTTCTTCCAAAGCCACAAAGCCTATTTTTTCAACCGTCCAGCCGGGCAAGGGCATAATCTGTTTCAAACAATTGAAGCCCAGCTTTTTCATGGTACGGAAATGTTCCCGCATTTCTTTTTCCCCATCGCCCGGTTGCTGCACATACACCACACCCACCGGCATGGGCGCAATTTTCTTATATTTTTCCTGCTCGGGCGAGCCGTGAAGTTGGTCGTAAAGTTTGGTGAGAAATGGATCGCTGGTTTGGGCGAAAAGTGAAGAGGCCAGAAAAGTGCCTAACAAAAGGCAGATGAGTTTTAAAGTCCGCATGGGGATTTTTGGTGTTGCTTGTCGGGACAAAAATTGAAATTTATTTTTAATCCCTGCTTCTTGTGAGCACCAATCAGATTTTGGATGAAAATTGCCGACTTTGAACCTATACCAGCTCCTATCCAATCCATTCAAAGTAAAGTGGCACTATCGGCTGGTATTGAGTGGTTTGCGCAGCGGGAGGATCTCATTCATCCAACATTGAATGGCAACAAATGGCGCAAGCTGAAATACAATTTGCTGGAAGCCCAAAAGCAAGGTTGTAAAACACTTGTGGCCATGGGAGGGCCATATTCTAACCTGATTAAAGCGGTTGCCGCAGCCGGAAACCTGTTTCAGTTTCAAACCATTGGGCTCATCAGAGGCGAAAAAGTTGAAAATCCGGTGCTTGATTTTGCAAACAAAATGGGCATGCAGTTTCAATTTATTGAAAGAAGCCTTTTTAAAACCTGGCGAGAAGATCCGGCAACCATGCAAGATGTTTTGCAGCAATTTGATAAACCCTACTTCATTCCCGAGGGCGGCACCAATGCCTTGGCTTTGCCTGGAGTTGCCGAGATGAATGTACCTGATTGGGCTGATGTTATAATCACAGCTTGTGGAACGGGTGGAACCTTGGCGGGATTGGCTTCAACTGTTTTGCGGCATCAAACTACTATTGGCATCGCTGTGTTGAAAGACCAGGGCTATCTGGACAACGAAGTAATGAACCTGCTTTCACAGGCTAAAATCAACAAGCTTATTCCTGAATCAAGTGGAAAATGGCAGCTTATCAGGGAATTTCATGGTGGTGGCTATGCGAAAGTGAGCCCGGAGCTGCAATCGTTTTGTGTACGTTTTAGCGCAGAAACAGGCATTCCGGTAGAGCCTATTTACACAGGTAAGGTCTTTTTTGCATTGGAAAAACTAACACAACTAGGATTTTTCCCACATGGCAGCAAGATTTTGGTCATCCATACTGGCGGCTTAAATCATTGATTTTCAATCGAAAGGTCTATTTTATTAGGTATTTCTACTCAGGCTAAATGTTGCTTTCTACCAGCCAACACCTTGCACGTAAGTTTCCGGGTTCTGTCGACTTGCCAGCACTAAGTGCAACCTACACCTTTGTCTCAGGTTTTTGGAATGTGCTTGAAAGCAACAGAGGGCGACCTCTTTTCAAGAAGCATAACAAAGAAAAGGTTTAGTGAAAACATGTAAAAGGTGGCCTCCATGAGGCCACTTTTTATTTATTCACATTCAAGCATTATCACTCGAAAATCTCTTTGCCCCCTAAAACCAAATCGCCAGGCACCTTGACCGGCACTTGATCTTCAACCGTGTAAGTTCCGCTTATTACATATTTCCCGTCTTGCAGGGTGTAGCAAAAAATAATCTTATCTAAAGAAAGTACAATCCAATATTCCTGGACACCGACTTCTTCGTACAAATTGAATTTTACAGTAAGGTCCTTTTTCGATGTGGAAGGAGAAACAATTTCAATGATAAAGTCAGGACTACCCATGCATCCCCGCTCCTTCATTTTTTCCGGATCACAAACCACAAAAAGGTCGGGCTGAACTACCGTAGTCAGCAAATTTCCCTCTCCATCAGCTGTTTCAATGATTACATCAGTTGGAGCATGGAAAAATCGACATGAATGTTTTCTCAATGCAGCATACAACAAACCCGAAAGGTTAGATGAAACACTCTGATGCGTAGTACCAGGAGCCGACATTTTATAAACTTTTCCTTTAATCAGTTCCACCATTTCTTCAAACTGCCAACTGAGGTAATCGGCATAATTGTAAGTGGCATTCAGGTCCAGGTCGTTCACCTGATGAATGGTTGGCTCGGGAGTTTCAGGATAGGCTTGCATAGTGCATTTGGGAGTGATTCAAACCTAAAAATAACAAATAAAATATTGTTGGGTTATTTTTTTCGAATGTGCGTTTTATGAAAATACTTCTTTCCCCTCCAAAACAAGGTTGCCGAGGGTTTTAACCGGCACTTGATCTTCGGCTGTGAAAACCCCACTAAGTGTATATTTTCCATCAGTCAGGGTATAACAATTGATGAATTTATCTAAAGGAAATACAATCCAATATTCCTTTACCCCCACCTCTTCATACAAGCTGAACTTGATGGTTTGGTCTTTTTTAGTTGTTGAAGGTGATATGATCTCAATAATAAAATCAGGGCTACCCAGGCAGCCTTTCTCATCAATTTTTTCTGGATCACAAACTACGAAAAGGTCTGGCTGAACTACGGTGGTGATTTCTTCATTTTCATTCCCTTTCACCCTCAGTCGAACATCCATCGGAGCTACAAAGACATGATACTCTTTTCCATGCAGGTAATTGCTGATAAGCCTTACTACATTTATCAATGTTCGTTGATGACCAGTGCCTGGCGCTGGCGACATTTTGTATACTTTTCCTTTAATCAGTTCCACCATTTCTTCAAAATGCCAACTGAGGTAATCGGCATAGTTGTAAGTGGCATTCAGGTCCAGGTCATTTACCTGATGAATGGCAGGCTCGGGGGTTTCAGGATAAGCTTTCATGGCTAAGTTACGTTTTCCTGAATCAAATATATAAGAACTCCATCGAAGTTTGGTTGCGTTGATTATAAAAATTGTAGGGTTGAATCAGGCTTAATCCATACTTTTCGGCATGAAAAACTGCTTTCTGTTGTTGTTGTTGTGCATGCTGCTGGGATTTAAACTAATGGCTCAAAACAAATTCGCTACCGACGTTTTGCTTATCACAGGCAAAGTGAAAAAAGAGAAAACCTTTACCCTGAATCAGATCAAAGCGAACCGCACGATTTTGCTGGGCGAAGTGAATATCAGCTGTTCGCCAAAACAAAAAGAAGACGCCAAAGGCGTGAAAGCCATCCTGGTAAAAGACTTGCTCGACAGTGTGAAATTCGACTACTCATCCGGCAAAATGCTCAACCAATTCTATTTCAAATTTGAAGCTTCCGACGGTTATGTGGTTGTGTTTTCGTTTAATGAAATTTACAATACCGAGGTGGGGAAACAGCTGTTCATCGTTACCGAAAACAACGGAACAGACATTGCCAATTTGGACAATCGAATCTTGATGCTATCGAACAGCGACCTGAAACCGGGCAGTAGAAATCTCAAGGGCTTGAAACGAATTGTAGTTTGCCAGGCAGAATAATTTATTGCCTCCTCCGAAAGGCAGTTGATTGAAGAAATGAGGTAGTTTTCCACATTTCACCTCCCTAAACTTTCTCCCTAAATCCTTTTCCATACTTTTGGGCAATTTATACATACCCCCTCATGCCCAAAGATTCAAGTATTAATTCGGTTTTGATTATTGGCAGCGGTCCCATCGTGATTGGTCAGGCCTGCGAATTCGATTATGCCGGTTCGCAAGCCGCCCGTTCGCTGCGGGAAGAAGGCATTGAAGTGATTCTCATCAACTCCAATCCTGCCACCATCATGACCGACCCCGTCACCGCCGATCATGTGTACTTGCTGCCGTTGGAGAAAAAATCAATCCGCCGCATACTCGAAAACCACAAGGTGGATGCCGTGCTGCCCACCATGGGCGGACAAACAGCTTTGAACCTGGCGATAGACTGCGACAAAGCCGGAATCTGGGAAAAATACGGCGTGCGCATCATTGGGGTTGACATTCATGCCATCGAAACCACCGAAGACCGGGAAAAATTCCGCATGAAAATGCTGGAATTGGGTGTGGGCGTGTGCAAAGGCTCAACCGCTAAATCCTTCCTCGAAGGCAAAGAAATAGCGCAGGAAGTCGGCTTTCCCTTGGTTATCCGGCCATCGTTTACTTTGGGTGGAACAGGAGGAGGTTTTGTAGAAAAGCCCGAAGATTTCGATCAGGCGCTTAACAGAGGTTTGCATGCTTCGCCCATTCATGAAGTGCTGATTGAGCAAAGCATTATGGGTTGGAAAGAATATGAGCTGGAGTTGCTGCGAGACAATTTGCAGAACATCATCATCATTTGCTCCATCGAAAATTTCGATCCCATGGGTATCCATACCGGCGATTCCATCACCGTGGCTCCGGCCATGACTTTGCCCGACACTGTGTATCAACACATGCGTGACCTGGCCATCCGCATGATGAACGGAATAGGCCAATTTGCGGGCGGTTGCAATGTGCAGTTTGCGGTAAATCCGGAAACCGACGCCATCATCGGCATTGAAATCAATCCAAGGGTAAGCCGCTCCTCAGCCCTGGCTTCCAAAGCTACCGGCTATCCCATTGCCAAAATTGCCGCCAAACTGGCCATTGGCTACAACCTCGACGAACTCAACAACCAAATCACCAAAACCACTTCTGCCTTTTTTGAACCTGCCCTCGACTATGTGATTGTGAAAATTCCTCGCTGGAATTTCGACAAATTCCACGGAGCCGATCGCCGTCTGGGGCTGCAAATGAAATCGGTGGGTGAAGTGATGGGCATTGGGCGCAATTTTCAGGAAGCCTTGCAAAAAGCCTGTCAAAGTCTGGAAATCAGGCGAAACGGCTTGGGTGCCGATGGACGTGAACTACGAGATCAGGAAAAAATACTCGAAAGTCTGGCCAATCCCAGTTGGAACCGACTCTTTCATGTGTACGACGCCATGAAGTTGGGCATCAGCATCAGCACCATTCAAAAAATTACCAAAATAGACCGCTGGTTTTTGCATCAAATTGAAGAGCTGATAGCTCTCGAAAAGGAAATTGAAAAAGAAACCATCGACAGTTTGCCCAAAAAACTATTGATGGAAGCCAAAAAGAAAGGCTATGCGGATCGGCAGATTGCCCACTTGCTGCGCTGTCTGGAAAGTCAGGTGTATGCCAAACGAATGGAGCACGACATTCGCCGTGTATATAAAATGGTGGACACCTGCGCTGCTGAGTTTGAAGCCAAAACACCCTATTTCTACAGCACATTTGGCGAAGAAAATGAATCTGTTGCCAGCGACAAACCCAAAGTTGTGGTGCTGGGCTCCGGGCCAAACCGCATTGGGCAAGGCATTGAGTTCGACTACAGTTGTGTGCATGGGGTACTGGCCGCCAAAGAATGTGGCTTCGAAACCATCATGATCAACTGCAACCCCGAAACCGTAAGCACCGACTTCGACATAGCCGACAAACTGTATTTCGAGCCGGTGTTTTGGGAGCATATTTTCGAAATCATTGAACTCGAAAAACCCATTGGCGTCATTGTGCAGCTGGGCGGACAAACCGCCCTCAAGATTGCCGAAAAAATGAACCGCTATGGCATTCCCATCATTGGTACCAGCTTCGAAGCCCTCGACCTGGCCGAAGACCGGGGTAGTTTTTCGAGTCTGCTGCGGGAACTCAACATTCCATACCCCAAGTTTGGCGTGATTGAGGATGCCGAACAGGCGCTCACCCTCAGCCGTGAGTTGGGCTATCCCCTACTCGTTCGGCCTAGCTATGTGCTGGGCGGACAAAGCATGAAAATTGTAATCAACGAAAAGGAGCTGGAGCAGCATGTGGTAAAAATACTGACCGACATGCCCGAAAACCGCATTTTGCTCGACCATTTTCTTGAAAACGCCATAGAAGCAGAGGCCGATGCGATATGCGACGGCGAAGATGTGTACATTATCGGGGTGATGGAACATATAGAACCGGCTGGTATACACAGCGGCGACTCTTACGCCGTGCTACCCACCTTCGACATGAGCGAAAAAGTGGTGGCCCAGATCGAAGAATACACCCGAAAAATAGCCGTAGCGCTCAAAACCGTGGGCCTTATCAACATACAGTTTGCCGTGAAAGACGAAGTGGTGTATGTGATCGAAGCCAACCCACGGGCCAGCCGCACGGTGCCTTTCATTTGCAAAGCTTACCGGGAACCTTACGTGAACTACGCCACCAAAGTGATGCTGGGCAAACTGAAAGTGAAAGACATAGCCTTCAACCCGCACAAAGAAGGCTTTGCGATAAAAGTACCCGTGTTTTCGTTCAGCAAATTCCCGGATGTAAACAAAGAATTAGGCCCCGAAATGAAAAGCACCGGCGAAGCCATTTACTTCATCAAAGACCTCTACGACGACTATTTCCAGGAAGTGTATGCGGAAAGGAATCTGTATTTGAGTAGGTAGGTGGGAAAGTTTCGGGTTGAAGAGTTGAGAGTTGCGGGTTTGGAGTTGTAGAGTGTTGATGCCTAAAATACCTTGACCGTTTTACATCTTTGTTGTCTGTTGATTTTGATGAATAATCCAGATTTATAGACCGTTTTATAGCAATTGACTTCTTTTGTTTTGTTTACAAATTAAAACCAAACCAATGCCCAATTCGTTTATTAACCCAATAGAAAGACAATGAAATATTTGATTATCATGCTGTTGATGCCGGTTCACCTTTTTGGCCAAGGATTGCGATTGCCTCCAAGTATAAAAATGCTGGCATTGGGAGATTCCTATACCATCGGGCAAAGTGTTTCGGTTTCCAACAGATGGCCGGTGCAACTCATGGATTCATTAGATAGGCGAAACTATATTACTACGGAACCACGGATAATAGCCACTACAGGTTGGCGAACAGACAATCTGATATCCGCCATACGAGGGCAACAACTGCAAAGCCAAAACTTCAATTTGGTTTCCTTATTAATTGGGGTGAACAACCAGTACCAAAACCGACCCTTTTCTCTATATGAGCAAGAGTTTCCACAACTACTGGATTCTGCTATTCGCTATGCAGGTGGCGAAACCAACCATGTTTTTATCGTTTCTATTCCAGATTACGGATATACGCCATTTGGTGAACGAACTGGAAATCAAACTCAAATAAGCAGTCAGCTCGACCAGTATAATGCCTACAGCAAGCAGGTTGCCGTCGATTATGGCGTGCAATTTTTTGACATTACGCCAATTTCCAGGTTTGGTTTGCAGCAACCTGCGCTCGTGCCTACAGACGATTTGCATCCTTCCGGGCTACAATATAGCATGTGGGTAAGCAAAATGCTGGCATATGTGGATAGTGTAGCTGTAAGCATTTCCAACAAAACCAACTTCAAGCCAAAAGCACATCTTTTTACTACTCAGGATAACCAAAAGCTGGTTTATGAACTTGCATACAAACCAAATTTTCCTTCCTCGCTCACCATTTCAAATAACAGCGGAAAACGGCTCATAGAAATGGAAGTAAAAAATCATAAGGGCGAAATAGATATACAAGGCTTACAAGCTGGTGTATATTTTGCAAAGTTTAATACTGGCGATGTGCCTGTTTTTCGATTTGCCATACCGTAGTGTAAAAGTGAAATTCATATTTGGTAGGTTGAGAACACAATTCTCGACCGCACCTGTTACTCTTATGATTTAAACAAGCATTGCATTATAGTTTTTTTCATATTTTCTTCCAGATTTCACTAGGGCAAAAATCCTTGCTATCAGTTTTGCTCTAATTGCATTTAGCACCGACATTTTGTTTT
>Ga0247834_1001056_pt1 | contig 49816 bp, 53 predicted proteins | sample LaCruzMarch2015__8_FD_187118 | JGI IMG/M metagenome (GOLD analysis project Ga0247834, IMG submission 187118) | Freshwater microbial communities from meromictic Lake La Cruz, Castile-La Mancha, Spain - LaCruzMarch2015_12m | ecosystem: Environmental > Aquatic > Freshwater > Lake | place: Spain... | reverse complement strand
TCGACACCGTCACCGGTGATCGCAAACTTCTGATCAGTTCCCTGGTGCTCAACTGGGTGCTCGGCCCCGCCCTGATGTTCGCCCTGGCCTGGCTGTTCCTGCCGGACCTGCCCGAGTACCGCACCGGGCTGATCATCGTCGGCCTGGCCCGCTGCATCGCGATGGTGATCATCTGGAATGACCTGGCCTGTGGCGACCGGGAGGCTGCCGCCGTGCTGGTGGCCCTGAACTCGGTGTTCCAGGTCATCATGTTCGCGGTGCTGGGCTGGTTCTACCTCTCGGTGCTGCCCGGCTGGTTGGGGCTGGAGCAGGCCTCGATCGCAACGTCGCCGTGGCAGATCGCCAAGTCGGTGCTGATCTTCCTGGGCATCCCCCTACTGGCCGGCTACCTGTCGCGCCGACTCGGCGAGAAGGCGAGGGGCCGAGGGTGGTACGAGAGCGTGTTCCTGCCCAGGATCGGCCCGTGGGCGCTCTACGGGCTGCTGTTCACCATCGTGATCCTCTTCGCCCTGCAGGGTGATCAGATCACCAACCGGCCGCTGGACGTGGTCCGCATCGCGCTGCCCCTGCTGGCCTACTTCGCGATCATGTGGGGCGGGGGGTTCGCTCTTGGGGCCGCTCTGGGCCTGGGCTATGCCCGCACCACCACGCTGGCGTTCACCGCGGCGGGCAACAACTTCGAACTGGCCATCGCCGTGGCGATCGCCACCTACGGAGCGACCTCGGGGCAGGCGTTGGCCGGCGTGGTCGGGCCGCTGATCGAGGTGCCCGTGCTGGTGGCACTGGTGTATGTGTCGCTCGCTCTGCGGAAGCGCTTCTCCCCGCCGTCCTGAAACCCTCCTGAAAGGTGTTGCCCACCATGACGTCTCGGCCCAGCGTGTTATTCGTCTGTATTCACAACGCCGGCCGGTCGCAGATGGCCGCCGGGTTCCTGCGTGCGCTGGCCGGGGACGCCGTCGAGGTCCGCTCGGCCGGCAGCGATCCCGGACCGCACATCAACCCGGCGGCCGTCGAGGCGATGGCCGAAGTCGGCATCGACATTTCCGATCAGTCCCCGAAACTGCTGACCTCCGAGGCCGTCGAGGCCGCCAGCGTGGTCATCACGATGGGCTGCGGAGACGCCTGCCCAATCTTCCCCGGCATCAGCTACCGCAACTGGGAACTCGAGGACCCCGCCGGCAAGGGCGTCGACGCGGTGCGACCCATCCGCGATGAGATCCGACAACGCGTGCAGGAACTGGCGACGGTGATCCTGCCCGCCGCGCCAGGAACGTGACTTACAGCGCGACGAACGACCGGATGCCTTAGGCTGTGGTCGATTGATCATCCGACGATAGGGCAGGTATGACCAGTATCAAATCCATTCCGGCGATACTTGCAGCCGGCCTCGTCACCGCGGGCATCGCGGCGGCCACAGCATGGGCCGGCGGACCCGGCGGCACAGTCGAAGACACTGCAGTCCCATTCCGGGCAATCGGTACCGGGACATTTGAGGACTATGGCGACGGCCCCGCGGGCGACAGCACGGAGGTCGGTTTCGCTGCCACCGGTGCCACGGCCGAGGAGGCGTCGGCAGCGGTGATCGCGGTATGCCAGGCCGCCGGAGGTGTGGATTGCTCCAGCGACGTAGTCACGAATGACGCCGTCTGCATCGTCTCGGTCGGCGACGACGCCATCGACGTCGTCAGTGGCGGCGCTGGCGTGACCATCGACGCTGCCCGCCAGGACGCTCTCCAGCGCGCGGCGGCCAGCAACCTGCCTATCGACCCTGCTTCGCCCGTCATCATCTCGGCATGCCCGTGATGCGCGCGCACCCGATCCGCGGCCTGAAAGGTGCAAGTCCCATGACTAACCAAGGCAAGCTGGCCATGCTGGTTGTCGGTGTCGCCGTCGCGGCGGGAGTCACAGCACCGGTCGCCGTTGCGCTGCCGAACTGCCAGACCGTGGGCCAAGTGTCCACCTGCCGCACCAACGGCAGTGTGTCGATCAAGGTAACGCCCGGCAGGACTGCAGCGCCGAATCAGGGCATCCCCTGGTTCATTACCGACCCACGGATCAACCCGAACAGGAGATGATCCGGCGCCGACGTTGTCCAACAATCCGGCCAGCACGTCGCCGTGACGTGGCGTCGGGTTGACGACGACTATTGCCTCCGCAGGGGATCACCTCATTATCGGCGGCCGGTAGCCTCGGGCCACGGGGGCCACCCACCATCACCTCGGAGCGTTCATGGCGGATTCAACGCAGTCGATATCAGCACAGCATCGGGTCGTCCTGTGGGGCACCGGCGCCATCGGTAGCGAGTTGCTAACCGCGATTCTTGACCACCGACCGGATCTGCAGATCGTCGGCGCGCGGGTGTACTCGCCGGACAAGAACGGCGCCGACATTGCCACTGTCCTCGACCGCTCCCCCATCGGCGTCACCGCCACCACCGATGTCGACGAGATCCTCGCCCTCGAGGCCGACTGCGTGCTCTACACCCCACGCAACACCAGCATCGACGAGGTCTGCGCCATCCTGGAGAGCGGGAAAAACGTTGTCACGACGGCGTTTCTGTTCCATCCACTCCGCATCGACGCGGACGATCGCGATCGACTGCTTGCGGCCTGCCAGGCCGGGCGCAGCAGCGTGCACGGCAGCGGACTGAACCCGGGCAACCTTTCCGGAGTGCTGCCGTTGGCCCTGTCCGGGATGAGCAGGCGCATCGACCGGATCACCCTGCAGGAGCGCGCCGACTGGTCGTTCTACGACAGCACCGCGATCACCTTCGACAACATGGCCTTCGGCCAGCCCGTGGAGGACATCAACCCCATCGCCAACGACTTCCTGGCCTTCAACAGCGGAATCTTCAGCAATGAGGTGTGGCTGATGGCCGATGCACTCAACGCCGGCATCGACGAGGTGTCTGCGACGGTCGAGGCCGTCCCCGCCTTGGCGGACCATCAGATCTTCGACCACCTGTTGCGGGCCGGAACCACGGCCGGTCAGCGCTGGAGTTGGGCGGGCCGCCGCGGCGGCAAGACGCTCGTCGAGATCGAGGCGCTGTGGACCGTCGGCGGGGAGTACCCGTCGCACTGGCCCAAGCCCCAGCACGGCTGGACACTGACCATCGACGGCGACCCGACGATGCGCACCCATTTCCTCGTGATGGCCGGTAACCCCGGTGCGACCATGCTTGAGCACGTCACCGCATCCAACGTCGCCACCGCCATGCAGATCCTCAACGCCGTGCCCGCGGTGTGCGCAGCACCGCCGGGGTTCGCGACCATGGCGGACCTGCCGCTGATTCGCAGCGTCACCGGGTTCGGCAACGACTAGCGGGACCGTCCGGTCACACCTTCAAGGTGGGCGTCAACGCTGCATTGAGAATGCCAGCGTCACGGGTGGCGATGGTGAGGCCACGACGGGCGGCCTGCGCCACGATCATCCGGTCGAACGGGTCGCGATGATTCCACCGCAGTCGGCCCGCCATCATCGCATCGGGCACCTCGATCGACAGTTCGATGACCGCCATCGCCGCCATGATGTCCGGCCACGCCGCGAGAAGTGGCTCTCCATCGAGTCGGCCGAGGCGGGTCTTGATGGCTATCTCCCACGCAGAGGCCGCCGAGACTGCTATTTCACGTGCCGGGTCTGAGATCGCCTCGCGCGCGTCGGCCGAGAGCTGATCGGGCTTACTCACAAGCCATAGGAGCGTGTGTGTGTCGAGAAGGATTGCGCCGGAGGGCGGCTCAAACGCCGGGCCGGTCCTCACTCGCCGACTCCCTCCCACGCATCGAGTTCCGAGTCCGGAAGCGGCTCGTCGAAGTCGTCGCCGAGCACCAGTTTCGGAAGTTGCCCGAAGATGCGGGGCCGTGGCTGCACCGGCGTGAGAATGGCGACGGGCCGACCATGGGTGGTGATCGTCACCGGCGCGCCGGTGCGCTCCACCTCAGCGAGGATGGCGTTGAGCTGAGCTTTGGCCTCCGTGCTCGAGATGGTCTTCATCGCACCAGGATACGCCGATCTGACTTATCGGACTAGTCGTACTAGTCCAGTGCAGTTTCGGCGAGCAGGAGCGGTCAAGCAGTTGAGGCGCGCCCGGCGGGCGATCGCCAGGCTTGGCTTGGCCGTACGCCTCTGAAGCCAAAACATGGGGCTGCCGAGGAATGTAGCGCCTTCAGCCAGCTGCCGCCCACCACAGTGCCGCACCACCGGCAACCTCAACCAGGAAGTAAAACCAGTTCGGATAGAAGGCCTTTGGCCGGTCGATCACCACGGACACCAACCGTCCGAAAGCCATACCCCCCAGCGCCGCGGCGACCGTAATGAGGATGCCCTCGCGTGCCGGATGACCCGTTAAGGCAAGCGCGAGCATGCCGGCGATCGCGAGGCCGAATCCGCCGTAGACGGCACGCACCTCAGCGCGGGACTCCGGAATCGGCAGGGTGATCCCGAACGGACGAATCAGCGCGGCCGGGCGGGCCAACGCGAAGCTCCCCATGCCGAGGAAGAACACGGCGGCGAGAACGATCACGATGGTGCTCACAGCCACCCCCGGAGGAAGCCTGCGAGCAGGACGACGAAGCCGCCGATCTCGGCGATGATGAGCGCCCACATCGCGACGTGGATACTGCGTCCCGGTTGGCTCAGTTGGTTGGTCGTATCGCGCTTGGCGCCGTGGATGATGTAGCTGATGATCGCTCCGACGAAGAAGAGGATGACCGTGGCCGCAGCCGTCGAATTGACCCAGTCCGGCCAGGCGCTGAGTTCGACGAAGACCGCCAAGAGCAACGTTGCGAAGGAATACAGCAGCGCTGCGCGGTGCGCGACGTCGACATAAGGATGGGCCAGGTGGTCAGGGCTCGTTGCCATCTGCCGGTACTTCCAGATCCCGAGCACCAGCGCCAGCAGAAAGATCAGTCCGGCAGCGAAAAGAGTTGCCATGGTGGGGTTTCCGAGGCTGTAGGTCATGATCACTCCGTAAACGGTGAATGCGTAATGCGCCAGGTGAATTGACCCCACCGGCACAGGTCGGCGGTTGCCGAGTGGGGCTGCACTCGCGCCTCAGTGCGTATCTTATCCGCGAAGAACGTCTTGAATCCCTGACGGGGGTAGGCGTCGATCACCTGCTCGACAGTCTGCGGATGGATGTCCTCCAGCCTCATACCGGTGACATCAGCGGCCGTCCCGAAATGCAGAAGCGCGACCTCTGGGCGTTCCTTATCGGCACGGCCAACGTCCAGGTGCATGCGGATCGCCTTTGCGACGGTCGCAGCCCGGTCGCCCGGCCAGCCTTGTTCGCGCAGCCATGATTCCGCCGATGCGGCGCCGCGCTGCTCGAACGGGCCCTCCCCACCGATGAAATCGGTCAGTCCCAGGTCGTGGAGCATGGCCGCGACGAAGAGGAGTTCAGCGTCCCAGCTCAATCCATCGCGGGTTCCGAGCATTCCACCGAAGAGGTACGCCCGGTAGCTATGCGCAGCAAGGACACTCGGCGCCTGGCTGGCCAGAAGACTCGCGGCTTCAAGCGCCACCGGGGTGTCCGGCACAGGAATAATGCTCAGCGGCAAAGCATCCGGCCGATCCCGTCCCACCCGCCGTGCGGCGCGGCGCACGACTTGGTCGAGTTGAGCACGGCCCGACCTGCCAACGACGGCGAGCGTGGATTCCCCGCCGCTCACCGGGCGACCTCCACTGTCACTTCGATCTCCAGCGCAATGTTCGCCGGCAACGAGGACACACCCACCGCCAAACGTGCGTGCCGACCCGCGTCGCCGAAGACGTCGACGAACACCTCCGAAGCAGCGTCGATCACCTGGGTGTGTCCAATGAAGTCGGGTGCAGCGTTGACGACACCGCGCACGAGGACGATCTGCTTGACCGCGTCGAGGCTTCCGAGCGCCGACCGGATGGTGGCCAGCGCACTGATCGCCGCATAGCGGGCCGCGCGGCGGCCGTCCTCCGTATCGAGATCGGCACCCAGTTTTCCCAACACGATCGTCTGCGGCGGACTGAATGGAACGTGACCACCCAGGATCAGCAGATCACCGGTGCGGACGGCGTTGACGTATTCACCGGCCGGCGGGAAGGGCGCCGGCAGGTCTATGCCCAGTTCCGCCAACCGGTCCTCGGCCGAAGGTTGTTGCAATGGTTTCAACATGTGGGCGATGCTAACCGAGCCGGCAATCTATTGCAATCGTTTCAATAAGTCGCGTTTCCGCAGTAGGATCGGGTGCGTGGAGGTCGAGACCGAACGTCGGATGGATCCGCGCAAGCAACGGACCATGGATGCCCTGGTTGCCGCGGCGCAGCAGATGTTCACAGAGCGACCGGTTGACGAAGTCACCGTCGAGGAGATCGGACAGTACGCCGGAGTCGCCGTCGGTTCCATCTACAACAACTTCGGCAGTAAAGAAGGGCTCTACGCCGCGGTGGTCGGTCGAGCACTTGATGTCGACCGCGACTACATGGATCGCGCGTACACGCCGGACCGCAATCCCATCGAACAACTCCTGGCCGCCTCCGAGCAGTACCTGCGTTTCGCTCTGGACCATCCGCAGTTCTTCCGCATGCTGGCCTTCCCCACCAAACCCGGCCCTTACCCCGCCGCCGCCGATACCGCGACTCTGCTGAGTCGGCGCGTCGACGAGCAGAACGCCCGCATGGTCGATGCCATCGAACGCGGCATCGCCGATGGCAGCATCCGCCAACTGGACCCGCAGGCAACCGCGACGATTCTCTGGGCAAGCTGGAACGGAATCATCAGCCTCGCGTGGCGCCACGACGATCTGCAGCGGAGCCCGGAGGAATTGGCTGGACTCATCGAGTGCGCGGCCGATCTGGTCAGCTACGGGTTGCGGCTGAGATAGATAGCTAGCCGGAGACGTCCGCCGGCCTGAGTGCAGCACCCCACCGAAGCGGATTGAGATTGCGGAACGGGTCGCTGCGCCGCAGTTCCTGAAGATCCGCCAGGATCGTCTCCAACTCGGTCTGGGTGCGTTGCTTGACGGTGACCTCCCACTTTTCCGCTTTCACCCGGGCAGACCGAGTTGTTGAGATCGGTTGCCCGAAGCGCAGATACATCCGTTGCGGTCGAGGTACAAGCGTCGGCCCCAAGCCGCGCATCAAGGGCACGCCGACACCGGACATACCGTGCATCCGTTCTCCGAAGGTCCGTGTCATCCGCTCCCAGGTGCCACCTCGCTCAACGAGGCTGTGGAAGACGTCGTCACCGCCGACCAGCCCTACTGGGACGATCGGGTAGTCGTGGGCGATGGCCAGTCGGGCGAAACCTGAACGGCCTTGCCAATTCAATTGGTATTCCTCGCCTTTGAACTTCAGCATGTCGCGACCGCCGCCGGGGAACACCAGGATGGTCTCGTTGCGTCGCATCAACTCAGCGCCGACATCCGGCTGCCCGGGTACCGCGCCGACCGCCTCCATCAGATCCCTCTGCAAGCCCTTCACTCCAGTGGCGCGCTGGTCGGCAAGCCCTCTGACCCGCACCCCGAGATGCCGGTGCACGAAGTACGGCGTCAACACTATTTCCGGCCACCCGGCTGACGTGTGATTGCCGACAAGGAGAAAGCGCCCGTCGGCGGGCAGATTCTCCAACCCGTCGACGTAGATGCGGGACAGGTCCACGGCGGTGGACAATCCGTCAGCAATGGTGAAGATCGCTTTCCTGAGCGCCTCCACCCGTGGAGGTTGGTTGGTCAACCGGTCGATGTCCTCGGCGGGCAAGGGGGTGTGTGCCATACCGCCAGCGTAGCGGCGGTGAACGCGCCACTTCGCGACCTGCTGATCAGCCGGGGGATCCCCCAATCAGTGGACACTGCCATCAACCCCTAAGCGGCCCACCCGACCGACATCTGTACCACCCCCGGCGGCCCACGGGGCAGACTTCGAGATCTGGTTACGGCGAGCAGTCCACCGCCACGACCAGTGCAACACAAACTTGTCGCATCCGCTCGTCTGCCAACCGTCCAACCCTTTCGACGAGAGCGGCAACCGACACGCTTTCCACTGAGTCCAGATTGACGGCGCAACGCCGTGGAATCGGATCCTCCCCTGGCTCCAGGATGACCTCGCTGGCCAGTCCGCGGATAGTCGTGGTGCACGGGGCGACGACGGCCCGACGGAGTCTGGGGATCGCCGCGTCGCGCGACAGCACGACAACGGGCCGGCGGCCGATCTCCGACAGTTCACACCACCACACATCGCCTCGATTCGGAATCGGCGTCACGAGGCGCTTGCCGCCCTCCGCCACGAGTCGAGATCACCCCACTCGTCGGGCTGATCAGCCGGCTTCTCGTCGTAGGCGGCGTAGCTGGCGTCGATCTCGTGAGCCCGATTCCGGGCCAGGAGAGCTCGCAGCGCGTCGTCCACCAGCGCGGCATCGGTCGGCCCGGAGTGAAGGGTCCGTGCCGCTTCCAGCAGGGAAGCGTCGACTGTGGTGCTCAACCGTATGCGGGCCATGCCACAAGTATGCCATTCGGGGCCATCGTGTCCCGGTAGGTATCGCGACTAAGACTGACCCAGGCTGGGCCGGTAGTCGGCGACCTCGGCCTCAGCGGCGAGCAGCGCGCCCAGCTCGCCTTCCTGCTGTGCCACGAAAACACCGACGACCTGTCGGCACAATTCCGGCACACTCACCCCGCGCGCATCGGCGATGCGTTTAAGCCCAACCACCGTTGTAGTCGTGACATGAAATTGCACAGCGAATTGACCACAGGAACCATCCTCGGGCGGCAACCCCGGTCCCACGACGACGGGATCGTCGATGGCGTACTCGCTAACCTCGGCATCCCGGCTCGTCTGTGCGACCTCGTTACGACGTAGCGGGTTGTCGGTGCCGCTATCCGGCTCCTGCCATTCGTCGTCGCTGAGGTAACCCACTGCGCCCACGCTAGACCTCGCCGCCGAGGGGCCGCGCAGTCGACTGTCCGGGACTGTCGAGTCGGAATTCGCCAATGGCCGTGGTCCAGACGCGTACGGTCGGTACGTCTATGGGTAGTCAAACGCCGACCAGAGGGATTCTGGTGACAGACAGCAACCTGAAGCTCGCGGCACGCGGGTTGGTTCTGGGTGCCCTGGTTTCGGTGTCGGTAACGGCGGCAGTGAGTTCGGCTGGGGTTGCCGCCGCTTCATGCACGCCGGGAGGGGGTACCGACGCCGGCGCGCAATGCGCCCTTGACGAGACCAGCTTCTCGATCGAGCTTGATAAGAAGTCCTCGGTTTCGGCGCAGGGCCGCCTCGGCGGTCCCGGTACGAGCACAAGTGAGAGAGATGTCATCGCTTGGGATCCGCCTCCTGCCGAACCATGGACCGCGCCCAGAAGCCTTGGCGCCCAATACGCATCCAACGATCCCGTACTGGTCGCCGAAAGCATGGTGGGCACCGATATGTTCGGCCCCTATGGCTGCGAAGATTTCGTGGACGCCGCATTCGGCCTCACCACCGAGACCGGCATTGGTCACGACATGGCACTGTCGTTCTACCAGTCGCTGGCCGCCCGCGGGCTCGACCATCACGAAACACCGATCCCGCCTGGCGCACTGGTGTTTTCCGCCGGCCCGTACGGAAACCACGTCGACATCTCTCGGGGCGACGGTACGTTCGTTTCCGGCGGCGTGCAGGGGCTCTCGCCCGGCTACGGCGATGGCCACCAGATCCAGATTCTGCCCACCGCCAACCTCGGCGACTGGACGATGTACGGATGGGCCTATCCCCCTTGGTGAGCTTTCATGGAATTCGTTAGGACGGCGTAACGGATCCCCCACCCGCCGAACGGCAACCAGAGAAGAGGAACCATGCCTTCCGTACTGGTCACCGGCGCAGGCCGTGGAATCGGCCTAGCGATCACCGAACATATGAGCCAACGGGGCTGGGACGTCTACGCGACTGCACGATCCTCCGACGCCCTTCAGAGCCTCGGGCGCATACCCAACGTGCATGCGATCCCACTCGACATCACCGACCGCGCTGCGATCGCCGCCCTTCCCGACCTACTCCCCGCTGAGTTGAACGGCGTCGTCAACAACGCCGGCATCGTCGTCAACGGCCCGGTGGAGGGGTTAGCGCTCGATGACTTGACCAGACAGTTCGACGTCAACGTCATCTCCCAGATCGCGGTGACGCAGGCGGTGCTGCCGAAGATTCGCGCGTCCCACGGACGGGTGTTGTTCATCTCGTCGGTCAGTGGGCTGTTCACCACGCCGGGCACCGGCGCCTATAACGCATCGAAGTACGCGATCGAGTCCCTGGCCGACGCACTCCGCATGGAACTGCGACCGTGGAAGATTCCGGTCTGCCTCATCGAACCCGGACCGATCCGCACCGATCTCTGGACCGAAGTGGTCAACGAGCATGACCGGATGGCTGAGCACCTCAGCGACGAGCACCGCCGACTGTATGCGTCGCACCTCGCCGGGAGTAGGAAGTTGTTAGGACGTATGCAAAAACTTGCCGCCGACCCAAGCAGGGTCACTAAGGCCGTCGACCATGCGCTGACATCGCGGCGTCCCAAACGTCGCTACCTGTTGGATTTCGCCAGTCGCGCACAGAAGGCCGTTGTCGGAGTCACACCGACTGCGATCAACGATGCGGTTCTGGCAGCAGCCACCACATCGAAATGATGGCAGGGACCTAGTCCACGTCACATGGTCAGTCGGTGAGCTTCGGGAGACCCTTGCTGATCGCGGAAGCGAGCACCTTGCCGACCAGCGCGGCGAGCCCGGGTATCGCCGAGTCGAAACCGATCGTGTAGTCCAGTCGCGTGCCGCCACTGGGCGTCGGTGTCAGCTCCTGACGACCCCAGTGGCCCTTGAGTGGACTGCCTTTGGTGATCTTGTACTCGATAAGCGTGTTCGGCTGCGCAGTTGTGGTGGTCTCCTCGAACGCCGGAAGCGGACCAAGCTTGAGGCGGCGCACCGAGCCGACGCCATTGCGCGAAGTAGTGCCGTCGCTGACGCGGGTGATGTTGACACCGAAGACCGGGCCGAGGTTCTCATGCTCGGCGAGCTTGTCGAACACGGTCTGGGGGTCGGATTTGAACTCGTGGGTGACGTGGACGCGTTGGGGAGTGGCCATGGGTTCGGATACTAGCGGCATTGAGAAAGGTGACTCGGGAGGTCTGAAACTCAGTCCCGCCCTCCCCCAGCACCCGATACACGGAAAGTCGGATAGCTTCGTCGCTAGGCTCACTCGAAGCCACTTCCACCACGATCGGAGCCAACGCCGATGAGCATCCCGCCCTACCCCGAGGCCAATTCCTTCGGCACGATTGATGGTCAGCCCACCGGAACGCGGGTGCCGATCAAGTACATCTGGCCGAAGCGGATCGCCGTCATTCTCGCGGGGCTGGCCGTGGTGGGCGGGATCGGCTTCGGTGCGAAGACCCTCCTGCAGTCCGACGACTCAGCGAGCACAAGCCGGGAGACGGTTCAGTCCGCATCCCCGGCGCCCGCGCCGACGCAGGCCCCGCAATCCCCGGCGCCAGCGGCTTCTCAAGCCCCGACGGCGCCGATGACGCTGGCCCAGGCCGTCACCGATTCCACCGGGGCGTTGAGCAGCGAGCAGATCGCAGAGGTGAAATCCGCCGTCAAGAGTCTGCAGGCGGCACGCGACGTCCGGTTGTGGGTTGTCTACGTCGACGCATTCAACGTCCCGCCCGGGGAGTGGGCCCGCAAGACCCTTTCCCTCACCAACATGGGGGAACGCGACGCGATCCTCGCCGTCGCGACCAAGCAGCGGAAGTACGCCTTCCTGGTCGCACCGGCCGCCGGCAACCGTCAGGCGGTCGATGACATGCGAATCAACACCATCGAACCGAAGCTTCGCGACGGTGACTTCGCCGGCGCTGCCGTGGCCGCCGCGACCGGACTGCAAACCCTCGGCTGAACCGCTTCCCTACCGCCGAGCGGTGGATACGCGATTGTTGCCGTCGGAGGACAGGGCGGCATCGACGAGGGCGACGGAGCCGACTCGAACATCGGGGTGTTTCGTCGCGATGAGCGCCTCAATGACAGCGGCGTCGAAGCCGTCCGGCTTCGTAGGGATCGCAAATCCGGTCATCGTCAGACAGTAATCCAGCGTGCCACTTGATCTGCTCAGGTATTCGGCGCGACGTCAACCACGCCTTGCATACCGCTTTCGAAGTGGCCGGGTTCAAGACACGCCATGCCCCACTCGCCGGACGCATCAAAGGTCAACACCATGGCGGCCGTTTGTCCGGGTTCCACCGAAACTGCATTGTTGTGGCCGTGGTGTCCGGTTGCCGGCTCGTTCATGGATTGAACATGCCCACCCAGTTCCGCGGCCGGTCCCACCAACAACTCGTGTTTGGACTGCCCGGTATTGACCACGATCAAGCGCACGGGCTCACCCTGCTGAGCCTGCCACTTGTCGGGGACGATGCGCTGGCTGTCATCGACCTCAACGACGACGTTGCGGATGCCACCGGCTGGTGATCCCGCCGCCACGGATGGGGGCGCCGCGGCGGTGACAGCCCCGTGGTCGTGGTCGTGCCCATCGCCACCCAGCTGTCCCCAGTAGGACGCAGCCACTACAGACCCGGCGATCACGCTCACCCCGGTCGCCAGTGTGTAGACGGCCAACGGCTTGGGGGCAATGCGGCTTCGGCCTTCACTGAGGTATACGGCTCCGAGACTCAGGAAGAAGCCCAATGGCACCACCCAGAGGCTGCGCCCAGGTGAGTCGGGGAAGTGCTGCAATCCACCGGTGAAGAAACCCAGGCCAACGGAAGCCACGATGCCGAACCCCAGGAGATCCGCCCACCGCTTCGTTCCGTCGGGTGCAGCCTTCATCTCCATGGCGGCCCCGATCAGGAAGCAGATCACCCCCACGCCGGCAGTCACGAACGAGCGCCGCTCGGAGAAGAAGCCGTGGTTGACCGCTCCGGCAACAAAACTGATGCCGGCGTATTTCGCGAGCGTGGCCAGATGCTCGGTCTGAAACTTCACGTGCGAATCTCCCTGCCGTAGAGCATTGCGGGATTGGCTAAACCACCCGTGACGGCGAGCCGTCTCACCTCGAGTACGCAGCACTGATCCATGAGTGCCTGGGAAGCGGGTTCGAGACCCGCAGAGGTCGCAATTCGGTACCGTGATCGTCACTTCGACCTTGAGGAGACACAGAACAGGCCAGGGCCTGTGGCCCTGGCCTGCTGATATATCGGTGGAGCTGCCGGGAATCGAACCCGCTCTGGAAAACGTCCTGAACAGGCAAAACAACGAACTTCACGACGCTAAAGTACGTCAGCCGACGCGAAAGTACCTGCGGGAACGCGACAGTCGCTGACGGTGTCAACAGATATGCAGGACACTCGGTCTCCCAATTGGCGGTAACCAGCACAGCCGGATTGTCCGCGAACCTACGTAGAATCTTCGGAATGACCAGCGCTGCCAGTGACCTGGCATTGGCCCGGCTGCGCAAGCACCGGGAGGAAATAGGAGATGTGCTGGCCCGCTACGGTGCGAGCAATCCGCGGTTGTTCGGATCGATCGCGCAAGGTAACGCAGGGCCTGACAGTGATATCGACCTACTTCTAGACCTCGCCCCCGAAGGGTCCGGTAGCCGACTGTCCCGACTGTCGGGCATCCGGTTGGAACTGGAGAAGTTACTCGAGATGCCAGTCGACGTCGCCTGCGAAGACCTACTCAAAGAAGGCGTTTCGGAATCTGCCCGAAGCCAGGCCATCGCGTTGTGACCAGATCGGCGCAGGACAGGCTGACCGACATCCAGTCGGCGATCGCCAGGGTCTACGGCTATCGGCCGTCCCTGCAAGGCGAGCACTCCGAGATGGCAGTGTCAGCGATCCTTCGGGAGATCGGAATAATCGGCGAAGCGGTCAATGCTTTACCGGAGTCCGTCATCGCCAAGCGGCCCGAGATCGCCTGGCGTCAGATCGCCGCCATGCGGAATTTCCTCATCCATGAATACTTCAACATCAACGAAGCCGTCGTCGAAGACGTCATTGCCAACGACCTAGACCCTCTGAGTGTCGCTATCAACGCACTGCTTGATCTTTCCTGACGGCCACTGTCACGGCCGCGGTGGTGGTGCCGATGTCCCCGACGGAAAACAAAACCGGCCAGGCCTTTCGGCCTGGCCGGTTCCCGTTGTTGTGGAGCTGCCGGGAATCGAACCCGCTCTGGAAATGGTTCTGAACAGTCAAAACACTGGATTCGATGACGCGAAAGTACGTCAGATGACGCGAAAAAACTTGGGGAAAAGTGACAGCTGTTGACGGCGTCAACAACACTTTTCGCTACGGCGCATGACTTATTCGCCTCGCCGCGTTGCCATGGGGTCAATCACGGCAATCAGTCAAACAATTCCAGGATGGTCAAGTTCGCCTAGCCCCCGCCCTCGAACATTGTCCGTAGTCCGAAGTGCACGTGCGTGCGAACTGCGAGCACTGAGGTCACGAACCTCGAAAGAGGTCGCGAACTTTGTGTTTGCGAGGGGGGTGGGCGGCCTGGACTCCGGTTAGGCGCTGTTTGGGGACTTGTGTGACGAAATCCCCAAGCACGGTCTCTCGGATCATCGTCTCATCCGTGCGCGGCAATATCGACCGTCACAGGAAGCCTGGCCGAGGAAAGCAACTACTTGCTGGTCTGCTGACGGGCCAACTCGCGCAGCATGTTGTTGTGGGCGTCCATATCGTCGTCGTAGCCGGCGTCGGAGTGGCGGTCGGAGGGGGCCGGGGTGCGTCTGTCCTGGCGCGCCCACTGGGTCACCAACGCGATGACCACCATCACCAGCGGCACTTCGCCTGCCCCCCAGGCGATCGCGCCACCAAGGCGCTGATCGTTAGTGAGGCTGGATACCCAGGGCAGTGCCATGGTGGCGTAGTAGTCGCGACCGACCGCAGTTGTCTTCGTCATCATCGCGATACCGAAAAATGCGTGAAAGGGCATGGTCGCGAACAACAACGCGAGCCTGCCGATATACGGAAGGCGGCGTGGGCCCGGATCGACGCCGATGATGCCCCAGTAGAACAGGTACCCGGTGATCAGAAAGTGCACCGACATCAATTCATGGCCCCAGTGGTAAAGCACCAGGGTGTCGAACAGCGGGGTCAAATACACCGCATACAGCGAGCCGACGAACAGCACGAAGGCCGTGATCGGATTGGTCAGGAACGCGGTGAGCGGCGAATGGACCGCACGCACAATCCATTCCCTGGGACCCGGTGGCGCTGCGGGTGCCGCGCTCGGCAACACCCGCAACGCCAATGTCACCGGTGCCCCGAGAACCAGGAGAACCGGGACGAACATGTTCAGCGTCATGTGCTCGACCATGTGGATGCTGAACATCGCCGAGCCGTAGGCCCGGACACCCGAACCGGTCGCGAACACCAGAGCCACGCATCCGGCCAACCAGGACACCGTGCGTCCGACCGGCCACCGGTCGCCGCGGCGGCGCAGACGAACCGCGCCGGCGAGGTAAACGGCGGCCAGCAGCAGTCCGCCGACACTGAGGAAGGTGTCGAAACGCCAGAACGTCAGCATCCGCAGCGGACTCGGTGCGCCGGGAAATTCATAGCCGAGCACTAGCAGGAGTTGGGAAACGGTCGAACCACTGCCGGTCCTCAGGACACGGGTGTTGGTCGCAAATTCGTAGTAGCAGCACACCGCCGACCAAAACGGGAGTAGCCGGGGTGCGATCTGGACCGCCATGGCCGAGACCGCGGCCAGCGCCGTCATCGCCGTCAGTGCACTGAATGCCGACGGGCGCCCGCGCCAGTCGAAGATGAGGCCCGCAAGCAGTGCGGCCGCCGCCACTAGCCCCAGCCGGCCGTATCCGGAGCCCAGCGGCGGCCCAGCCAGCAGCACCATCAAGACCGCCCAGAAGGCTAGTGCCACTACGCCGGCGATCACTGTGATCACTTGCTCGGCTCGACCGACGGCCTCGCTCGGTCTGGCCAAAGCCGAGGTGACTTTCAACCCGACCAAGACCGAGATCGCAACCGTGAACACAATGACCGAACTCGTGGCGTAATCATGGTCGGGCCCGTAGCCGGCGTTGCCGTTGACCGGGAATGCCACCACACCGATGATCGCCGGAATCAACAGCGGCACATGCCAATCCCAGCGCAATGTGAGCCGCAGACCGAGCGCGGTCACCGCTGCGCAGATGGCGACCATCACCCATGCCCGTACGTACGCCGAGGCGCTCAGCACATCGCCGATAGAGCCGATGCGGTCACTGCTGAACAGCAGCGGAAATGAGAGGCCGGCGTCTGCGGCGATCTGCACGAATACCATGACCAACGCCGTCACGAGCCACACCACGGACATCCGTTCGACCACCCGGTGAGCCCGCAACGCCGCGGGGTCGATGACGCCACGACCGTCCGGCCGTGCAGTGATGAGGATCAGCACCAGACCACCCAGGCACACAGCCCCGGCAAGGGTGGCGGTGAAACTGCCGAGCGCCTGCGCGGCTGCCGTCGATGGCGTGGGGGCGGGAAAAGTGAGCGCGTACCCCGCGACGGCGGCCGCCGCCGCGGCATAGCCGGCCAATAACAACCGGCCCACCGCCCGTGACCGGCGGGTATCAGGGTGCGTCGCGGTCATGGTTTCCCCCTTCCGAGTGGACCAGCGGACGGTTCCACACAAACGAAGCTTCCGCCGCCGACCCCGGATCCCTTTCGGGCCCCATCAACCGCCATCGCTCGCCGTAAGTCGCTCGCCGCCGTTGCGTCCATACCGTGAAGCAGGGCGGCTTCTCCGCCGAAACACATCGGCTAGTCAGTCGTTCTTCTAGCGGCCCGTCCCCGGCATTCCTGCCATCGGTGGCATTTGGCCGAGCAGCGGCAGCGGCGTGGCGGCCACATTCGCGGGGTCGACCGCCCCCCTGAAGCAGCCGACCGAGTAGGGATACTCGCTGTTGAGCACGTAGTGATAGATGTTTTGGATCTTGCCGTTCCAGAGCACCGGAGCCGTCCTGCCATGGCACTCATCGAGCTGGGCGTTGGTGATCTCCTTGCCATCGGCGCCGCGGGGCCCGTAGATACCGAATCCATCGAGGGCGTAGCCGAGCAACGGTGACTGCCCTTTGGTGCCTTGATTGGGGAAACATTTCCACGAGTAGCCATGGAGATGGTATTGCTGGCTGTAGGGATGGCCGCCGCACTGATCCAATGGCAGGATACTTAGCGGGTTGTACCAAGTAACGTTGTCAGGGGAAGCTATTTCCACGTGCCATACAGTTCCCGTCAGCGTCACTCCGACGATCAGGTATTTGATCGATTGAGGCGTGGCGAGGTACTTGGGCGCCATGGGAACTCTGATATTAAGGTTGTACGGCGAAATGCTGATGGTCGCGGAACTCGAATAGTTTTGTCCGAAACCGGGCGTTCCCGGCGTGCCGTTAGCGCCGCCCAGTGCTCCGAGATAGTACGGATAAGCAGCAGTGCCCGGTGGCGGTCCGAAAGTTCCCATCGGGGTGGACGGCAGTCCGTTGCCTTTGAAGGTGCGATAGGTTTTATCCGTGGTCACGGCGAAGACGCTGCCGCGCGGATCGATATCCTTAGCGGAGACAGTTCCCGTCACGAGGGGTATTTTCGGGAGCATAATCGTGTTGTTTGCAGAGTTAATCCAGGACTCTGTGCTGGTTGACAACGTGGTGCTCTGAGCGACGACTTGTTGAAAAATTTGCCCGCCGACATAGACCCTGCCTTTGGAACCAGGCGGCGGTACTTCAAGAATCCTAAAATCGGATCGGGAATTCACCATGGTGTTCGGCACTGTGGCGGAAGCCGGCGATGCGACCGATGTGGCACCCACCAACATTCCGGTGCAGAGCGCGCCGATCACACTTTTCTTGCGGATCGAGCCTTTTTTGCGTTTCGGCATTGCGTTCCCTTTCCGGTTGACGTTATTGATGAGGCGGTTGCGCGCGGTCATGCGCTGATCACTGACACCGTGCCGTTGCTGAAGTTGGTGATGTAGACGTTGCCGGCGTTGTCGCCGGTCGGGCTGACTGCGACTCCGTAGGCGAAGGCACCGAGGTCGATGGTGTTGACGACCACCCCGGCGGGGTTGATCACCGACACGGTGCCGGCGTCGCCGTTGGCGACGTAGACATATCCGGCGGTGGCGCCGGTCGTGCTGACCGCCACCCCTTGCGGGTTGGGGCCGACCGCGATGGTGTCGACGACCCGCCCGGCGGGATTGATCACCGACACGGTGCCCGCCCCGCTGTTGGCGACGTAGACGAAGCCGGCGTTGTCGCCGGTGGAGCTGACCGCCACCCCGTTCGGGTCGGTCCCGACCGTGATGGTGTTAACGACTTGCCCGAGGGGGTTGATCACCGATACCGTGCCGGCGGTGTTATTGGTGACGAAGACCGAGCCGGCGCTGGGCCCGGTGGAACTGACCGCCACCCCACTGGGGTTGTTGCCGACCGCGATGGTGTTGATCACAACGCCCGCCGGGTTGATCACCGACACCGTGCCGGCGTCGTTGTTGGCGACGTAGACGAAGCCCGCGGTGGGCCCGGTGGAACTGACCGCCACCGCACTCGGGCCGGCACCGACGTTGATCGTGCTGATCAAGGTGCCGTCGGAGTCCAGCCACGACACGGTGTTGTCACCGCTGTTGGCGACGTAGATGTTGCCGACGGTCGTCCCCGTCGGGCTGACCGCCACCCCGTTCGGGCCGTTACCGACCGTGATGGTGTCGACCAACGCCCCGGCGGGGGTGATGTAGGGCAATGTCCCGAGAAAGTTCGTGATGTAGACATCACCGGCGTTGCTGGCGCCGGCACCGGCCGCGCCCGCACCGCCGAGGAAGCCGCCGACGGCGATGCTGGACACCGTGAAGGTGGAACCCGCCGACCCGTTGGCACCGTCGCGCGCACCGAACGCATCACCGGCACCGCCGGTCCCGCCCGTTCCGACAACCCGCGTGACGTCAGCGGCGCTGGTGCCGGCCGCGCCAGCGTTGCCGCCGTTACCGCCGACACCGCCGACGCCGAAAGTATTGGCGCCTCCGCCGGCCCCGCCGGCCCCGCCGGTACTCACCGACGTTGAGGCGCCGTCGGTGTAGACGCTGCTGCTGCCGCCGTAACCGCCGGCCCCGCCATTCGACCCATAACCACCCTGCCCACCGGCCCCGGCGGTGGCGTTGCCGCCATCACCGCCGTCGGCCGAGCCCGTGTAGGCGTTGCCGCCGAAACCACCGGCACCACCGTTGGCGAGGGTGTTACCTCTACCGCCGTCTCCGCCCGTGCCGCCGGTCGCCGTACTAGTGCCGTAGGCCTTCGCGGTACCACCGGCGCCGCCGACTCCCCCGACACGTCCGAATTGATTGGCCCGGCTGCCGACGCCACCGTTACCGGCCACCGCGCTGGCACCCTCGTAGGCCACCGCCGCGCCACCGGCACCGCCGGCACCGCCGCGGCCGGCGAACCGAGCAATCCCCCCGTCACCGCCGACACCACCGGTCGCGGTGCTACTGACCAGCGAGGTAGCCGCGCCACCCGAACCACCCGCGCCGCCCAGACCACCGATCGAACCCCGACCGCCATCACCGCCGTCACCCGCGGTCGCCGACCCGTTGGCGCTCGCCGTACCACCGAGCCCACCGGCACCGCCCGCACCACCGGTGAACAAGGTCCCGATGATGCCGCTGCTGCCACCGTTTCCACCGCTACCGGCGGCCGCCACACCGTCGCCCAGATTGATCGCACCGTTCCCACCGAACGGGAAGTTCGCGTCCCCGCCCGCCCCACCGATGCCGATCAACAGCACCGAGCCACCGCGCCCACCCGAACCGCCGGTCGCCGCACCCGAGCCTGCAGTACCCAAACCATCGTTGCCGATATTGGCCGAGGCACCCATGCCGCCGACCCCGCCGGCCCCACCGGGACCGATGGTGGCATCACCACCGACGCCACCGTTACCCGCGGTCGCCGCGCCGAACGTGCTAAACACTGAGCCTGCGAACGCGTCGCCGCCGGCTCCGCCGGCGCCGACCAGCAGACCGCCCCGGCCGCCGGTGCCGCCGTTGCCGCCCGTGGCTGAGCCCACCGCCCCCGTCACGCTGCCGTCCCAGTTCTGGGTGGCCGAACCGCCCTCACCAGCGGCGCCGCCGTCGCCGAACAAGTATGCACGGCCGCCGTTACCGCCGTTGCCGCCCAACGCATTTCCATTGACCGCGAACGACACATAGCCGCCCACGCCGCCGGCGCCACCGGTGCCGAAGATCAGGCCCGCATTGCCGCCGTCGCCGCCATGAGCGGCGGTCGCCCCGGACACTGTCGCGCTGCCATTGTCGGCACCGCCGTATCCGCCCGCACCGCCGATACCCCACAGCAACCCGCCGTTGCCACCAGTGCCACCGGAGGTCGCCGCCGAGATCAAGGCCCCGGTATCACTGTCGTACACGGCATCGGCACCATTGCCGCCGGACCCGCCGGGGCCGATCAACAGAGCATTACCGCCGCTGCCGGTGGTGCACGCGGCACCACTGCACGTTGAGGAGCCGGCCCCGCCATTGCCGGGGAGGAATACGGTGCCGAAGAACAACCCGGCGTTACCGCCGTTGCCACCGTTGTACCCATTACCGCCGGCCCCAAGCAACAGGCCGCCGCGGCCGCCATCGCACACCGTCGACCCCACGCACTGCGTATCAAATGAGGAGTAGGAGTAGCCATTACCGACCAGCAAGCCCGCGTTCGGACTGCCGGTGGTGCCGTTCGATACAAAAATTCCGTAAACGGCCTTCAAAATCTGGCCCGGCTGCCACACCGCCGCGGCCGACGCCGATGGCGCACCAGCCGCGGTTGCCGGTGCGACAGCACTTGCCACAACTGATCGGACACTTGCTTTTTCACCAACTGCGGCAGAGCGCGCCGACCCTGCCGGTACCACCACCCCGGGCTGGGCGGGCCCGGCCCGTTGCGCGGAACGCAGTGCCGCCGCTGCCCTCGGAGTGCCAGTCTGAATACCCGCAGTGCGGGTGCCAGCTCGTGCGCCCGCAGCAGCCGCGGGTATCCGCTTCGGCCCCGAAACGGCCGCCCTACGGTGCGACGCGGTTGAGCGCCCCTCCGCGCGTGCCGAAGCAGGACTAGAGACGTGGGTATCGGTACTGGTGTCCGCGGCGGCAACACCCGACCCGCCGGTCAAGGCCGCACCGGCCAACGCCGCCCCCACCCCTAGGCCGACAGCACCGGCCCCGAGCCAGGAATAGGGAGCAATCCGACGAGCCTTTGCCCGGCCCCAACCCTTCCGGGACCCGGCCGCAGTCAGCTGAGTCGCCGCCATCAATTGCTCTGTCATCGGTTCTGACGTGACGATGCTTGATTGATCCATCGGTGCAGCCCTCCCAACGAACGCGACTTCAACACTTTTATGCTCATCAACCTAGAGACGGATCGGATCTCGGCCAATTACCAAGCAAAATGCGGCAAGCCCTCCCAATTCGCGATTCTTGTTTGTGGTGCAAGCACAAAATCCGCAATCAGAAAGCGCATCGGTCAACTACACTGCGGCACATGGAGGGTAGGGACGTCGGCGTCGGCACTGAAGACGCCCGCGCGACGTTGATCGCCCGGTTCAGGGACCGTGAAACGGCGGACGCGGAGGCTTATCTTGGGCTGCTCGCCGAGCCTGCCCAGGATGTGCCCTTGGAACCCAAACTCCTCGAACTCCTGCGCACGGCCCTCCTGGACAACATGCGGGATTTCCTCGCGTACCTGAGCCATGACATCGACATCACAAAAGTTGCTGCACCGCTGATGACTCTCGAATACGTCCGGCGTCTCGCCCAGAACGGCATCGGAGTCGGCGGCTTCACCACCGCTATGCGAACTATGCATAAGCAGTTTTTGGGTCGATTGATCAGCGAGATCCGTGAATCCGGACTTACCAGGGAGACAGCGCTTGAGGTGTTCGACTTCTTCGTCGACCGGTCCTTCGGCTACATGGATCGGATCACCGAACAGGTAAGGGAGACAAACGAAGCCGAGCGGGAGCTTTGGCTTGAGCGCCACAGCACCGCTCGGGTTCTGGTAGTCCGGCAATTACTCGCCGGCGATGAGCAGATCGACGTCGACGTCGCGACTTCCCGCATGGGTCACCCGCTAGACGGCACTCACCTGGCGATGATCTTGTGGACCACCGAACCCAGCGTCCACGAGTCGGACATGCTGCGCTTGGAACAGTTCGGCCTCAAGGTCGCCGAAGCGCTCAAGATCGGCTGTCCCCTCTTCATCGCCGCCGACCCGAGTACCGGCTGGGCATGGTTGCCGCTGCAGTCCGGTAACGCCGACCCGATCGCGGTGATTCGTCAGCTCGTCCCCACCGAACACGGCGCAATCTGCGTTGCCCTGGGAACGATCGAGCCGGGAGTCGCCGGATTCCGCGAATCTCATCGGCGTGCGCAGGACGCTCGAAAGGTGGCTGTTGCCGGCCCCACATCTCGCAGCGTCGTGGCCGCCACCGACCCGGAGGTGAGAGTGGCCGCACTGATGGTCGACGACCTGGCCCGCACGCGCGAATGGGTGCAGAGCACCCTCGGACCCCTGGCAAGCAACACTACTGGCGATGCGAAATTGCGCAAGACGCTGCGGATATTCCTGCGTGCGGGATCAAGCCACACCGCTACCGCGGAACACCTTGCCGTGCATCGCAATACGGTGGGCTATCGGGTCAACAAGGCAGTACAACGGCGCGGGCGGCCAATCACCGATGACCAGATCGAGGTAGAGATGGCGCTACTGGCATGCGATCAGTTCCACGCGGCAGTCCTTCGAGAAAGTGCGGAGGTCACACCGGGAACAGCCGACATACTCGATTACCGCTGACAAGACACAAAGCAGGCCAGGCCTTTCGGCCTGGCCTGCTTCTGGTGGAGCTGCCGGGAATCGAACCCGGGTCCTACGGCATTCCCTCAAGACTTCTCCGTGCGCAGTTCGCTATGCCTCTACTTGGATCTCCTGCTCACGCGAACAAGTCAGGATGACGATCCCAGTCACTGTTTGATGTCCCGCTAGATCCCGTGACCGGACTTAACGGTTTGTCCCTCTTGCTGATGCCAGGGTCCGGGCCGAGGGCGCTCCCGGTCTGACAGACACACCGTCGCTTAGGCAGCGAGGGCGTAGTCGCGCTGATTGGAATCGGCGCTTAATTGGTTGCAACGACGCTTACGGTGGTCTCTTGCCTGCACCGGCACGCTTCCCTTGATTCGATGCGCGAAGTCGAAACCGTTCAGCCCCTCGCACCCTGGCCGAAATTCGACCAGAATTCAGAGTCTACGCCAGCCGCCCGACAGAACCGAGGCCCCAAGACATGAAGCAAGACCTGCGTGGCGAGAAATCGCTGGAAGCCTGGGGTTTCGTCCGCAAAGTCCTCGATGACCTGACCGCCCAGATCACCGCCGATGCCCGTGACGAGCGTGAACTGCTCGAAGGCCTGCGCCTGCTCAACCGGGTCAGCGCGCTGTGCACCGAACTGACGGTCGACACCGATCCCGACCACCCCCATTTCGTCTCGATGTGCACCCCATTCCGGTTCGTCGGCGGCCCCAACCCGCACGGGGCCTACTGGCTGGCCATGATCGCCGGGGATCGCGCCTACCGGCTGACCGGCACCCGCGGCACCTCGACCTACCTGGGCCTGCAGGTGCTGGCCGGCACCGGGTTGAACCCGCGGCGGATGAGCAATTATCTCGGCGACCGTGATCTGGTGCTGGACGCCACCGGCGGCTTCGATGTCATGTTCGCCGCCACTCGGCCCAACGACGCCGAACTGGCCGGCGCGCAGTGGGTCCAGATCCCCGACGACGCCTCCTCGATCGTGATCCGCGATTACGTCGCCGACCCGGACACGCAAGTCCCGGCCACCTTGCACATCGCCCGCCTCGGCGAGCCGATTCCACCGCCGGTGCTGACCGACGAGTTGCTAGCCGATCAACTGACCGCGATGGGCTGGACGATGGTCAAACTCACCACGCTGCACCGCACCGTGCGACCCGACCTGCTCGAGACCCCGAACATCCTGATCACCTCAGGTTCGGAAAGCCTGGGTGGGGAGAACACCACACCCGACAATCTCTACATGCTCGGCCTGTTCGACCTGCAACCCGATCAGACATTGCAACTCCAGTTCCGGCCGCCCGAAACCCGCTACTGGTCAGTCACCCTGGAGAACATTTGGCACGAGTGCCTGGAGCCCCTGGTGCGCCACAGCTCGGTGACCAACCGGGGTATCGAACCCGAGGCCGACGGCACGGTGCGTCTGTCCATCGGTGCGCACGACGACGGGCATGGACACTGGCTCGATACCGGCGGCCGCACAAGGGGTTTCGTCACCGTCCGCTGGCTGGACAATCCACAGGCGCCCGAGGTCGAGGTTCGGGTTCTGGACGGGAAGGCGATCTGATGAGCAATGCCATCGCCGACAGGCTCGATCCGGACCGGTTGATCGAGCAGGCCTGCGAGTTGGCCGGCAGCGATGACTTCGGTGAGGCCGACGGCTGGCGGGAGAATCTGTCCCGGCTCGTCGACGATCTGGTCGCAGAGGCTGATCTGTCCCCCATCGGGGTGGAGGTCGCCGCGGCCGACGTGATCCTGCCGCTGCGCAACCGCCTCCAGATCACCAAGTGGCGCAAAGACAATCCTGCGGTCGCCGGCCAGCGGATCGAGCGCCCCATCATCATCATCGGCCAGCCCCGCACCGGCACCACGATCCTCTACGACCTGCTGGCTCAGGATCCCGAATTACGTGCGCCGCTGACCTGGGAGGTCGACCACCCCTTTCCCGTTCCCCAGCCTGCTACCTACGACACCGATCCGCGCATCGCCGAGACCCAGGCTCAGTTGGAGATGAGCGAGCAACTCATCCCCGGTTTCATGAAGTTCCACCCGATGGACGCACTCGTCGGCCAGGAGTGTGTGCGGATCTTCGCCGGCACCTTCTGCAGCATGATCTTCACCGTGCAGTACCGGCTGCCCAACTACCAGCGGTGGTTGATGTACGAGGCCGATCACTCCCCCACCTACCGGTACCACCGAAAGTTTCTGCAGCACTTGCAGTCCGGCGTACCCGGACAGTGGCTGCTGAAGACCCCGGCACATCTGTGGCAGCTGACCGACCTGTTGGCGGAATACCCCGACGCACTGCTGGTCCAGACCCACCGCGACCCGCTGGTGGTGATGAGCTCGACGAGTGCGCTGATGTGTCACCTTCGCCGGCTCGCCAGCGATAACCCGACGATCCCGGAAGCCGCTGAACAGTGCAGCGAGGAAATCGTGCTCGGGCTCAACCGGGAACTGCAGTGGTTCGACGACGGAGCGGTCGATACCGGCCGGATCATCAATGTCCAATTCGCCGACTTCATGCGTGACCCTTTCACGACAATCCGCACGATCTACGGACAGCTCGGTAGGGAGTTGTCGCCGACGGCGGAAACCTTGATGCGCGAACATCTTTCGGCCCACCCCGGCGACGGCGGCGGCAACCGCTACACCTGGGCTGATACCGGCCTGGATGCTGCGGAACTTCGCGAGAAGGTATGGGCGTACCAGGAACGCTTCGACGTGCCCAGTGAACAACTGCGCTAGCCGGCAATCAATCGTGTAGAAATATGATCGATACCGTGATCACGGCGAGCGGTCAGGATCCTTATCGGCTCCTGCCCAAGTTTCCGATTCGGCAAGCCAATCACCACGGGTGGTTTCGTCGGAGTTTGCGATCGCAGCCGCAACCGCCGACAGCCGACGACGGCGATCGTCAGTGTTCCGATCAGTTTGGGTCACAACAAGACGATAGCGCTAAATCACGTAAGCGAGGTTCTCCACGATCCGCTTTCCCACCACGGCGTCACCGGAGTAGTCGATGGCAGCGGGCCGGTAAGAGACCAGGCCGCGTCCGCCGGCCAGTCGGGTGAACTGCAGCCCGTCGAGGGTGACGACGGTGGTCGGTTCGGCGCCGCCGAAGTCCTCGACGAGGGCCGCTCGGCCGTCGACGGCGACGCGGATATCCCGCGACAACGGTCCGGTCAGCTTCAGCAGCACCCGCGAGCCGTCCGGAGCCTGTCCCTTCTTTCCCACCACGAAGCTCATGCTCGCGGCCATCTCATCGAGTGACTGCCGCGCGTCCGCACCGGACAACTGCGCCGCACTCGGTTCGCGGCCCAGCGCGGCGCGAATGTCCTGCTCGTGCATCCAGCAGTCGAAGGCCCGGATCCGCATAAAACGTCCGTAACTGTCGGGTCCGGCTGGTGTCTGCGTCGGGGCATTCCATTCCTCGATCGGGATCGCGGTCAGTCCCGCGCGCCGCTGTGCGGTCACGTCGCGGAAACGCTCCAACAACGCAGCGCCGGTTTCACCGCGCAGGGATCGCACCCACGGCTCGTTCATGGCGCCGACGAAGTTGCGGACGTGCTCCAGCGTCTCCAGATCAACGTCGGGTTCCGGTGTGGCCAAGCCCAGCAACATGGACTCGGTACCCACCATGTGCGCGACGACAGCATGGACATCCCAACCGGGCAATGCCGTAGCCGTGCGCCACTCGTCCTCGCTCAGACCGGCCAGCAGTGCGGCGATGGAGTCCCAGGAGGCGAACAAACCCTCCAGCACGTCGTCTTTATCCAACACGGTCACAGGACGCTCGGAGCTACTCACCCACCGATGCTAACGCAGCGAGGCCGGCCCTCCCGGGGCCATCAGAACTTGCCCTTGGCGCGCCGTCCGAGTTCGCGAACTACCTCACGCTGAGCATCGCGGCGGGCGAGGTCCTGGCGTTTGTCGTGCGCCTGCTTACCGCGGGCCAGCGCCAACTCCACCTTGACCTTGCCATCGAGGAAGTACATCGACAGCGGCACCAGGGTCAGGTTGCCGTCACGGATCTTGCCGACCAGGATGTCGATCTGGCGGCGGTGCAGCAGCAGTTTTCGGTTGCGACGCGGGGTGTGGTTGGTCCAGGTGCCGTGGTGGTATTCCGCGATATGCAGATTGCGCAGCCAGATTTCGCCGTCGTCGACCGTGGCGAACGCATCGGCCATCGAGGCTTGGCCCTCGCGCAGACTCTTCACCTCGGTACCGACCAGCACCACACCGGCTTCGAAAACCTCGAGAATCGCATAGTTGTGCCGGGCTTTGCGGTTGGAGGCGACGATCTTTTTTGCGCCGGCGCCGGCGACCTTCTTCGCGGCCGCCGCCAGTTTGCGCTCCGCCGATGCCTTTGCCACGCCTAGTCCCGCACGTACAGCCGTAGCGTCACATAGGCGGTGAGAGCCGCCATCGCCACACCGACGCCGAACATGATCGGCGCAATATAGAGAATGTCGGCGTAGTCGATGCGGGCGATGAGGTTGGCTTGATAGAACTGGTCGAGCGCTCTGTTCAGGAACAGCGCGCGCACCACGATCAGGCCGAGGATGGCCAACACCACGCCGATCGTCGCGGCCAGCACCGCTTCCAACAGGAACGGCAGCTGGGTGTACCACCGGGTGGCGCCCACCATCCGCATGATGCCGATCTCGGTGCGCCGGGTGTAAGCCGCGACCTGAACCATGTTGGCAATCAACAGGATCGCACTGATCGCCTGCACCACCGCGATCGCGAATGCCGCACGCGACAGACCGTCGAGAACCGCGAAGAGTCGATCGATCAGTTCCTTTTGGTTCAGAACGTTGAGCACACCGGGCTGACCCCGCATCGCGGCATCGAAGTCTTGGTGCTGCTCAGGGTTGTTGAGCTTGACGATGAACGACGCCGGAAAGGAATCCTTGCTGGCGACGTCCTTGTACTCAGGGAACTTGGTGACAGCATCGGTGTAGGCGTCGTCGCGGTTCAGGAAGCGCACGCTCTTGACGTCGTCGCGGGCTTCAATCTGGGAACGCAGCGCCTTACAGGCATCGCCGTCACAGGTGGGGTCGTTGGCCGAGACGTCGTTATTGAGGAACACCTGGCTCTCGACCCGGTCGAGGTAGATGGTGCGGGACTGATTGGCAAGCTGGATCACCAGCAGGCCGCCACCAAAGAGCCCAATGGAGATCGCGGTGGTGAGGATCATCGCGATGGTCATGGTGATGTTGCGGCGCAGGCCGCTGTAGACCTCGTTGACCAGAAAGCCGGCGCGCATTCAGCGATCCATTCCGTAGACGCCGCGCTGCTCGTCGCGGACCAGCCGGCCCAGCGAGAGCTCCACCACGCGCTGACGCATGGAGTCGACGATGTGGTGGTCGTGGGTGGCCATCAGCACGGTGGTGCCGGTCCGATTGATCCGGTCCAGCAGATCCATGATCTCCCGGCTGGTCTCGGGGTCGAGGTTGCCGGTCGGCTCGTCGGCGAGCAGCACCAGCGGTCGGTTGACGAACGCGCGGGCGATCGCGACCCGCTGCTGCTCGCCACCGGACATCTCGGTGGGCAGACGGTTGGCCTTGCCCGACAGCCCCACCATCTCGAGCACCTCGGGCACCACCTTCTTGATGACATCAGACTGTTTACCGATGACCTCCAGGGCGAAGGCGACGTTCTCGAACGCCGTCTTTTGCTGCAGCAGCCGGAAGTCCTGGAACACGCAGCCGATGACCTGGCGCAGCTTGGGGATATGCCGGCCCGACAGTTTGTTGACGTGGAATTTCGAGACCTGGACCTCACCTGAGGTCGGGGACTCCTCGGCCAGCAACAACCGCATGAATGTGGACTTACCCGAGCCCGACGGCCCGATCAGGAAGACGAACTCACCCTTGTCGATGTGGACGCTGACGTTGTCCAGGGCCGGGCGGCCCGACGACTTGTACTGCTTGGAGACATGGTCGAGGGTGATCATCACGGCTCGTCAGTGTAGCCGGAGGGGACGCGACATTACGGCGTTGCCGGAGTGGCCGGAGTGGCCGGGGTGGGCGCGGTAGCCGGCGGCACTGTGGTCTGGGGCCCCGGGATCGGCGGCGGCGGAGCCGTCGGCACCCCAGGTCCGGGGGCCTCCGATGGCTCCGGCGGTGGCAGAACGCCGCCTCCCGGCCCGTCCGGGGTGGCCGTCGGCTCGGTTCCGGTTCCCGGAGTGGGTGCGGCGGGTACCTCCCCCACGGACGTCGGAGTCGTCGTCGTTGGGGGTGTCGTGGTCGGCGTCGTCAGCAGGGTCGTCGTCGGCGCCGGGGGCCGCTGCTGGACATCAGTGCGGGGGGCCCAGGTGTAGGCGGGATCGGGAATGAAGCCGGGCGGCACGACATCGCTGGCCGGCACCTGCTCGGGTGGTGCGGGTGCGGGCTGATAGGTCTCGAAGATCCACCAGGTTGCGAAGAACGCGATCAACAGCACCACGGTGGACGTCCGAACCCGGCCGCCGAATAGGTAGCCGGGCCAGCCGCGGCCCTCGCGTCGATCAGAGGCCCGGCTCATTGCGGCACCTCCTGGGTCGCGTCGAGTATCGGCGCGCTGTCGGCAGTTGTGACGATGCCGGCCCGGGTCAGCGCGGCGACGACGAGCAACCGGAGCTTGCGGCCCACTTCGAACTGCTTGCCCGGTAGCGTCCTGGCCACCATCCGCAGGTTGACGGTGTCCAACTCGATGCTCTCGATGCCCATCAGCTTGGGCTTGTCCAGTAGCAGTTCGTTGAGGCCGGGATCCTCCGGGGCGGCCTCACACACCTCGCCCAGCACCACGTTGACGTGAGCGAGATCCGCGGTGGCGGGCACCGGGATGTCGATGACGGCCCGGGCCCAGTCCTTGGACAGGTTCAGCGACTTCATGATCTGGCCGTTCGGGATGGTGTACATCTCGCCCTCGGAGGTGCGCAGCTTCGTCACACGCAGGGTGACGTCCTCGACGGTGCCCATGGCGTCATTGCTCGACCCGAGCGTCAGCTGCACCAGATCACCGAACCCGTACTGCTTCTCGGTGATGATGAAGAACCCGCTCAGCAGGTCCTGCACTACCCGCTGGGCACCGAAACCCAGGGCGGCGCCCAGCACCGCGGCCGGAGCGACCAGGGAGCTGACCGGGATCTCGAGGATGTCGGTCACCTGGACCACCACCATCACCGCCAGCAGGGCGATGGCGAGATAGGAGATCACCGAGGCGACGGCCTGGCGGTGTTTGGCGCTCTCCGAGCGCACCAGGGCATCGCTTTCCTGGAAGTTGGCGTCGATACGGCTGCTGATCCGCTTCGCCGTCCAGCTGATGAACCGGGCCGCCAGCACCGCACCGATCAGCAGCAGCACGATCGACAGTCCCCGGGTCAGGATCCATTCGCCGATCTCGCCGTGCCAGAAGGCATGCCATTGATCAGCGGGGCGTGCTGCAAATTCAGTCGTCGTCATCTCGTCGATTGCGCCACCGGATCCCCGCTTCGAGGAACCCGTCGATGTCCCCATCCAGAACCGCCGCGGGATTGCCGACTTCGTACTCGGTCCGCAGATCCTTGACCATTTGGTAGGGGTGCAGAACGTAGGACCGCATCTGGTTGCCCCAGGAGCTGCCGGCGTCGCTCTTGAGCGCATCCATTTCGGCGCGCTCCTCAAGGCGCTTGCGTTCCAGTAGCTTGGCCTGAAGCACCCGCATTGCAGAGACCTTGTTTTGCAGTTGCGACTTCTCGTTCTGGCAGGTCACCACGATACCCGTCGGGATGTGGGTGAGTCGAACCGCCGAGTCGGTGGTGTTGACCGATTGGCCGCCCGGTCCACTGGAGCGATAGACGTCAACCCGCAGGTCAAGCTCGGGAATCTCAATGTGGTCGGTGGTCTCGGTCACCGGCAGAACCTCGACTTCGGCGAAGGAGGTCTGCCGGCGGGCCTGATTGTCGAAGGGGCTGATCCGCACCAACCGATGGGTGCCCTGCTCCACCGACAACGTGCCGTAGGCGTAGGGCGCGTGCACCGCGAAGGTGGCGCTCTTGATGCCGGCCTCCTCGGCATACGACGTGTCGAACACCTCAACGCCGTAGTCGTGTTGCTCAGCCCACCGGATGTACATCCGCATCAGCATCTCGGCCCAGTCGGCGGCGTCCACCCCGCCGGCACCGGAGCGGATGGTGACCAGGGCCTCGCGCTCGTCGTACTCCCCCGACAGCAGGGTGCGGACTTCCAGGGCCTCGATCTCGGTCTGCAGTGACTTCAGTTCGGCGTCGGCTTCGGCCAGTGCGTCCTCGGCGCCGGCGCCCTGTTCCTCGGCAGCCATCTCGTAGAGCACCGGCAGGTCGGCGAGGCGGCTGCGCAGGCCCTCGACCCGCCGAAGCTCGCTTTGGGCGTGGGACAACTCGCTGGTCACCCGTTGGGCATTGGCCTGGTCGTCCCACAGTTTGGGGTCGGAGGCGTCGTGTTCGAGTTTCTCGATCTTCCCGCGCAGCCCCTCGATATCGAGCACCCGCTCCACCGTCGTCAAGGTGGTGTCCAGGGCGGTGAGGTCAGACTGTCGGTCGAGGTCCACGGTGCTTGAGGTTACCGGCGCGACTACCATCCCCAGCATGCGTCCTTACTATGTCGCGATCGTCGGCGCCGGACCTTCCGGCTACTTCGCCGCCGCCTCGCTGCTGCGGTTCGCCGACGAGTCGGTCGCCGGCAACGGCCCGGACGTCCACATCGACATGCTCGAAATGCTTCCGACGCCTTGGGGTTTGGTGCGCTCCGGCGTGGCGCCGGACCACCCGAAGATCAAGTCGATCAGCCGGACCTTCGAGAAGACCTCAGCCGACCCCCGGTTCCGGTTCTTCGGCAATATCACTGTGGGACAAGATGTCTCGGTCGACGAGCTTGCCGACCGCTACGACGCGGTGGTCTACGCGGTGGGCACCCAGTCCGACCGGACCATGGGAATCCCCGGCGAGGACCTGCCCGGCAGCGTGCCGGCCGTCGACTTCGTCGGCTGGTACAACGCCCACCCGCACTTCGCCGAGATGGCACCCGACATCTCCGCCGGCCGGGCCGTCGTGGTGGGCAACGGCAACGTCGCCATCGACGTCGCACGCATCCTGGTGACCGACCCCGAAGCCCTGGCCACCACCGACATCGCCGATCACGCCCTGGACGCGCTGCGCGAGCGCGGGATCTCCGAGGTGGTCATCGTCGGGCGCCGCGGGCCGCTGCAGGCGGCGTTCACCACCCTGGAGGTGCGCGAGCTCGGCGAACTGGAGGGCGTCGACGTCATCGTCGACCCGGCCGACCTGGCCGGCATCAGCGACGAGGACGCCCACGCAGCCGGCAAGACCGAGGCCGCCAACATCAAGGTGCTGCGCGACTACGCGACCCGCGAACCGCGGCCCGGGCACCGAAGGATCGTCTTCCGGTTCTGCACCTCCCCGGTGGCGATCAACGGCGCGGGGCGCGTCGAGGAGATCGTGCTGGGCCGCAACGAACTGCTCGAGCACGACGGCCGCGTGGTGGCGCGCGACACCGGTGAGCGGGAGACGCTCCCGATGAATCTGGTGGTGCGCGCGGTCGGCTATCACGGGGTGCCTGTGCCGGGTCTGCCCTTCGACGACAGCCGGGGCACCATCCCACACACCGGGGGCAAGGTGATCGGCCGCACCAACGACTATGTGACCGGCTGGATCAAGCGCGGGCCGTCCGGGGTGATCGGCACCAACAAGAGCGACTCGCAGGACACCGTCGAGAATCTCTGGGAGGACCTGACCGGCGAACCGCAGGGTGAGGTGGGCGCCGACTACGCCGACGAGTTGGCCGCCTGGCTGGCCGAACGCCAGCCACTGGTGGTCACCGACGATCACTGGCAGCAGATCGACGCGCACGAACGCTCTACCGGCGAACCGCACGGTCGGCCGCGGGTCAAAGTGGTCAGCGTGGCGGATCTGCTGCGGATCGCACACGGCTGACGCCGTCCGCACAGACGGTGCGGCAGGCTCAGATGCCGGGTTGCTCCGGCGGCGCGAACATCCACCTGTCCGGGTTCTTCGGCGAGAATGCCACTGGGATCAGCTGGCCCATGGTCGGCCAGTTGCCGACGTCCACGGCCATCTGCTGGTACACCACGTGCTCGTCGACGCCGGGTCCGTTGATCACCCCGCTGATCGTGACGAACTGTTCACCCGGGGCATCCGGTCGCGGACTGACCCCCGTCACCAGCAGGGTGCCGCGGGCCATCTCGCCGCGCGGACCGCGTCGGCCCATCAGTCGGGGACCGATCAGCAGCGCCAAGGCACCGACGATCACCAGTAACACCGCGATTTCCATCATGGCTGCCATGGTAGGACTGCACCCATGAGTGGCGAGCAGGAAGTGGTAGCGGACCTCGAATTGGCATCGACGCTCGCCGACCGTGCCGACGAGATCACCCTCGCCCGATTCGGCGCGCTGGATCTTCGGGTCGACACCAAACCCGATCTGAGTCCGGTGACCGACGCCGACGAGGCGGTTGAGGCCCAGATCCGCGCGATCCTCGCCCGCCAGCGCCCCGATGATGCGATCTTCGGCGAGGAGCAGGGCGGTACGCCCGTTCTCGAGGGTCGCCAGTGGGTCATCGACCCGATCGACGGCACCAAGAACTTCGTCCGCGGAGTTCCGGTGTGGGCCAGCCTGATTGCGCTCCTGGAGGACGGCATCCCGATCGTCGGCATGGTGAGCGCGCCCGCATTGAACCGCCGCTGGTGGGCCGGCCGCGGACTGGGCGCACACACCCGCGCCGCAGACTCCCCGACACGGCGACTCTCGGTGTCAGCGGTGGCCGATCTCGACGCGGCCAGCCTGTCCTTCTCGGACCTTTCCGGGTGGGCCGATCTCGGGTTGCGGGATCAGTTCGTCGCACTCACCGACGCGGTGTGGCGGGTGCGGGCCTACGGCGACTTCTTCTCCTACTGCCTGCTGGCCGAGGGCGCGGTCGACATCGCGACCGAACCGGAGGTCAAACTGTGGGACCTGGCCGCACTGGACGTTCTGGTCCGCGAAGCCGGGGGTGAGTTCACCAGCATCGACGGTCGGCCCGGACCGCACGGTGGCAGTGCGGTGGCCACCAATCAGCTGCTGCATTCGGCGGTGCTGGCCGCCCTCGCCGTGTGAGGTGTCTAACAGCGCAGATTGACCTTACTCGGGAGTAAGATCGGCCGCTATGACGGACAGGGTTCCCACCCGACCACCCAGTGCCCGCTCCCGCGACAGTGCGATCGGCCAGTACAAGCACAAGCGCTCGGCCACTGATTTCGGCCTGGGCCTGCTGGCACCTCTGCTCGGCAGCAAATTCCTGGACCGCTACAACCTGCGCGCGCCGCTGGATCGCGGGCTGAAGTTCGGCGTCACCCGGGTGTTCTCCGTCGCCGGTGCATCGACCCGACAGTTCAAGAAGATCCAGGGAGTCGGCAAGCCGCCGACCCGACTGGAACCCAGCACTGCCGACTACTTCGACCTCACCCCTGACGACGACCAGAAGATGATCGTCGAGACGGTCAACGAGTTCGCCGAGGAATTCCTGCGCCCGGCAGCCCGCGATGCCGACACCGCGGCCGCCGCTCCGCCCGACCTGATCGCCAAGGCAGCCGAACTCGGCATCACCGCGATCAAGGTTCCGGAGGGCTTCGACGGCATTGCCGAGAACCGCACCTGCGTCACCAGCGCACTGGTCGCCGAAGCACTGGCCTATGGCGATATGGGGCTGGCGTTGCCGATTCTGGCCCCCGGCGGAGTGGCGTCGGCGCTCACCCACTTCGGCAGCGCCGATCAGCAGGGCACCTACCTCTCCGAGTTCGCCGGGGACAACGTCCCGCAGGCCTGTGTGGCGATCACCGAACCGCACCCGCTGTTCGACCCGACCATGCTGAAGACCACCGCCGTGCGCACACCGAGCGGCTACCGGCTCGACGGCGTCAAGTCGCTGGTGCCCGCCGCCGGATCGTGCGAATTGCTCATCGTGGCAGCACAACTCGACGGCCGGCCGACGATGTTCATCGTCGAGACATCCAGCCAGGGCGTGACCGTCAAGCCCGATCCCAGCATGGGTATCCGGGCCGCGGCGCTGGGCCAGGTCGAGTTAGACAAGGTGTCGGTGCCGCTGTCGGCACGATTAGGCGGCGACGATGCCGACCACGCGCACAACTATTCCGATGCCATCGCGCTGTCCCGACTGGGCTGGGCTGCCTTGGCGGTCGGTACCTGCCACGCCGTGCTCGACTACGTGATCCCCTACGTCAAGGAACGCGAGGCGTTCGGCGAACCGATCGCCCGGCGCCAGTCGGTGGCCTTCATGTGCGCCGACATCGCCATCGAACTCGACGGCCTTCGTCTTCTCACCTGGCGCGGGGCCGCGCGCGCCGACCGCGGCCTGCCGTTCGTCCGGGAAGCCGCCCTGGCCCGAAAGATGGCCGCCGACAAAGGAATGCGGATCGGCCTGGACGGCGTGCAGTTGCTCGGCGGTCACGGCTACACCAAGGAACATCCCGTCGAACGCTGGTACCGCGATCTGCGGGCCATCGGCGTCGCTGAAGGAGTGGTGGTTCTCTAAAATGGCAATCTACCTCGAAATGCCGCGCAAGCTCGAAGCCGTCATCGACATCGCGCACGAGGGCGCTGCCCGGATGCTACGGCCCATCTCGCGCAAGTACGACCTCGATGAACACGCCTACCCCGTCGAACTCGACACCCTCGCAACCCTGTTCGAGGCGCTGTCAGAGTCGAACAAGTCCCTGGCGGGTACCGACGCGTTCCGCGATAAGCAGGACGGTCCGAAGGGAAACATCAACGGCCCCAACATGTCCGCGCTCGTTAATGCCCTTGAGATCGCCTGGGGTGATATCGCGTTGCTGCTCTCGGTGCCGCGCCAGGGTCTTGGTAATGCGGCCGTCTCCGGTGTCGCCACCGACGAGCAGCTGCAGCGGCTCGGCAAGGGAGTCTGGGCGGCGATGGCGATCACCGAACCCTCATTCGGCTCGGATTCGGCGGCGGTCTCGACGACGGCCGTGCTCGACGGTGATGAGTACGTGATCAACGGCGAGAAAATCTATGTCACCGCAGGGTCGCGGGCCACCCACATCGTGGTGTGGGCAACCCTGGACAAATCGCGCGGCCGGGCCGCCATCAAGTCGTTCATCGTGCCGCGCGAGTACCCCGGTGTCAGCGTGGAACGCCTCGAACACAAACTCGGCATCAAAGCCTCCGACACCGCAGCCATCCGCTTCGACAACGTTCGTGTCCCCAAGGACTTCCTGCTCGGCAGCCCTGAGATCCAGGTGGAGAAGGGCTTCGCCGGGGTGATGGAAACCTTCGACAACACCCGGCCCATCGTGGCGGCGATGGCCGTCGGAGTGGCCCGGGCCGCGCTCGAAGAACTGCGCACCATCCTCACCACCGCGGGCATCGAAATCTCCTACGACAAGCCACCGCACGCCCAGAGTGCACCCGCAGCGGAGTTCCTGCGGATGGAGGCCGACTGGGAAGCCGGTTACCTGCTGACGCTGCGCTCGGCCTGGCAGGCTGACAACGCGATTCCGAATTCCAAAGAGGCCTCGATGGGCAAAGCCAAGGCAGCCCGGGTAGCCAGCGACATCACCCTCAAGGCCGTCGAAATGGCCGGCACCACCGGCTACTCCGAACAGACCCTGCTGGAGAAGTGGGCGCGAGACTCCAAGATCCTCGACATCTTCGAGGGCACCCAGCAGATCCAACTTCTCGTGGTGGCCCGTCGGCTGCTGGGGCTGAGCTCAGCGGAGCTCAAGTAGTCGCTACCGTCATAGCCATGGAATCCTTCAGGGCACTTGTGGCGCGCGCAGACGGCGACACCATCACCGCGGCGATCGAGACCCTTGATGCTGCTGAGTTAGGACCCGGTGACGTCACCATCCGGGTGGCCTACTCGAGCGTCAACTACAAGGACGCCCTCGCCCTGACGCCCCGTGGCGGCGTGGTGCGGGAGTACCCGCTGGTTCCGGGCATCGATCTGACCGGTGAGGTCATCGAGTCCACGTCACCCGAATTCGCCGTCGGTGACAAGGTTGTGGCGCACGGCTACGACATCGGCACCGGACGTCACGGCGGCTACGCCGAGTATGTCCGGCTGCCCGCCGACCAGGTTGTCGACCTTGGACGACTAACACCCCGCGAAGCAGCCGCGATCGGGACCGCCGGATTCACCGCAGCCATGAGCGTGCAGGCACTCGTCCGCCACGGCATCACCCCCGACGATGGGCCGATCCTGGTGACCGGTGCCACCGGAGGCGTTGGTTCGGTCAGCGTCGACCTGCTGGCCGCCGCCGGTTATGAGGTCGTCGCCTCCACCGGCAAGCCGGAGGCCGCCGAGCATCTGAAGTCCCTGGGCGCCGCGGAGGTGATCGGCCGCCTGCCCGCCGATCCCGACGCCAAACCCCGGCCGCTGGCCAAGACCCGCTGGGCCGGCGCAGTCGACTGTGTGGGCGGTGCCACCCTGGCCGACGTACTCAGCACGCTGAACTACGGCGGTGCGGTGGCCGCCAGTGGCCTGACCGGAGGGGCGGCGCTGAACACCACCGTGATGCCGTTCATCCTGCGCGGCGTGAGCCTGCTGGGCATCGACTCGGTGCTGATGCCCATCGGCCCCCGGCGCGCGCTGTGGAAGCAACTTGCCGGTGTGTTCAAGCCGCCGCATCTCGCCGACGTCACCCATGAGGTCGAGTTGGCCGACGTCGTCTCGGTGATCGACCAGGTACGGGCCGGCAGCTACTCCGGCCGGGCGGTGGTCCGGGTCGGCGGCTGAATCAACTTGCGAGACAAACGAAAGCGGGCCACCGGCGAAGTGCCGATGGCCCGCTTTTCGTTGCGCTGATTAGCCGAGCAGAACCCGCTGCAGATCCGGCTTCATCGCCTGCAGTTCGCGTCCCCAGTAGGCCCAGCTGTGGGTGCCGTTGTCCGGGAAGTTGAATACCCCGTTGCGACCGCCGGCCGCGAGGTAGTTGTCCCGGAAGGTGCGGTTGGTGCGGATCGTCAGGCCCTCAAGGAAGGTGGCCGGCACATCGCCGCCGCCCAGTTCGTTGGGCTGGCCGTTACCGCAGTAGACCCACAGGCGGGTGTTGTTGGCCACCAGGCGCGGGATTTGCACCATCGGGTCGTTGCGCTGCCACGCCGGGTCGCTCGACGGGCCCCACATGTCATTGGACTTGTAGCCGCCGGCGTCACCCATCGACAGGTTGATCAAGCCCGGCCACCAGCCCTCGGAGGGATTGAGGAAGCCCGACATCGAACCTGCGTAGATGAACTGACCCGGGTGCCACGCGGCCAGGCTCATCGAGGCCGAACCGGCCATCGACAGACCGATCGCGGCGTTGTTGGTCGGCCGGACCTGGCGGTTGGCCTGCAGCCAGGCAGGCGCTTCCTGGGTCAGGAAGGTCTCCCACTTGTACGTCGAACAACCGGCCTTGCCGCAGGCGGGCCGGTACCAATCGGCGTAGAAGCTGGACTGTCCGCCCACCGGCATCGACACCGACAGGCCCGAATCGAGGTACCACTCGAACGCCTGGGTGTTGATGTCCCAGCCGTTGAAGTCCTCCTGCGCCCGCAGGCCGTCCAGCAGCCAGACGTTCGGCGAGTTCTCGCCACCGCTTTGGAACTGCACCCTCACGGTCCGGTTCATGCTCGGCGACGGCACGTCAAGGTATTCCACCGGCAGGCCGGGCCGCGAAAACGCGCCCGCCGTCGCCGACTCCCCAACCAGGCCCACCAGGCCCGGCAGGGCTGCCGCAGCAACCGCCGCGACCGCAACTCGGCGCGACCAACCGCGCACCCTGTCGAAGACAGATCTCACCAATCCACCCAGCTTTCTGTGATTCCGCTTGTCCGACTGCAGAGACGAGTAAAACACGGTCACGCGAACGCAGTGAAATTCAGCGCCGTTACCGAGTCGTGACTTCCTTGTCAGAAATCGCGCCAAAAACTAAAGTCGGCTTCAGTTTTCCTGCTGACCGACCCCGGGAGTGCCCATGGAATCCTTCGTTCACCTGCGCAAAGGCACCACGCCGCGGCGTATGCACGCCGATCTGAACGGGCTCAAGGACGACGAATTGGGCCGCGGTGGGTTCACCGGGCGCACCGCAAGCATGTACCGGCGACACGACCCGACCCGGTTTCGGGCGGTCGGCCCCCTGCGGCCGGTGGACGTGCTGGCAGATCAGCTCAAACCCGGCGACGCCACCGACGCGTCGGGCGCCCCGATGCTGCTGTTCTCCAACCCGGACTGCCGAATCTCGCTGAGTCGTCGGTCCGAGGCCATGCCCTTTTATGTCCGCTACATCGACGGCGACCTGCTGTGCTTCGTCCACCAGGGATCCGGGCGACTGGAAACAGAATTCGGTCCGCTGGACTACCGCACCGGGGACTGGATCTACCTGCCCAAGGCGTGCACGTGGCGCCAGGTGCCGCAGGAGCGAAGCGACCCGGGGGACAGATCGAGCGAAAGCACCTGGCTGATGATCGAGGCCACCGACGACTTCCGCACTCCCCCACCCGGTCCGCTGGGCCGGCACTGGCCCTTCGATCCGTCACTGGCCACCATCCCCGAGCCGGAACCCGTCGACGACGACGACCGCACCGAATACGAGGTGCGGCTGATGCACCGCGGCGTCGACGGCGTCGAGACGACGTCGCTGTTCTATGAGCACAATCCGCTCGACGTCGAGGGGTGGCAGGGCGACAACTTCCCCTTCACCTTCAACATCGAGGACTACCACGTCGTGATGTCCAACAGCGTGCACCTGCCGCCCATGGTGCACCTGTTCATGGAGGCGACCGGGGTGTACGTGTGCAACTTCTTGCCCAAGCCGGCCGAAGGCGTGCCGGGTACCGAACGCACCCCGTGGTACCACCGCAACGTCGACTTCGACGAGATCGCGTTCTTCCACGGCGGCTCGCTCTACGGCATCCCGATGCCGTCGGGACTCATCAGCCACGCCCCCCAGGGCGTGCACCACGGCGCTCCGGAAAAAGCCCGCGAACACGCCCGGCGCAAGTTCGACGACTTCTCCACCATCGACTGGAAGGTGATCGCCGTCGATACCCGGCAGCGACTGGTGCCGTCGGCCGAGGTGCTGGCTCACGACCTCGCGCAGCACTCGTGACCACAGACGACGCGACGACATACCCCTACGAGCGAATTCCGTATCTGGTTGCCTACCGCAACGATTCAGGCGTCCGCGACGTCTACGGCGGGCTGGCCGAGGTGGTGGCGCTGGAGTGCTATCTGCTCAAACCGGACAACCCGGCCGACACCGGAGCCGCCGGGCCGGCGACAGGACACACCGTGCTGGTGTTTATGCATCCGTCCGCCGCCGGTGGCGGTTACCTGCCGATGGTCACCGCCCTGGCCCGCGCCGGTCATCACGTCATCTACGCCGGCAGCCGGTTCCGCGGCAGCGACTCCGCACTGCTGATGGAAAAGGTGGTTCAGGATCTCGGCGAAGTCATCAAAGACGCCCGCAACCGCCTGGGCTACTCCACGGTGGTGCTGGCCGGCTGGAGTGGCGGCGGGTCGTTATCGCTGTTCTATCAGCAGCAGGCCCAGTTCCCGACCATCACCGCCAGTCCGTCCGGCGACGGCCCCGACCTGACGGCCCTCGGGTTGATCCCCGCCGACGGCATCATGCTGCTCGCCGCACACATCAGCCGTCACGGCACGCTCACCGAGTGGCTCGACGCCTCGATCCTCGACGAGTCCGACCCCACCCGACGCGATCCTGAACTCGACCTCTATAACCCGGACAACCCCAACCAGCCGCCCTACACAACCGAGTTCCTCCAGCACTACCGGCAGGCTCAGATCGACCGCAACCGCCGAATCACCATGTGGGTCAGGGAGAAGCTCGCCGAACTGACAGCATCCGGTCGCAGCGACGAGGAGTTCTGCTTCGTCGTACACGGCACTATGGCTGATCCGCGCTGGCTGGATCCGACCGTCGACCCCAATGACCGCGAAACCGGAACCTGCTACCTCGGTGACCCGCGCGTCGTCAATGACTCGCCGATCGGCCTGGCACGATTCTGCTCGCTTCGCAGTTGGCTGTCGCAGTGGAGCTACGACGATGCCCGCGGCGATGGAGTGGCATGTGCGCGCGACGTCGCGGTGCCGACTCTAGTGATCGGTAACCTCGCCGATGATGCCTGCACACCGAGCCATACTCGGCGGCTGTTCGAGGCCCTCGGGAATCCCGACAAGGAGATGCACGAGATCCCGGGCGCCAATCACTACTACGCGGGGCCCGATCAACGCGAGACGCTGAAGCAGGCCGTCGGCATCATCACCGATTGGCTTGACCGGCATGATTTTTCACGGACCGGCCGATGAATGGACCCGGCGCCCTCGACGGCATTCGTGTGCTCGAGGTCGGCACCCTGATCTCCGGGCCGTTCGGCGCCCGTCTGCTCGGCGATATGGGTGCCGAGGTCATCAAGATCGAGCCGCCCGACACACCCGATCCCATTCGTATCTGGGGCCAAGCCGAGGTCGACGGGCATCACGTCTTCTGGACCGTGCACGCCCGCAACAAGAAGGCCGTCACGCTCAACCTGCGCGAGGCCCGTGGCCGTGAACTTTTCCTGGACCTCGTCGAGCGCTCCGACATCATCGTGGAGAACTTCCGGCCCGGCACGTTGGAGAAGTGGAACCTCGGATACGACGTTCTGCGCCAACGCAATCCCGGCATCATCCTGGTCCGGGTTTCCGGCTACGGCCAGACCGGTCCGGACGCTCAGAAGGCGGGCTACGCGTCGGTGGCCGAAGCGGCCAGCGGACTGCGGCACATGAACGGCTTCCCCGGCGGACCACCGCCGCGGATGGCGCTCTCCCTCGGCGACACCCTGGCCGGCATGTTCGCCGCCCAGGGTGCGCTCGCCGCGCTGTACCGCCGCACCATCACCGGAGAGGGCCAGGTCGTTGACGTCGCGCTGATCGAGGCCTGCCTGGCCGTGCAGGAGTCCACCATCCCCGACTACGACGTCGGCGGCGTCGTTCGGGGACCGTCGGGCACCCGACTGGAGGGCCTCGCGCCGTCGAACATCTACCGCGCCGCCGACGACAGTTGGGTGGTGATCGCGGCCAACCAGGACAGCGTCTTTCGTCGGTTGTGCGCGGCGATGGACCAGCCGGAGCTGGCGACCGACGAACGTTTCGTCGACCACCTCGCCCGCGGCCGAAACCAGGACGACATCGACGCCATCATCGGCGACTGGGCGAAAACACGTCAGAGCGGCGACATCATCGCCACCCTCAGCGCTGCGGGCGTGGTCGCCGGCCCGATCAATACCGTGGCCGAAGTGGTTCGGGATCCGCAGTTGCTCGCCCGAGGCATGCTGGTGGAGCACTACGACGAGCGCCTCGGGCGAAATGTCCTGGGCCCCGGCATCATCCCGACGCTCTCGGCGACCCCGGGCGCGGTGCGCTTCGCCGGTTCGGCACGGCCCGGCCAGCACAACGCCGAGGTGTACGGCCAACTGCTGGGTCTGGGCTCTGAGGAATTGGACCAGTTGGTCGAGCAAGGAGTGTTGTGAGTACACCGGCCCACGTCACGATCCGCGAGGTCGCTCTGCGCGACGGACTGCAGATCGAATCCCCGATCCCGTTATCGGCCAAGCTCGACATGCTCGCCGCCATCGCCGCCACCGGCGTCCGTGAAGTCGAGGCCACCGCATTCGTCTCACCGTCGAAGGTGCCGGCGCTGGCTGATGCACCTGAACTCGCGGCGGCACTTGCCGACTACCCCGATATCGAGTTCTCCGCCCTGGTCGCCAGCCCTAACGGCGCGCGCCGGGCCATCGCAGCCGGATTGCGATCACTCGAGTACGTGGTCTCGGCCGCCGACGGACACAGCCGCGCGAACGTCGGGCGCAGCAGCGCCGAGGCCGCCGCGCAGATCGCCGAGATCGTGGCGATCGCCCACGACGCCGGTGTCAGTGTCGAGGTGATCATCTCCACGTCGTGGGATTGTCCGTTCGACGGTCCGACACCGCCGCAGCGCGTCCTCGATATCGTCGACGCCGCCTGCGAAGGCGGCGCCGACCGATTGGCGATCGCCGACACCATTGGCACCGCAACGCCCGGCCGGGTCACGTCCCTGGTCGCACAGGTCCGTCCCCGCATCGGGGGGCGGCCATTGGGCGCGCACTTCCACAACACCCGCGGTGCCGGACTGGCCAGCGCCTGGGCCGCGGTGAACGCCGGCGTCACCCGATTGGATGCCTCCGTCGGCGGTCTGGGCGGCTGCCCGTTCGCCCCGGGCGCCAGTGGCAACATCGCCACCGAGGACCTGGTGTACCTGCTGCGCGACAGCGGGGTCGGCGTCGATATCGATCTCGACGCGGCGATCGCGGCCGCCCGGGTAGCCCGTGATGCGGTCGGCCACGACCTGCCCAGCGCACTGCTGCGAGCCGGCGACCGCGGCCATGGCTGAGGTCGCCTTGGAACGGCCACTGAGCAACAAGGGCCGCCAGACCCGCGAAGCAATCGAGGACGCGGCCCGGGAGTTGTTCGCCCTGCGCGGCTTTCACGCCACCACGCTCGCCGACATCACCGCCGCGGCCGGGAAATCGCCGGCCGCGTTCTACCGCTACTACTCCGACAAGGAGGACCTGCTCGCCGCGCTGGCCGAGGAGTTCCTGACGGAGGTAGTCGAGCTGCCGAAAATTCCGGACGATGACGACTTCTTCGTCTCGGCGGTCGGCATCTACTGGAACCTGTTCAAGCCCAACGTCGGCATCATGGTCGCCGTCGACCAACTTGCCGCCGGCGAACCGCGGTTCGCCCGGCTGCAGGATCAGTTCCGTCAGTTCGGGATCGACATCGTCGCCGCGTCGGTGCGCCGGGCCCAACAGCAGGGGTACGCCGCCGAACTGGACGCCGACCACATCGCCCTGGCGATCGCCCTGCTGTTCGAACGGTTCACCAGCGTCAGCCTCTCCGAGGGACTGTCAGATGCCGCCGCCGTCAGCACACTGTCCACCATCTGGAAGAAAACCCTCTACGGCCAACCGACGACAGAGTAGGCAGATTGCACTATGACCGATTTTTCTGTGCCCGAGCATCTTCCGGCACTACTGGCCGAGATGGACGCATTCATCGAGGCCGAGATCAAACCACTCGAGCGCGAACACATGCAGTACTTCGACCGGCGCCGGGAGTTCGCCCGCACCGACCTCGAAAACGGCGGCGTGCCGAACCGGGACTGGGAGGACCTGCTCGATGAGATGCGCCGCCGCGCCGATGCGGCCGGTTGGTTGCGCTACGGGCTGCCGTCAAAGTTCGGTGGGCGGGACGGCACCAACCTGGACATGGCGGTGATCCGGGAACACCTGGCGCACAAGGGCCTTGGCCTGCACAACGACCTTCAGGACGAGTCCTCGATCATCGGCAACTTCCCCCAGGTGATCATGATGGACCGGTTCGGCACCGAGGAGCAGAAGTCCGAGTGGATCGAGGCCATGTTCACCGGCAAGAGATCGATGGCCTTCGGTCTCACCGAACCCGACCACGGTAGCGACGCCACCTGGCTGGAGACCCGCGCCGAGCTGGTCGGTGACGAGTGGGTGATCAACGGCTCCAAACGGTGGAACACCGGCGTGCATCGCGCCACCCACGACCTGGTGTTCGCCCGGACCTCCGGGGAGCCGGGTCAGGCCCTGGGCATCACCGCCTTCCTGGTGCCCTGCGACACCAAGGGTTTCGAGGTGCCGTTCTACTGGTGGACGTTCAACATGCCCAGCGACCACGGCGAGGTGGAGTTGCGCGATGTGCGGATTCCCGCCGACGCCGTCCTCGGCGAGGTGGATCGCGGCCTGGAGGTGGCGCAGACCTTCCTGCACGAGAACCGCATCCGGCAGGCCGCCAGCAGCCTGGGTGCGGCCCAGTACTGCATCGACCGCGCTGTCGACTACGCGTCGAAGCGCAAGACGTTCGGCAAGCCACTGGCGGTCAACCAGGGGATCCAGTGGCCCCTGGTGGAGTTGCAGACCGAAGCCCAGATGGTGCGCCTGCTGGTGTATTACGCCGCCTGGGAGCTCGACCGCAACCACCACCTCGAGGTGTCCGACAAGGTGTCGATGGCGAACTACCGGGCCAACCGTCTGGTGTGTGAGGCCGCCGACCGCGCCATGCAGGTCCACGGTGGTATCGGGTACAGCCGTCACGAACCCTTCGAGCACATCTATCGTCACCACCGCCGCTACCGGATCACCGAGGGAGCCGAGGAGATCCAGATGCGCCGGGTCGCCCAACGGATGTTCTCCTTCGGCCAGTCACGAAAAGAACCGGGGTGATCGACGAACTCGCGGGCGTTCTGCGACCGATTCTCGGTGAGGACGTGGTCGTCGAGAATCTGCACACGCTCACCGGCGGCGCGAGCAGAACCACCTACTCCTTCGATGCCGTCACCGGCGCACAGCGCCGACGGCTGATCCTGCGCTCCGCCCCGGTGGACAACCGCTTTGCCGGAATGGAACTCGAGGCGGCCGTGCAGGAGGCCGCCGCCGACGCCGGAGCGCCCGTACCGCATATCGTCACTGCCTCAAATTCCGTTGCCGCACTGGGTAATCCATTCCTGATCTGCGATGAAGTCGCCGGCGAGACCATCGTCCGAAAAATTCAGCGCAACCTCGACGACACCGGTCGGGCCGTGCTGCTGGAACAGTGCGCGCAGGCTCTGGCGGCCATCCACCGAGCACGGACCGACGCGGCCGGCCTCGTCGAGCGTGACGAAATCGCCGAATGGCGCCAGCGGCTCGATGAGTTGGGCGACACCACGGCCACGTTCGAATGGGCATTTCGCTGGCTGGAGGCCAACCGTCCGGCGCCGTCGGCGATCCGGCTGGTGCACGGCGACTTCCGGATGGGCAACCTGATCGTCGACGGGTCAACCCTGGCAGCGGTACTGGACTGGGAAGCGGTGCACATCGGCGAGGTCTACGAGGACCTGGCCTGGTTCTGTGTGCGAGCCTGGCGGTTCGGCGCACCGGCCGAACTCGCCGCGGGCGGATTGGGCAGCATCGAGGATTTCATCACCGCCTACGAACGGGCCGACGGCACCTCCGTCGACCGGGCCGCGTTGCGCTGGTGGCAGGTGCTGGGCACGCTGAAGTGGGGCATCATCTGCCGGTATCAGGCCGAGCGTCATCTGTCCGGTCAGACCCGGTCGGTGGAACTGGCCGCCATCGGCCGGCGGGTCTGCGAGACCGAATGGGATGTCCTGGATTTGCTACAGGAGGCGCGGTGAGCGAAAGCGGTAGCGCGAGCCGGCGATTTGGCAGGCCCACCGCCGCCGAATTGGTCGCCGCCGTCGCCGAGTTTCTCGACGGCGAGGTCAGGCCTGCCACCACCGGGGCGGTCAACTTCCACACCCTGGTCGCGGCGAACGCTCTGCGGATCGTCGAACGGGAACTCCGCGATTCGGGCGCCGAGGCACCCTTGGCCGCGCTGGCCGCACTGGGTTTCGCCGACGAGGACGCCCTCGCTGCCGCCATCCGCGCCGGCGAACTCGATGGCCGCGACACCGAAGTCATCAGCTGCCTGCGGGAACTGGTGCGCCATCGGCTGGCGATCGCCCACCCCGGCTACGCTGCGCAGACCTAGCCGTCTTCACCAGGGCGTAGCATCGCCGTGTGTCCAGCCCGCAGCCATTGCACATCATGGTTTACAGCAGCAACGCCGTCACTCGCGAGCAGGTCCGATTGGCCCTGGGCAGTCGCATCCACCCCGAACTTCCGGAGCTGACCTACACCGAGGTCGCCACCGGACCGATGGTCATCTCACTGATGGACGCCGGTGGGTTCGATCTGGTCATTCTCGACGGCGAGGCGTCCCCGGTGGGTGGCATGGGCATCGCCAAACAGCTCAAGGACGAGATCACCGGATGCCCGCCGGTACTGCTGCTGACCGGCCGGGCCGACGACGCCTGGTTGGCCAATTGGTCGCGCGCCGAGGCGGCGGTCCCGCATCCGATCGACCCGATCCGCCTCGGCGACGCGGTGGTCGGCCTGCTCCGCGCGACTGTGCAGTAACGCCCCGCTAGGCTATGCCTTCAGCAGGCACCCGAGCACCGTCGGGCGCCCGGACGAAGAGTGGAAAATCGCCATGGACCTCTACACGCCGATCCTGGTGCTGGGGGCTATCGCCGCGGTCTTCGCCGTCGTCTCGGTGGCGACCGCACTGCTGGTCGGACCGAGGCGCTACAACCGCGCCAAGCTCGACGCGTACGAATGCGGCATCGAGCCGATGGCCGGCGATCAACTCGGCCAGCGCTTCCCGATCAAGTACTACCTGACCGCGATGCTGTTCATCGTCTTCGACATTGAGATCGTGTTCCTCTACCCGTGGGCGGTGTCGTTCGACCGCCTGGGCACCTTCGCACTCGTCGAGATGATGATCTTCGTGGGCACGGTATTCGTCGCATACGCCTACGTCTGGCGAAGGGGAGGTCTGGAATGGGATTAGAGGAATCGCTGCCGGCCGGCATCCTGCTGTCCACCGTGGAGAAGGTCGCCGGGTACGTCCGCAAGGGCTCACTGTGGCCCGCCACCTTCGGCTTGGCTTGCTGCGCAATCGAAATGATGGCGACGGCATCGCCGCGATACGACATCGCCCGCTTCGGGATGGAGCGATTTTCGGCAACCCCGCGCCAAGCCGACCTGATGATCGTTGCCGGTCGGGTCAGCCAGAAGATGGCACCGGTGTTGCGTCAGGTCTATGACCAGATGGCCGAACCCAAGTGGGTGCTCGCCATGGGCGTGTGCGCCTCCAGTGGCGGTATGTTCAACAACTATGCGGTGGTCCAGGGCGTAGACCACGTCGTGCCGGTGGACATCTACCTGCCAGGCTGCCCGCCCCGGCCGGAAATGCTGCTGCACGCCATTTTGGCGTTGCACGCCAAGATCGCCGAAATGCCTCTCGGCGTGCACCGCGCCGAAGCGGTGGCCGCCGCCGAGAAGGCGGCATTGGCGTCGCAGCCGACCATTGAACTCAAAGGCCTGCTGCGATGACCGGTCCGGGCCCGGCCGGCGACCGCCGGGGCATGTTCGGCATCAGCGGCAGCGGCGACACCTCCGGCTACGGCAGGCTGGTTCGTCCGGTCGCCCTGTCCGGCAGCACGGAACGTCCCTTCGGCGGGTACTTCGACGAGATCACCGACCGCCTCTCCGACGTACTGGGCGCCGAGACGTTCGACGCCGCCATCGTGCGTGCGGTCGTCTTTCGTGACCAGTTGACCTTCGAGGTCGACCGCGACCATCTGCTCACGGTAGCCGCGGCACTGCGCGACGACGAGTTGCTGCGGTTCGAATTGTGCTGCGGCACATCGGGTGTGCATTACCCCGACGACGCAGGCCGCGAGTTGCACGCGTTCTACCCGTTGCTGTCGATCACGCACAACCGCAGGCTGCAACTCGAGGTGACGTGCCCGGACAGTGATCCGCACATTCCGTCGCTGTTCAGTGTGTACCCGACATGCGACTGGCACGAACGCGAGGCGTACGACTTCTTCGGGATCATCTTCGACGGTCATCCGGGTCTGACCCGCATCGAAATGCCCGATGACTGGGTCGGTCATCCGCAACGCAAGGACTATCCGCTCGGCGGGGTTCCGGTGGAATACCACGGCGCCCAGATCCCGCCGCCCGATCAGCGTAGGTCGTATCACTGATGAGCATCGACGACACTGTCATCACCCTCGGCGGGCAGGACTGGGACGAGATCGTCACCGCCGCACGCGAAGGCCAGGCCGGCGAGCGAATCGTGGTCAACATGGGCCCGCAGCACCCGTCGACGCACGGCGTGCTGCGCCTGATCCTGGAGATCGAGGGCGAGACGGTTGTCGAAGCCCGTTGCGGTATCGGCTATCTGCACACCGGCATTGAGAAGAACCTGGAGTATCGCACCTGGACTCAGGGCGTGACCTTCGTGACCCGGATGGACTATCTGTCGCCGTTTTTCAATGAGACCGCCTACTGCCTCGGGGTCGAGCGACTGCTGGACATCACCGAGGACATTCCGGAGCGCGCCTCGATAGTCCGGGTGATGATGATGGAACTCAACCGCATCTCCTCGCACCTGGTCGCGCTGGCCACCGGCGGTATGGAACTGGGCGCCATGACGGTGATGTTCTTCGGTTTCCGGGAACGCGATCTGATCTTGAGCGTCTTCGAGGCGATCACCGGACTTCGGATGAACAACTCCTATATCCGGCCCGGTGGGCTGGCCGCCGACCTCCCCGAGGACGGCGCGGCCCGGGTTGCCGAACTGTTGAAGATTCTGCCCGGACGGCTCACCGAACTCGAAGAGCTGATGACCGAGAATTACATCTTCAAGGCCCGTACCCAGGGCGTCGGCTACCTGGACCTGACCGGCTGCATGGCGTTGGGGATCACCGGCGCAGTGCTGCGCTCCACCGGCCTGCCGCATGACCTGCGCAAGTCCCAACCCTATTGCGGCTACGAGACATACGACTTCGACGTCGTCACCGACACCGGCGCCGACTGCTACGGCCGCTACCTGATCCGCATCGGCGAGATGCGCGAGTCACTCAGGATCGTCGAGCAGTGTCTGCAGCGCCTGGAACCGGGTCCGGTGATGATCTCCGACAAGAAACTGGCCTGGCCGGCTGATCTGCAACTCGGGCCCGACGGCCTCGGCAACTCCCCGCAACACATCGCCAAGATCATGGGCACCTCGATGGAGGGCCTGATCCATCACTTCAAGCTCGTCACCGAAGGCATTCGGGTTCCGGCCGGGCAGGTCTACACCGCCGTCGAGTCTCCGCGCGGTGAACTCGGGGTGCACATGGTCTCCGATGGCGGCACCCGGCCCTACCGGGTGCACTACCGCGATCCCAGCTTCACGAATCTGCAAGCGGTGGCCGCGATGTGCGAGGGCGGCATGGTGGCCGACGTGATCGCCGCGGTGGCGAGCATTGATCCCG
>Ga0247834_1001054_pt1 | contig 49901 bp, 70 predicted proteins | sample LaCruzMarch2015__8_FD_187118 | JGI IMG/M metagenome (GOLD analysis project Ga0247834, IMG submission 187118) | Freshwater microbial communities from meromictic Lake La Cruz, Castile-La Mancha, Spain - LaCruzMarch2015_12m | ecosystem: Environmental > Aquatic > Freshwater > Lake | place: Spain... | reverse complement strand
AAAGGAAAATCAATGACTTAGCAATTTAACCAACCAGTTTAGTGGGGTATTGCTGTACTATTACACAAACCACCGCTGTACTATTACACAAACCACCGCTGTACTATTACACAAACCACCGCTGTACTATTACACAAACCACCGCTGTACTATTACACAAACCACCGCTGTACTATTACACAAAAGGATAGGAAAGAATGACTGATATAATCGACGCAGCAAACGAACGTGCCGAGCTGCACACCCAGCAAGCCATTGCCATACGTGCCCCTGAGCCGGTGGTTAAGTGCGGCACGGGTATCTGCCTTAACTGCGCTGTACCATTACACGATAGTCGCCGCTGGTGCAGCGCAGTGTGCAGGGACGAATATCTTAAATCTGCTTAATCACGTCTGCGCCATGAAATAATCATCCGGACGTGCCATTTTGTCCACATGGAAAATCAGGCTGCACCGATCAACCTCTTCGCCCGTAACAGGTTGGCTGGTGTAGCCTATTTCATGATAGCCACGGCTCTCAAGGATCGCCTTGATATTATGCTCGGCTGGCGGCTTTAATCTCTGGTGCAAGATGGCTTTGACGAACGCCGTGACACTGACAAAACCGTTCTTGAAGCCACTTGCATTCGATTCAATCTTGCTGTCGAGCAATGCTTCAACAGGTGTACGGCTGATCTTGATGACCTCAGCGTGCGATGATGTGTGTGGAGCGCGCGAAGGGAGTTGACCACATTCCACAGGATAATTCAGGAACCAATGTGCAATAGCCTGTAACCCACCACCTTTTTTTAACCATGTGAACATATCGTTCAGATATTCATCATTGATACCAGCGTTTAAAATTTGTTCAGTGGTTTGCAAACACGAATATGCAACTGAATAACGTCGACCATTTCTGCTCACGGGGATCGCATCTTTATGGTTTGAGAAAAACATCCAGTTAGTCGGATTGTCAAACATTTCTTGGTCTTGACCCTTGGCTTGTATTTCAATGCGTTCATCGGTGATCATGGGTTTGAGAATTTCAACAAGTTCACGCCGTTCATCGGTTTTGATTTCATCAATGATGATCATCAATTTGTGCTGCACCCATGAGTTGAACTTCGATCCGCCCTCGGTCAACTCGTTTGCGTTAGGTGAGTGCACACGCATTGAACCGAGACAATGGTCCATGATCAACTTGAATATGCTCTTACCAATACCCTCGGCAGATTGGAGGAGGAATGCCCAACGCACCTTAACGCCTGGAAACTTGATACAATGCGCCATAAATGCAAAGAGGATCGCTTGGTCATTTTTATTGGGTAAAATCTTATCCACATGGTTCAACCAGCGGCTCACATCACCGGCGCGCGCATCCACTTCGATGGGTAGGTAGATATTCACGCCTTTACGCTTTAACTCATCCAAGACGACCTCGAAGGATGGTAAGCTGGGTATGAAGCGCGTGTGATCCACCTTCTTAATTGACCAATTTGTAGAGCGCAGACATGCTTTCCACGGTTCATCGGTGGTCTTACCACCCTGCCGCGCAATGATGAACTGGTGTCCACCATACGTGCCGTTAAACTGGGTAGGGTTCATAAATCGGCCAGAGGGTGTAAAAATCTCACCTATTGATTCGACCCAGAAACAGTTATGAAAATAACGCTTGCAATCCTCTGCATCTAAAATCTCTGGGTACTCATAGTCGACAGACCGCTCGGCTTGCACTGGCGGCGCAGGGTTATAATGCTCCACCGGCGACCTCTGGGTAGCAGCACCTTCACCGAACAGCGTGTATGGCTTGATGTTGGTGCGGCGCATAAATGCGTGCCAACCCACCTCTGTGTCCTTAATACTCGTCCACAACTTTGCATTCTCTGCTTGGTCGTTCTTAGGGTATCGGGCGCACCACTCTGACCACAATTGATAAAGCTGTTGCTCTGAAGCGATTGTCCAACCGGATTGCTTGAATGCGGCGGTAATGCTCATCCACTCATCACGAGACAACTCGGCTGGGTCGAGCATGTGAAGTGCGCGCACCAATACAGATAGGTCAGGGGCGGCCAGATCAGGTGTACCGAGAGGGCTTCTGCTGCTCAAACGCTCAACAACATTCACATGAGTAAAATTATCCGCTATCTGCTGCGCCGTGTAGCGCGCACCAGCGTGCAATGGTTGATAAGTGACCAACATTGGTTCACCTTTGCAATGATAAAAGCCTGGAACGCGCAACACTCGAGTCGCATCAACAATCTTACGATCACCATCGTACACTTGGTTCAGTTTGCGCTGTTGGGTGGTGTAGAAATCATTACCTTGATAGGGTTCAACCAGCCAATAGAGATGAAATTTATTTGGGCTTGTCTGAACCACGAAGTGCGGTGGTAAAGGTGAAGCAATGGCACGCTGGTAATTTGCAACTGAGGTCAACGAGTCATCAAGGTCAACCACATGCGTTCTAATAAAATGCACATTGGTGAGTTCACTCCCTTGACCATCCATTGCATTAACGTTGACAAAAATGCCCCAACCTTTCTGGTTGTAATCGCAAAGCTGTTGCCAAACTTGATCAATTGAGCCACGCAGATTGACGGCCCATGCGCCTTTGTCACGGTCATTAATGACGCGCCAATCCATCACAGTGTCAGGTGATCCGGTCAATGCAGCGATGTACTCTTTGATCATCTGGGCATCTCCGAAAAAATATGCGCCACAGTGTCAATTTGCCAACCGTTGCCCAACATGCGATACCGCTGCGTGTTGCTCACATGGGCCGTTGCTCCATCTGGCACACCTTGCAACCGTTCACATTCCAGCGGGGTCAGCTTGCGGTAGGTGATACCATTCGTGAGCACACTATCCTTACCCACAGTGGTAACGCAGTTTGATTTATCATCATCACGAACCTCTAAACGCTGCTCAGTTGACGCACCCTTATAATCTTTTCTTTTCCCGTCAATAATGCTGCGTCCGCGAACTGCGCCGCCGGTGATCTTAGGAACATGACCGGCGAGAACTAACGGGTATCTACCTGGTGGCATCGTTGACAAAACATTATCTTTATCAACGGTAGTTAGACAGCCCATTTTCTTATCGTCATGTTTAACTTGTAAGCATTGAGTTATGGGAACTTCTTTGTTGTAGTCATCCCTCACACCGCGTTCATTTAATCTTCTGCCAACGATTGATGCGGGTAAGTATTTAGGTGCTGTGATCTTGTTGCCCTCACCTTTATTGGTCGTAACAGTCGGTGCTTTTGCGTCAGTGCTGTACACCCAACCGTTCATCCCATTACCGCTCGGGTTCACATTGAACAATTTTTTCGGCGCATCAAATGCTACACATTGCGTATCAACCTCACCCGTCTCAATAATGTCACGAAGATACAAACCACGATCAGCAGGTTGCGACACAGGCCAATTGCACCAATAGTGCCTCACTCGATTCTGCGCGCTCACCAACGCAGAGTTTATCACCACGCTCTTCACACCCATGTGCTCATCAATTACCGCTAACCATTCCTTCTTCATCTTCACATTTTCAAGTAAGAATAGGAGGTCAGGATTCTGCTTGCGGAGCACATTCAACACCGCAACATATTCAAAAAACAATGCGCTGCGTGGATCATCGAATGCTAAACCCTTACCAGCCATACTGAACCCTTGGCACGGCGACCCACCGATTAAAAGATCAATCTTGCCGAGTAGACCCGCTTCAACCATGAAACGCACATTGCGAACATCACCCACATGAATAATGTTTGGAAAGTTAGCTTGGGAAACTTTGATCGCGTACTTATCAATCTCACTTGCGATGTAGCTGTCCACCTGTACACCTGCGCGCTGCAATGCGAACATACCGCCGGACATGCCGTCAAAAAGGCTCAATACTCTCATTTTCCTTCACCCCTCAACCACGCATCAACTTGTTCAGTTGACCAGAGACGAGGAGTGGCTTTAATAAGCGGATCAACTGGAAAACGTCCATTACGAATCATGTCAAACAAGGTTCGCTTGGGAATACCAATATATTTCGCTAGTTCGGTGAGATTGAGGGTTTTTTTCTGCATGACGGATTATTACTGTTCCCACTTTCGCCTGTCAACGCCTAAAATCGCCTTGACAAGATTCGGGCGATAGCATAACTTCAAACCATGTTCATATCCCGCAAAAAATTTGATGAGCTTGTGAAAGCCAATAACCAATTGGTTGAATCGCTCCAAAAAATAACCGTGCTAACCAACATTCAACGTGTCGGTCGTGAAAATGTATTCACGTTCAGACGCGGGGACAAAGTGGTTCAGATTGGCACGATGGGTTTGATAAGCGATCCGGTGCAACAATGGAAAGAGGAGTTACTCTAATGCACGTAACAGTGAGAAAAGAAGAAGGCGTTGAAAAAGTTTTTATGGACAACACTTACGTGGGTTACATCAACAACGATGTGGCACATGTGTTCAACGAGGACAATCAGGCAGTATGGCTACACGGTGTTCATACTCCTTACCAGATCGTCGAAGAGTACAGAAGATTTCATGAACATATTTTCCTCATTGAGCGATTGGTCGAATTGTTAGAGTTGTACGCGCCTCACTCCATCACGATTGAGAAAGCCAAAGCATATTTATTCAGGAAGAAAAAATGACCTATACGACACTGAACAAGATTAATAATAAGATCGTTTACGAAGAAGCTTTTACTAAACTTCTGGTTTATCTTGGTAGAAGTCAACCTGATAATGAACCTTTAGATTTAATGACTATCTTAGAAGTGACGAATGTCAAATATGCTGCTTTATGTCTGGTTGCAGTGGATGGTATGGATAGAGAGAAACGTCTTTTTGCCGCAGATTGTGCTGAAACTGTTTTACATCTTTATGAAGCAAAGTATCCAGACGATCAACTTCCTCGTACAGCAATTCAAGAAGCAAGAGATTCAATCGATGGAATTGTGGATAGCATATATTGTTACGCTACATTTCTTTCTGCCTACTCAGCACTATCAAATCTTCACAATGATATCGGTGCAGCAGCGGCAGCATTGTGTTCTTGTGTCGATCTGGCGCAGTGTATCGGCAAAGAGTGGTTAGCATGTAAAATTTATTTTAAACTCAATGATATTGTCAAAGCTGAAAATTTTGAACCAATTGATAAGAAAGCAAATAGTGATGCAGAAGAATTAAAAATAATCTTCATCAAATACTTCAAAAAGGTGAACCAATGAACATGCACAATCATCTTGAATATCAAATGCTGTTACGCAAAAAAGATCGAGACAATCGTGCCGGTGTACCCCTTGAAGGGCGTTGTGCAACCGTTAGTAAGGAGTTTTACGATCTCATCGTTGATCAAACTGGTCGTAACATCTTAATGAATTATTCGCTCACACATTTAAGTATAGGTGAACCAATGAGAGAAACGATCCTTACCGAAGCAATGGAGAAGATTGCAAAAGGTTATAAACGCAATGACAAAGGTCACACTGTGCCGATGCGAAAAGATGAAATGTTGAACATTGCGCGCAGGGCTTTAATCAAGATTAGACTTATCGATGCGGAATCTCTTTTACCACCAGACGACGATAGAAAAGGAAGTTAAACGACGGATCAATGTCGCGCTCTGGGCTTATGCTTACGAGGTCGCCAATGATCCGCTGGTGAGCGATCACCAATTTGATCAAGAGTGTCTTAAAGTCAACCTATCAATCGATACACCCCGCCCACATCTGGACAAATGGTTCAGAGAAAACTTCTCGCCCGAAACTGGTTCATGGATACACAGTCACCCTGATCTTAAACGCTTAGAGGAACTTTATAATGAAGCAAAGCGAAGCAATCATGTACGTTCTCAGTAAGGATATTTGGCTTAGTGCAATGGATGTGCTGGTATTAAGTGAACAATTGGATGATAGAATAACACGCATGCATGTGTCAGTGATGCTTCGAGATTGGTATAAAAGAGGTTTGATATTGAGACGTAGTAAAGCCGGTGCAGGTTCATCACGTATGCGCGAAGTTTATCAATGGAAGTTACCAGACTAATGTACGTTCATAGACCATCATTCAATGGATTAAAATGGTACGTTCTCGTAACTGAGAAAAAATCCCGTATGTCTGAAACCATAGAAAAAATTGAATGCACATCACGAGAAGACGCTTACCGGACATATCGATACTGGATGAAACAATTGGGTAGAGGTTTTTGATGCGTGAAAAAGATGATTACTACGCAACATACCCCGCAAACCTTCCCGCTTTGCTCAGAGTGCTCGGATTTGACGATGGCAGGTCAAGGTTGATCCGTGAGCCATCTTGCGGCGAGGGCCACCTGTCTGTGCCGCTCGAATTATACGGGCATCAGGTGGTCTCCACCGATCTTGTGGATAGAGGTTACGGTGTCGCGGGAATCGACTTCCTGCAACACACGCCTCAATTTGACAATGTGATGTACGATGCTGTGATCATGAACCCACCATTTAAACATGCAATTGAATTTCTTCGTAAGTCTCTCACGCAAGCACCGATTGTTGCGGCGTTCCTCAAAATGAGCTTCTTAGAAAGCGAAACACGCGAAACATTTTATGAAGATACACCTGCACGATACGTTGCTTATTTTAGTCGGCGCGCAAAGAGTGCTATGAATGCCAATTGGAAAATTGCCAAAGGTGAAACATTTTATGCTTGGCACATTTGGCACTTTGGCTTCAAAGGACGACCAGAACTTATCTCGATAAAGCCCGAAGAAAATGATCACGTTCGGAAGGCGTTAGCTTTGCTACAGAAGGATGACGTGACGCAATGAGAATGGGAACGAGTTGTTTGTGTTTGTTCCGCACAGCATATTCGGCAATAGCGTCTCGTAGTGAGCCATTTGGGAAATGATATAAAACATTCCCGTGCGCTGGCATACCGAGAATGCGTGCAATGTTTGCTGCGGTGACGGAGGTTGGATCAATGACCCAAGCCTTAACACCTGCTTCCAATATCCTTTCTTTTATAACGCTACCGTGTTTCATCGTCCAATAATCCTGTTGATGTCATCAGGGCAAGTCGCAAAACCCCCATATCCTCCTGCTTTTTTCACTATATCAATAAAATTATTTTGATACAAGGCGCGCTTGTCCGATGGTCTGTAGACCCATCCTTCTTCCTTCATTTCGATCGCAGTGAACACACCGAGCGTCAGACCGACCATCCAAGGTTGAATGACCACAGGTGTGATGCCGATAAAATCGGATGAGGCTTTCTTATCTCTCTCAGCCACAAAGCTGCCCAAACCGTAACGCACGAACCGACCGTTATCATCGTAGAACCCGCCGGAATTGTTGCGCCACAGATCAATACCGAGCTGCGCGGCGCGCAATCGCACATGGTTGCTTACTGCCAATTCTTTCATAAATACCACCCTTTCACGCGCTCAACCATCTCGGTCATCTCTGAAGCTGGCTTCGATGCGTCCAACGCGCTCAATATGTCCACCCCTGTAGTCAAGTAAAACTTACGCTGAATTTCACTATCGTTGAACCCGCGCGCGCGCTCCACAGCGGCCCATTGAGCAATTGATTCACGTAGGTCTCGATGCGCCTCAAATTTGGCCATCTGGCGGTTCGCCGCGCCCTTACCCGCAATGACACCGGCGACAGCAGCAACCCTGTTTGCCACGTCTCCTGGGGCTTCCAGTAAGGTCTTGCCGCGCATCTTCTCCAATGTGGCTCGGTCAAGCAGGATGAGATCACCTTCGACCATCTCGATGCTCCTGCTGCGTGGCTCAGGTAATGGCTTTTGATGGTTACAATATGGACAAGCGGTTCGGAATTTTTCATAGGGTTTTGAACAAGCGGTGCATACCGTTAACTCAATGTCGTCTGGGTCTTTAAGCTGTTTGGCACGTTTGTCGCGTCGGTTGAGCGACCAAGCGATATGTTGATCAGGTAGTTTATGACGAATCACGTTGCTCACGTGGTCGATGATTCGAGCTACCTTACCATCCATATAGCGCAGCGCACGCCCGATCATTTGACGGTATTTACCAAGTGATGCGGTGGGCCTTGCGAGGATCACAACATCACAGGATGGGCAGTTGCCGAGTATGATCACTTTACCGTTACGTCGGGTGATCAGTGTTCCCAGTCTATTGGTTATACACCACACTCTTTCTTTCTGTTTAGGAATATAAAACTTAAATTTCGCACCTCTTTTATCTTTCTGATAAAATCTCATCCACTTTTCATCACGGATTCGCATGTTGTACATTTTGACATTATTCTTACTTTGATACGTCCCGTACATTGTAGCATACCCGCGTACCACAGCAGCGGAAGTTATAAAATCAACTTGACCTTTATATCTTGTGACACATACCCCCGCTTTATTACCTTGTTTAGAACCATTACCATCCATCATCGTATCCCAAAGAATCTTAAATTGTTCTTTCGATAAATCGTTCAAAGTTGAAGGTGGATTCTTTTTATCCATGTAAGGTAATAGATGTTCTAATTGCTTCTTTGGAACATAGAAACATGTCAATTTACCTATCGTTGTATAAGATGATTTAATGATTCTTTCTCTCTCAGTATAATACCAACCCAAACGTCCCAACATGTCTCTGATTTTTTTAATCTGATGTTTTTTAGATTGGTATATTTCAAGAGCATTGTTCTTTGTCATATATCCGTCGGTCATATACCAACCAAGAATACGTATCTCATCGTCGCACAGAGGCAGTCCTTTAAATGTTTTTTCCGATGATATTGGTAATGCAAACTTATTACGCGAGTTTGAATATATTTCCCCCGCAGTGCATATTTTAACATCATCTGACAAACCACTATTATATTTATAATAATTTACATCCTTTGAGTATATACGATGGTTTTCAGTTACTCGAATGTCTGTATGCTGACTTTTAATCTCTAGTAATTTTTCACCGTCCCTCAATAGTCTAATACCGTATTTTTGGACTGATACTATTTCAGCTTCTCCTGTATCGCTATTCCAAGCATAACAAGTTTTTTCACTCTTCATATCCGCATAATTCTTCCAACCGTTAGGAGTGAGCACTTCAGTTTGTAAATCTAAACAATCGAATCCTTCATCGAAGAGGTCAACATTGATCAAAACTTTCAATCGACCATCGGAGAACTCGCTCAAATATTTTTCACGAACTGTAGATAAAGATTCCGCACTCAGGCTTGCAGCGCGTATCCCTGCTTCGTTGAACTCTTTAGCAATTTCTCCGGCTGTTTCAACGTCTGTCGCAAAGACAATCGCTTTACGCCCACTGGCGTGCTTTACATAATTTTCAACAACGTCACCAACAATGTGCGATTTTTTAGCGGCTTTACGCAGTGTTTGGTTCGACCAATCACCGTTCTTACTAACGATTTTATCGTCGACATAGAGATCAGATTTTGGACAAACAATATCGTAATCAGCAAGAAACCCGTTCTCGATCAACCAACGCATCGATGGACCTTGAACCATCGCATCAAATACACCATCCGCATGACGACCCAAACCTTGACCATCCGCACGAATCGGTGTGGCCGTTACACCGAGACCGTGTGCGTTGCTGAACATCTCAACCGCTTGACCCCATTTATTCGTCTTGATAACGTGATGACTTTCATCAACTGTCCATCGGTCAATCTGCTTCGCCCATGACACGAGATCGTCTTTACGCGACATCAACGTGTCCACACCCACAACCGCTGTCGGTGCGGATGGGTGGATAAATGATCGCCCGAATTGCTTATAATGCTTGTCAATGGCTTGCCGCACGGTGCTGTCTGAACCAATGATCCGATGTGGAATGCCGCGCTGTGCAATATGCGATGACATTTGTGTGACAAGTTCATTGCGGTGCGCGATAATTGCTTGGCGCATGTTACTTTTAAAACCATCATAGGTGATGTCAGAAACGATCACAGATTTACCACCGCCGGTTGGCAACACGGCAATCACGTTCCTGTTGTTCGCATTCCAACTCGAATAAATATCATTCTTGAGTGTAATTTGATGAGGGTGAAGCTTGATCATTTAATGATGCTCTTGAAGCTTGGACAATTTTTACCGTCATCGGGTGACATGTGGCACTTCATTGATTCGGTGATTCGCAGACGAACGCATGATGGATAGTCTGGCGCAGGAATCGGTGCTTTACATCCATACATAAAATTGGTCTTAGGTATTCGTCTGCCGATCTTATCGAGCGGCACGTCGAGATACTCACAGCCGCGACAGGTCATTATTTTCTCCACCAAGAAGGAAGTTCAGCTTTTTGTTTTACGATGTCGCCAACATTAGGTTTAGGAATAAATAGTCCAACCCAATCAGGTGAATAACGATCACGCAGTGTAACAGGTTTATCAACGTCAATAAACTCTGGGAATACAACTTTTCCTGTCGGGCTGGCGCGCAATAAAATTTCAACTTCATCAACGTCCCAATACATACTACCGACACTTTGTACAGGGTTTTCAACGCCCCAATCGCGCCACTTGTTCAACGGCGAATCAGTGTGCCACGCGCAACATGAGGGTAATTGCATACCCATACTTGTCATAGCGTTAGATGTTGCAAGTTCTGGGATGGTTGTTATGGTAAGTGTTGAACCGTACAATGATTCTTGCTTCAATTTAACGAGAAGATCGGGTTCTAACTTTACATCACAGTGACCATTGGGTAATTTTGTTTCACCGATTCGCTCGATGCAAGCGACTGCCTTATTCGTCACAATCGCAATGAGATTACCATTGGTATTTTCCAGCCTTATCACATTGATAATGTTCTTTGTTTCCTCATCGATTAACGGTGAAAAGAATGAACACACGTTAGCAAGCCGGACGAATGTTTCGCATTTTATCGTGAAATTTGTCATTTTACCCCTTGCGTTTAATTTATCACTGGTGTAAAGAATTATTCGTAAGTTGTCAACCCTGAAAGGATAAAACATGAAGTTCGATATTACGATTAAAGACGCTACGATTGAAGAAGTACAGAGCATTGTAGAGAAGCTGACTACAAAGTTAGCAGCGGCACAGGAGTATCAGTTTCCACAACCAGAATTGACTTTTGTTGAAGACGAAGAAATTGATGTGACCGGTCAACTTGATAAAGATGGTTTACCTTGGGACGCACGCATTCATTCTTCAAACAAGAAGATGAAAGCAGACGGATCATGGACGCGCCGTCGTGGTGTTGACGATGTTGAGTTCGACCGAGTGAAAGCTGAACTGCGCGGTGCGGTGTTCAATCCGTCACAAGCACAAGGTTTACAATTCACACCAGCAGCGGCATTTGAAGCTGTAGACACTAATGAGATTGTGAACCCTGCTGTTCCACAGTTTGCTCCTGTCCCTGTTGCCGCTCCACAGTTTGCTCCACAGCCGATTGCAGCTAAATCTGCACAGTATGGTTTGAATGACATCATAGTAAAAATTCAAACAGGTATGCAGACCGGCAAGATCAACCAAGAATACGTTCAAAAGTTGATCGCATGGGTCAATGGTCAATTTGGTCTGCAAGGTGTGAGCCTTGTTGATTACGCTGCACGTCCTGATGTTTGCAACACCATCTATCAAACCCTAATTGAAGCAGGTCTCTAATGTTCAACATTACAGCGACAGCATTATCACGTTTTATGGTATGTAACGGTTCACGTTTGATGGGTGGCGTACCGTCCGTTGACGAAGATAACCAAGTCAGAGATGAGGGTAATGCTGTTCACTGGATGATTGAACAGGTGTTTAAAGGTGTAATGACAGCAGAGGAGCATGTTGATCGTAAAGCTCCTAACGGTGTCTATATCACTCCGAGCATGGTTGAGCACGCTCAGGCATTTCTCGAAGCTATCCAAGGTCAAGGTGGTCACGTGGAGCATGATACGAGCCACAGTGATCTAAATGGACAGTGGAGAGTTGGTGGACGTGCTGACCACATCCTCTGGCAGAACAACATTCTGTATGTTGATGATTTCAAGTACGGTTGGAAGATTGTGAGCCCGAAAGAAAACTGGACTTTGGTCAGTCATGCTTATTCTATGATCAAGTTGATCGGCGTATGGCCTAAGAAAATAGTGTTCCGTATTTTTCAACCAAGACCTTATCACCCAGACGGTTATGTTCGTGAATGGTGCATTGATTCAGAAATGATGAAAGCCCTATGTGATGATATGATTAATGCGTTGGATAATCCATCCGACAAATTGAACACGAGTGAACACTGTTACAAATGCCCCTCAAGGACACAATGTCCGGCTGCTCAAATCGCTATCGCCAACTCGATCGATGTGAGTGAATCGGTTTACGATAATGAGATCGACAACGACATCCTTGCTGAGATGATAAACAATATGGAGCGCGCATCAAAAGTGCTCAAAGAAAGTATCGATGCGTATACCGATTTAGCATTGTTGCGTTTGAAACAAGGTCAAGTGATAAAAGGTTTCGGGTTGGCCGCTGAACTAGGTAATCTGGAATGGAAAGAAGGTCTCACACCTGATGTGTTAAAATTGATGACAGGTGTAGATTTAAGTAAATTACAACTCGTAACTCCTACTCAGGCTAAGAAGCTTGGTGTGAACATTGATGCTCTTTGTGAACGGCGTAACAAGGGTGTCAAAATAGTCCGTATGGACGCTTCTAAAAACGCTGAAAAACTCTTCGGAAAGAAAGGTTAAATAAAATGACAATCGAAAAAGTCTTATTACCTGTTGGTCGTATTGTTGGTGGGCATCCGTTGCGCACTGAAACGAAAACCAACATGAAAACCAAGCAACCTATTCTCAAGGATGGTAAAGAAGTCTCTGAATGGCGTTGTAAGATTGCGATCCCTAAAGACCAGTTCATGCAAAATGTCTGGCCATTATTGGTTCGTGAGGCAAGCTTGCTCCATCCGGAAATTGCTCAAGGTGTTTATCCACCAGACTACTCTTGGAAATATGTAGACGGTGATTCACCTCAAACACCAAAGGGTAGTAAAATACCTTATAACCAACGTGAGGGTTATCCTGGACACTACGTCATCACTATCGCTACTGAGGCATTTATGCCATCGGTTCATAAATACGAGAATGGTGCATACCGTCAACTCGCAGAACATGAATTGAAGTGCGGCGATTACGTTGTGGCCAATGTGACGATCAAACCGCACAACACGAGCGACGGTGGTCTCTATATCAACCCGAACGGTTTCGAGCTGGTTGGTTATGGTACTGAGATCAACTATGTTGGTATGAGTAATCCGAACGATTTGTTCGGCGGTAAGACGTATCAATTACCACAAGGTGCATCATCTATCCCTGCTTCATCGGCTCCTGCTGGTGTTCAAATGCCGATGATGGCTCCACAGCCGCAGCAGCAATACGCTCCTGCTCCGATGATGGCTCCACAGCCGCAGCAGCAATACGCTCCTGCTCCGATGATGGCTCCACAGCCGCAGCAGCAATACGCTCCTGCTCCGATGATGGCTCCACAGCCGCAACTCCCTGCACCTGCACATGACTTTGTGCAGAATGTAACGGGTGTACCGCAGCAGGGGTTTACCCAACCTGCTGCACCTGCGGTGTACCAGCAACCACCCGTGCCCCAGATGCAAGGTGGTACTGTGCCAGGTGTGACTTCATACCCTACTAACGGAATACCACCCTTGCCTCAACGCTAGGGAGATCGCAGCGCGCTGGCAGACCGCGTGTATAACGTCTGCCATTCTTTTATCTATCCTCGGTGTAAAATGACCTTTTCTCTCGACAATGCGATTGTCTATGACATCGAGTCCTTTCCAAACTGTTTCACATTTTCAATGGAGATGTTGCGCTCCGATACAAAAGCAACATGGGAAATATCTGAGTTCCGTGACGATAGCGTACAGTTGATGGATTTTTTCCGCTGGCTCTCGCAATGCCAAGTTCCCATGATCGGATTTAACAACATTAACTATGACTATCCGATTTGTCACATGTTGTACGGCGGGTCACGCAAAGGATATATCGATGCGTATCAAAAGACGACGGAGATCATCGAAGGTAATGATAAATTCGGTCACATTATCTGGGCTGACAACCGTTTTGCACCACAGATCGACCTATTCAAATTGCACCACTTTGACAACCGTGCGCGCTCAACCGGCTTGAAGTCCTTACAGATCAACATGCGTTCTGAGAGCGTTGTGGATATGCCCGTTGAGAATGGCACGGTATTGACCAAACAGCAGATAGATGAATTGCTCATTCCTTATAACTTACATGATGTCACCGAGACAAAACGGTTCACGTTGTTCAGTGAAGAGGCGATCCAGTTCAGAATAAATATGATCGATAAGTTCGGTCTTGAAGTGCTTAATTGGAACGACACGAAGATTGGTGAACAGACCGTCATTCAGAAGCTTGGTGATGATCTCTGCTACGATAGATCAAGTGGTAAGCGGAAGATGCGCCAAACACCACGTTCTACCATCGCTCTCAAAAATATAATTTTTCCGTACATAAAATTCGATACGCCTGAGTTCAAGCGCGTGCATGAGTACATGTCGGAACAGGTGCTCAGAGCGGAAGAGTTGTCTATCGATGAGTTCACTTCCATTAAGACCAAAGGTGTTTTTACTGATTTAAGTGCTAATCTCGGTGGTGTCCAATTTCACTACGGTGTCGGCGGTATCCACGGTAGTGTCGAAAATAAGCGTATTGAAGCTGGCGGAGATTGGATCATTCGGGACATCGATGTGGCGGCTCTTTATCCATCGATTGCCATTAAGAATAACCTCGCCCCACATCATCTTGGTGCACCATTCGTAAAAATCTATTCAGAGTTACCCAAGGAGCGCAAACGCTGGCAGGTGGAGAAGGGTAAGAAATGCCCAGAGGCTAATGCTCTCAAGCTGGCCAGCAACGGCGTGTATGGTAAATCGAATAGTATTTACAGCGTGTTCTATGATCCACAGTTTACCATGTCGGTCACGATCAATGGTCAGTTACTCTTGTCCATGTTGATCGAAAAATTAATCGCAGTCCCAACACTTAGAATTATTCAGGCTAACACGGATGGTGTGACATATTACATTGATAAGAACCATGAACCCGAAGCCGCGCGCGTGTGTAGCATGTGGGAAATCCAGACCATGCTTACGCTCGAATCGACCGATTACAAACGTATGTGGATTAAGGATGTGAATAACTATATTGCCGAATCACTTGACGGTTCATTGAAGCTCAAGGGCGCATATTGGACTCCCGATCCATGCAATTACCATCATTCAATTGCCGATGCGCAGCCGGTGTCATGGCATAAGAACTTTTCTAACGTGGTAAGCGTGCGTGCCGCTGTTGCCCACATGGTTCACGGTGTCGATATTGAGATGTTTATCCGCAACTGTATCAACTCATTCGATTTTATGTGTGCTGTCAAAGTTAAGCGGAGTGATCTCCTGCTCTGGGGTTTACAACCTATGCAACGCAACACACGTTTTTATATCAGCACAGATGGTGAGAGTTTGGTCAAGCGTATGCCGAGCGTAGGACCAGCGGGTCAATTTAAAAAAGCCAATGATGTCCCAGATCACGAATATAAACGTGTCATGAACGAAACAGGCGGTCAATGGGATGAACGGGTCTGCACGAAAAATAAATCTAAATATGAAGCGCGTGAAACAGCCATAAATGCCGGTTATAAAGTAACGGTCTGCAATGATTCGCGTCAGTTTCGCTTTGATAATGTTAACTATAATTTTTATATCAATGAATCGAAAAAACTTCTTGTAATCTGATTCGTGGTGTGCGAATATGATTCGCATGATACAAACAACAGGAGTTACCAATGAGTAGAATTACTAAAGCATTAAAAATGTTAAAAAAGATCAGTGAAGCTTATCCCGAAAAGGGCGTCAAAGAAATATCACTTATGATTGGTGTCCACTTTTCCCAATTTTACAGATGGGAACAAGGTCAAGAGCCGCTGCTCGAAAGCTATCTTAAAGTTGAAAAGGTTTATAAGGGGCTACAATGATCTTTCTCACACCTTATGCACTGTGGCCAGCCGATAATGCTCCTCTTGTTGACCAAGTGGCTGGTAGATTCAGATCGCTGGCAACAGCATCAGGTTTCAAAATGGGCGAACATGACCGCAGATTAGGTAAATCACCTGACCCTGCGAATTGGCCGTACCATTCAAATAATGATCAGGTCAGGAGAGCAGCTTTTGAACTAGGATATTGGCGGGGCTACAATGGTTAAACTAGCCCTGTGCATCATCTTAGCAGTGATCAACTTTTACGGTTGGTCATATTGGATAGAGAAAAACCGATACGTTGAACCAGCTTTTAGAATGGAGAAGTGAACTATGGACGAATGGAAAACATATAACGGTGAAGGAACTCATCCTGAAGAATTGAAAGCTGCACATCCTGTCGAAATAATACTAAGAAACGGTGAAATTAAAAATGGTAAAACTCATGATTTCAATTGGGTTCACCGTCACAGTTTTTATGACATCGTTGCGTGGCGCAGACCTATGACTGCACTGCCGATAGACGAAGCAGAATACCAAGAAAAATCAAATGATACCCCCTCAGTCGACAACACGCTCACCGAGCGCGGAAACCGCTACGACCCATTCGATGAACATGCAAAGATTACTCAAAACCTCAAGCGGGTTATGCGAGCGCATCCTGGTTGGGCAAGGCTGTCCGATGCTCAGAAAGAGTCACTAGAGATGATTGTTCACAAGATCGGGCGCATTTTGAACGGTGATCCAAACTATGCAGACAATTGGCACGACATCGCCGGTTACGCTGGACTCGTCGATAAACTTTTGAATGGGGTGAAGCTATGAGTAAAGCACTAGAACTAATGGTCAAGGGTTTCATTTCAGAGATGTCAGTTGAAGACCAAAAGCGCATCAAAGACTGTAAGGAAATGCTGAAAGCGATAGTCAAGGACAATGACGATTGTGGGGTATTTGCTATCACGTTGGCTGCGATTGAATTGGAGCAGGAGAAATGACCACCACACCCCACGAAACGATTAAATATGTTCTCGAAACGCTGCTTGCTGCACAGAAAACAAACAACACCATTCCACCCGCTCAGCTTAATGATCGTATTATAGGATTGCGCTCTATGGTAAACACCACACCCCACGAAACAAAAAACGAGCCATACACTCTTGAAGACCTGCGCGAATACATCATCTGGTCAGCAGATCAACTCGGTGTATCCGATCAAGAGCAGCTTGCCCTGCTGGACGTGAAGATGGTGAGCGTAGAGGAATGGATGCAACGCTGGTATATTAATATCGAGCCTTATGTTGATTTCCTGATTGAGCGTGTTCAAATCAATGCTGTTGCCGCAAGGCTCGCGGGGAAGGATGAGAAATGAAAAGCATAACTGAAAGACGTGCCGATCTATATATGCACATAAAACAAGCTGAAAAACAGCTCAACAAAGCAGCAAATGCTGTAATAGTATTTGGTGCGACAGAAGAAAAACAACTGGAAATGGCGGAGGATATTCTTAAAAGCGTGATTAGCTATTTAACGGATTGCTCTCCTTATACATTTTCAGAAATGTGCTCAACGAATAAGGAGGAAACCCCATGACCCCCGAGCTACGCGCTACGATTGAGAAGGCAATGTCCGCTTTGGAAGGATTTGGACGCATTATGATGTTAAAGAATTGCTACCCTGATTATTCTTACTATAAAACGCTTTGTGAACTCCGCGCCGCACTTGCCGAGCCTGAAACACCCGCAAGCGAACCAGAGCAATGTTTTTGTCTGGGATGCGACCCGAAGCAAGGCGAGATCGGTAGAGAGTGCATAAATCCACACAAAGGAGAAAAAGTGATGAAACCCACCGAAGCAGAAGCAACCAAAGCCATTCAAGTAATGAGCTTTGCTAATGATGCCATCACATCCGCCGCAGAGCGCATGAACATCGACCCGCTTGAGCTTGCAACGGCTTTGCAGGGCGGCGTGATTGCTGAGCTGTATGGTGCACTCGATCAACTAATAGACGACATGAATCCTAAAGACGACACATACCCAACCAATGCTGGTATTTGTGAAGCTGCATGGGATAGAGCCAAAACCGCACTCGCCAAAATACCGCAACCAAAGGAGCAAACGAAATGAGTGAAGAATTATCCAGCGAAGCAATCGGCATTGTTCGTAAAATGTTTGATGCTTATGGTGTGCCAAAAGCGGATTTTTTTGACGATCATGCCAGTAATGCGCTGATCTATGCAGAGCAAAATGGGCGGGATGCCGCTTTGGAAGAAGCTCACAAAGCGTGCACTGATCTTGCCTCAAACGAGCACCAGCTATCTCCAGGCGCCCTGTACGGCGTGAACAGATGTTTGCAGGAAATATCCAAGCTAAAATCCAAGAAAGGCGGGGTGTGATGACCCACCCAACCCCAAAAGAACTGATCGTGCAAGTGCGGGAAGCACTGAATAGAACAAACACATTCGCAAATAGGTTTACTGGCAACGAAGCCCTCGACCAACTCTCCACCCTCTTTGAGGCAACGGAAGTGAGTGCGCGGGAGCTTGCTGAAAGATTATCATCTTATGAATTTATTAGTTTGGAATGCTTAACCAGTGCAAACCAGCACAAGTACAGTTATGACATTGAAAGTGCTACGGCTCTTATACAATCGCAACTTATCGCCGCAAAAAAACCAGATTGCCAGTATGAATGTGAAGCGGAAGAAGGTGTTTACGAAAAGAAATGCGCGGAACTTATCGCTGCGGCTGGTAAACGGGAGGATGTGAAATGACCCCCATTAAAACAAACCGCCTATCGGATGCTTCATTCCTGCGAACGCTGAAACGTGTGTGCGAACCGGACGCAGACGACATTTACCGCAACGAACGACTAGAAGAAAATCGCGCAACGCTTGGAGAAGGAAACAAAATGAACACAATCACACAACAAGAGTTTGATAATCTTCCTGTGGTGGATGGGATTACGCTTTGCCCAGCCCTTACTGATTATTCAAATATAAGAAGATTTGGCAAGGGATGCAGCTTTGGCGAGGGATGCAACTTTGGCGAGGGGTGCAGATTTGGCGAGGGGTGCAACTTTGGCGAGGGGTGCAGCTTTGGCGAGGGGTGCAGCTTTGACGAGCGGTGCAGCTTTGGCGAGCAGTGCAGCTTTGGCGAGTGGTGCAGCTTTGGCAAGGAATGCAGCTTTGGCGAGCGGTGCAGATTTGGCAAGGTATGCAGCTTTGGCAAGGTATGCAGCTTTGGCGAGGGATGCAGCTTTGGCAAGGCATGCAGATTTGGCAAGGGATGCAGCTTTGGCGAGTGGTGCAACTTTGGCAAGGGATGCAGCTTTGGCGAGGGATGCAACTTTGGCGAGTGGTGCAGCTTTGGCGAGGCATGCAACTTTGGCGAGCGGTGCAGCTTTGGCGAGCGGTGCAGCTTTGGCGAGTGGTGCAGCTTTGGCAAGGAATGCAGCTTTGGCGAGCAGTGCAGCTTTGGCAAGCGGTACAGATTTGGCAAGGGATGCAGCTTTGGCGAGGGATGCAACTTTGGCGAGTGGTGCAGCTTTGGCGAGGGGTGCAGCTTTGGCGGATTTAAATTTAAGAATAACAGAATAATTCAATGCCATTCAATTGGATATTCTGGCGGTATATCCTGTTGGCATGGTGAAGATGATGTTTATCGTTTTCAGATTGGGTGCAGATTTGGCGATGAAGAAAAAATATTAATTGCAATTGAAGAAAAATACGGCAAGGAAAGCCTTTACCACGATGCAATCAATCTTTTAAAGAAAATCGCGCAACGCTTGGAGAAGGAGAAACGGGAATGATTGCTACTGAGTTTAACTATTACATTGTAAACCATACACCATCGCAGATTTTATCCGCTGAAAATATAAAGGTAATAGTTAGCGCGGACGGACGTATTTACAGGCAACGTTATGAGCCCTCAAAATGGGGTGTAACATCGGGCATTCTATATGCAGATAAGGAAATCCCATGACCGACCCAATCTCATCCGCCATGTATCAAGAGTTGAACAAAGAAATCGCTCGGCAGCATGATACGATAAAGCGCCTTGAGGATGACAACAAGGCTTTGCGTGGCGGGTTTATTTTGCCTGAGAATTGGTTTTTATCGCGGCTTGTTCACCAAGCAGCCGATCTTTATTTGTGCATTGTTGTGGAAGCAAAAGACCTTGGCGGTAGATGCGTTGAAGAAAGCGGAACAACCCCATTGGACGCTATGCAGAACGCCGCGATTAAAGCATGGGAGGCTACGAAATGACACTGCACGAATACACCAAAGCTAAAAAACAGCAGCTTGCGGCATTTGAAAAAACGTGGGTTGTGCAGCAATCGGTATATCCTGAAACGTACCCTGAGCAAATGGGATTTGCTGAATGGGATGAACAACTAGCAGTATTAAGCGAGGTGTAACCATGCCAATAATCACAGTAACGATCAACACGGACACGCATAGGGTTATGCCAATTGAGCCATTATTTTCTGATACGGATGCAGAAAATATAGACAGCATTAGATTTAATGTCGAAGTGACACTAGATAAACTTTACGCAGAAATGCTTCGATGCTTGCAACCATACACAGGCACACTCGATGAACTAACCACAGAAACAGAACGATTGGATTTGTATGATGTTTGAAAAGAAAACACACAGAGAAATGCTGGTGCATGTTATGGGTATTTTGTTTATTTGTCTTTTGTTCTTTTGTTTTTTTGGAACGAACGGCTTGCTACTCACCATGGCATCATATGGCATTACAATAATATTGCTATTCACAACGAAGATTATTGTTGATTGGATTCACAGGGGGAAGTCGTGAACATGCTACATAAAATACTATGCTTCTTCGGCTGGCACGATTGGGAATACGGCGAAGGCATAATATGTAACGCACGTACCTGTGCAGCGTGTGGGCTTTATGAACCGTTAAGGAAAGATTAAAGATGACCAACGATAAACCAACAACAGCAGATCAGCACAATGCGCTTAATCACGTGATGGGGAATACGACTGGCTGGGAAAACGCACGTATAGTGGAAATCGACCCACGCGATGATAAACTAAACTGGTATTGCGGACAGCATGAAATACTAACCGTGAAGTTGATGGAGCGCGATGAAGTAATACGGGTTACGCGTGAGGCGTTAAATTTTTATGCCGATAAAAATACATACATAGACCTAGATAACTCTTGCTCTGATCCAGATTGCTGCACGCCATTTCCATATTATAAATATGAGCATGAAGATAATTGTGGTGATAAGGCACGTGCCGCCATCGCGCTTGCTGATAAAATCATGGAAGGGAAGTGATGATGGGCTAATAATGGCTAATAATCCATAGTGCCAAACGTAATAGTAGGCATTTTACAAGCTTCTCACAGCCACAAGTTTTTGACCATTTTCGTGACCTCACGAAATTGGTTTTAGGGTTTCGCCATAGCTGCTCCCTAGCAGCGTGTATCTCCCGTGAGATAGATACGTGGCGGAAATGGGGGACTGTGTATGGTCTAGCATACACCTGCCACGATTTCACTTAGGCAGCGAGGTTGAAGCACCGGAAGGTGTGTTTAGCCAAGTGCGGGGGAGGGGACGTTACTGCTATACGCCTTCCACCTAGTCAAGCGGGGGACTTGCCAAACCAAAACCTGTGCCTACTGGTGCTTGACGGTGGGTACAGGGGCTATATTTTAATTGGTGATTGTGCGAATACCACGAATGAGCACGATGGTAAGTGTTGTTTTTGTAGCTTCTTACAACATAAATCATTGTACATCACCATGTGCGCGGGAACTGCGATAGTGCCATCTTTTTATAGGAGCGAACATGACTCTTGAAGAGGCAGATAACCACATGTGGTCAACCGAACGTATAAAACTACTTATCGAAATGCACAGCAAAGAAGTGCCGCTGAAGACAATCGGCAAGCATTTTGGTAAATCGCGCAATGCCATAGCTGGAATGTTGTTTCGGTTGCGGCAGGATGGTTCATTACCAAAATCAAACAAATGCGGATACATAAAAATACTTTGGAAAGACAAAGTCGATACAATCTTCAAAATGATTGAGGATGGTTACACGCTGAGAGAGATAGCAACCGCGTTCGATACAACCAAAAATGCCATAGTTGGTATGATGCACAGACTGAAAGAGAAAGGTGTTGAAATGCCAAAATGCACAAAGAAACGACTCGATACAACCAATAAGCAAAATCATAGCGTGTGGAAGGATAACGTCGGTCTAGACTGGAAGCCGCTACATGTGCCAGAAACGCCAAAGGACATTGATGCAATGCTACGGGCTGGGTTAATGCGGAATGAGATTAAGACGAGGTATGTGGAGAAAAACAGCGGCCATGCGCAAACATGAGCCGCTGCCAATCAACTCCCCATCGTGCGAATGGGGTAACGGACATCTGGCTTAGCAGAGCCGCAATCAGCTCCCTTTCGGGCAGAAAGACATCCTATTTCTAGGGGTCTCAAACATCGGCCAAAAGATCGGCCAAATTAGTTAACGACCCACCGGTTTGAGGATAACCTTGCGGTCATAGCCTTGGCGGGTTCTATTGGTAAGCATATTATCCTAAAACACCGCTTTAATGCAATTATAGTTTACAAAAACAACCCGCCGAACAAGATCGCGCCTAAACATAATTCCCCTACGCTGGTATATCCATTTATAAAATTAGGGCGTTCCATGTCCTCAACTGGCCATCCGTATTTTGCTCCCCATTTCGCCCACACTGCTCTTGCCGCAAGGTAACACCACGGAATAAGTAAGCCTATCGGCGCGTAATACAAACCCGAAATATCGCCTCCTATAAAATACCAGCATATCCCAATGGGGAAGGTCACGTCAAAATAACGCTGTGAAAGCATGTGGACTTGCTCTGCGTTTTCAACCCCCATTCCAAGGGCATGAAATGGCATGAAAATAAGCCCATAGCCAAGCCAAACCCCCATGCCTAACGCAAGCCAACTTATAGAGCCTGTCGCCATGCAGCACGCTGCTATGCCCAAAGCGAAGGACAAAAATATCTTGGTGAACTTTTTATAAATGGAAGGGTGTGGGAACTCAATCCATCCCCCGTGATAGCGGCGGTATAGTGCGCCTATGATTGCCCATAACATAATCATCGTTCCCCACTGCGCAACTGATTAATAATGCTTTGCAACCCAATCAATCGGATACGGTATTCGTCACCCTGCCCCGCGAGGTCAAATAAGGCTTCAGGATCAACTCCAGTTTGTCGAGCTGGCTTTGCTTGTCCGGTGGGATTAGAAGCTCCTGCGGGATTGCTGGCAACTGGCACGGGGCATTTATTGGCTGTCCGGCGCAGCTTGGCAAGGTGAGTATTAAGCCGAGCAAGATTCCCCTGATATTCATAGCTGACATCCTCCGTTATTTTCTTGTTCTTTTCGCATGTCTCGCGGTATTGGGCTAGTTCCGCTATCGTTATTTTCATGCTTTCAATGGCATGACCGCGCTCGTTACTTACCCATGACTGCCACGCCAGGGCAGTGACAAGCCCAACGATTATTGCAATTTTCCAGTTAGCGAGTAGAAGCGACAGCATCGGTTATCTCAGGGTTATTAATCGTGAGCCACACATTATCCCCGTCATCAAGGGCTTCTTGTATCTTAGCATAAAGTGGCACAAAAGCATCCTTTGAATTTAAAATGCTGCGTTTGTCCGTTGCAACCTTATTGCCAACCAGAATACAGCCTTCGGTATTGGCTGCCACGTTGCCCGTATGAATACGCACACCTGTGAAACCTTTGACGTTTAAAATGATAGGTAGTGGTTTGCCAAAGCGAACACTTTGGGTTATTTCAACTGGATAATCACCTTCGGGAATGGCTGTTTCGCCTTTAATCTTCCATTGCTCAACAGGCACGCCCTGCACTTCACGAATAACATCTTCCAACGTGTAACACTGAAACTCGCCTTCCACATATAAACTGCCGATAGTGCAACCATTTTGCGATGGTTCACGCATAAGAAGAATCTTCATGTCACGCCACCTTTTTGAGTTTCACGGGGTGGTGATAGGTCATCACCTCACCCGCCTTTTTCACGTTGCCGTTGGTTTTAATGAGAATAATTGATAGCCCAATTTGTGATAAGGCGATTAGGAATGATCCTTCCAAACCGCCATTTAAACCCTTAATAACGTAATAGATTTGACCGCCTACAATCATGAACGCGGCGAGACTGTATAATCTTGAGAACGATGTCGGGCATTTGCGCTTATAAAAAAACGCCAACATAGCAAAATTAATGGCGGCAGATATGCAAATAACAGTGTTTAGAAATTCGTGATATGCGGATTCGAGTGTCATTTTCCTTCACCTTTTCCCATAATTTTAAGAACGAGATCAACCAAACTTGCGGGGTTTTTCGCAAAGTTAATCATGGTATCAGCAAGTGGAATAACCGTCACTGCGACAAAAAAACCAATACCTCCAGACATACCAGCACCAAGACTAAAATAATTCACAAGTGCGTTTGTGGTAAGTGCGGAGGCGGCAAAACCGATAGCACAAAATACAAGGCGTTTCCAAAGTGGTATATTGCTATTTTGCAGCATAAAAAACACCGAGCCAATGGCTGCGCCTATCTGAATGTCTTCGGGAATTGGTGTCATAGATTAACCCTTCTTTAAGCGTTTAGGAATTAAACCACAAAAGCTGCCTTATTTCAACGTGTATTCCCTAAACTTCTTCGGCACTTTAAAGTCCGTTCGATCTAGCATGGCTTGCATGATTATAAACCGATTCCGCGCCCGATAGTACGTCCGTGTCCTGTGGCAGTTTGAGCAAACCAGATCGCATTTTCTTAACTCTTTGAGTATTTCTTTCAGCGTTTTGCTTTTACTCTTACCAATCCCAAACTTCTTCTTTCCCCGATCAGGCACATGGCTAAATCTCCGATCTAAACGCATTGATAATTTGCAAGTGATGCCTATCCGCACCCTTGAAGATTGCCACCGTATGCAAGCCTTCCTCGGTTGCGATAAAGCCAAACTCGATTTTAAACTCATCGCCAATACGTACGTTAATGTCATCAGGTACGTTCGCCATGATTTAATCTCCTGTATATCCAGCAAGGTCAAGTTTATCGGCGGCGATAAAACCGGCTTCATTTGTTGTCCGCCATGTAGAGTATTCTTCATAGGTCTGCATCGCTTCATAAAGATTTGAATAATGCTCTCTACGCTCTAGTCCTACTAACTTGCCATCAACATCCTTGAGCTCATATGCGATAGATATTCTATGTTTATAACCAGCACCACCTTCGTTGGATGTAAAGGCAATGTTTGGTAAAAACTCGATTGTTTGAACATAAGCATATTCGATTGTTGTGATGATTTGTTTAGTCATAGTTTACTCCTTAATGAGCTACCCAGTTTGTTCCATTATAAAACACAGGACAAACCACTGCCCCGCCTCCTACAACAGCAGTTAGATATGTTGGTGCAAGAGCATCGGTTACATACGCCATGTCACCCTGTGTTCCTGCTGGCAGAGTTGCAACCGTATAGTTTTTTAATCTAACAGTTGAATTGTTTATAACCCTGTCGCTAAACGTAAACCCAGCACCACTTCCAACTGCATCAAACGTAACACCGCCAGTTGAACCTACCGTGGTTGAATAATAATTTGAAGCATTATACCCTACACGAAGCTGTTCAGTTGTTGCTATTGCGTGAATACGTGCCGAAGGCGTTGTACCCGCCCCAAAACCTACATTACCTACGGAGGTTATGATAAGCGAGCTGGATGGCGCAGCATTAGACATTTGAAATGGAGTAGCAGATACTGCCGTAGCCGCATCATTTAATCTTTGGATCGCAAAAGTGCCATTTGTTGTATCAATAACATTATTGGTTGAATTGCCAAATCGCATATACTTATAACCAGCGGCGTTATTAGTAGCCTGAACACCAATCCACGCTTCAAATTTTCCGGCAAAGCTCATATACGCGCCAGCTTGAGCACCAGAAGACGCCCCCACAGATACGGATAAGAGAGCACCCCCAGAATAAACGCCGCTGCCGATATTTCCCTCAAAAGTCATAAAACCTTTTGTGGAATCAGCAACATGAAGGACTTTAGAGGGTGATGCCGTCCCAATCCCCAACCGATTATTTGTATCATCCCAAAATAAATTGGCATTATCTTGGGCGATTGTTGAACCATTTGAGAATAGCAATGAGCCACTAGTCAATGCGGGTAAGTTGAACTTCCCATTAAACGTTGTCCAATCCGCAGCGGTTAAAAAACCCTTTGTGCCTGCGCTCGCTGCTTGTCCGTTCGTGTAATCAATCGATATAACACCGGATGCTGAATTAAAATCCGAAGCATTAAATGTCGCCGCGCCCTTGGTTGTGCCATCCGCCGCCGCATCCGCAATTGACAGCGTACGATTCGCTGATAAATCCCCGCCACCAGATAAAGGCGCGGTGGTTGATAGTGTACGGGATGATTGAACATACCCCGCATCATTCACAAACAAACTTACATTTTGTCCAGTCAACGCTGTAACCGCGCGCGCATTGGTGAAATACAAATTAGTAATTTCCGTTACCTGCGCGGTGGTGTAATCCCCAGTTTGCGCCGTGACCGCGCCTGTGCGCCCGAATACGGACGTGACACCACCTTCAACATCTTCCCATTCCGTATCATAATCAGCGTTAGTTTTTTTGGTAAGAACCTGTCCGGTTGTGCCTCCCGTTGGCACTCCTATGCCTGTATCTCCTTGCTCTCCCTGTGCTCCAACCGCGCCCGTATCACCCTTTGGACCTTGTGCGCCCAATTCAGTTATAGTGATGGGTGTCGGATCAACTGTCTCAACGATCTCACTGACAACTTCACCGGTGACTACAAGGTTCTCTTCAACAACTGTAACATGTGTATCATCGTTCGCCTCTAGAAGCGATATTACTTCCGGTGCCTGTTCTACGATTTCAATTGTGTCATCCATCTAACTCTTCATCCGTAGGTCGTTCTAATGTTGGATGTTCCCATTTGCGGATACTCTCCACCCCATCTTCACATATGAGATTGATCGTCCCGTTCATAGGGTCAAAATCTGCGATTGTTAAGCTTGGATAAATAGCTTTTATCTTTTCGTATAAAGTCATTAACGTACCCTCCTTGCATAAATGCCACCGTAAAAGGGACTGGTTGCATTTGCGTTGTGGTAGACACAAGCATAAACCGTGGTTGTGGATGCAATTGAAACACGCTTTAAAGGCAATGGAATACTTAAAATAGTGCTACCATCTCCCGTAAATGAGCCAATCCATGAAGCGAATCCAGCAACGTCGGCATTTGTGGTGGCTGAAACAGTGCTCGAACTTGCGTAGAATAAACTCATTACTTTAGTGTTTGGAACGATAACTCTAACCTCACCAAACACATCCCAATCTCCAGCCTCCAAAGACAGAGATGTCAGATTTGTTGCTGTTGCAGTTGCTATATTAACCGCCGAACCAGATGTTAAGAAACTAGATTTGTACTCACCAACCGAACCGGCCTGTGCGCTGTCATTTGTGGTCGTACCTTTAATGCCTAAAGTTGAATTAGGAGCAAACCTTGTTACACAGAGGATGTCTCGACCAGAAGACGGGTTAAGGGTTAAATCACCATCATTTGTACCTTGAATCGAAGCGCGTTGAGTAGTTTGTGCATAATCCGTAAATTGTAAAATTGCATCGGTAGTTCCGCTTGAAGGTTGTGTGACTCGTACTCCGAAACCGTTCACTGCTACCGTGTTCGCCCGAATACCGAGGTTAGCATTAAGATAATTCTGCAATGTCATATCACCAGAAGCATCAATGCGGACTCGCTCTACACCATTCGTTGCAATACCGAGAATGTTTGTACCGATACGATATAACCCTGTGTCCTTATCGGAATCGAACGTCATAGACGGGGTAGCTGCGCTTCCGTCACCGAAATAAGGCGTGAAAATATGCGTGCTGGTATTTATTTCACCGATCTTTACATCTGATGAACCGTCATAATAATTCACAACCCAAGGATTAGTAGTTGTATTTATCCAATGCGTCCCCGCAAGCACATAAGTTGGTCTCGATGAACCACTATTGTTCGTCAAGATATTTTGTTTTTGATTTGTCAACAGCGTATCGAGGAGAACAGTACCATTCGGATCGGCTGAAAAATCTACACTATTCTGGGACATTAGATGGCCTTTCCGAAACCAGTTATGGTATAATCTGTCGTTCTTTCCACATAAGCCGCTGCCGTTTGATTATAAACCTTCACCGTGCAGCCGCTTGCAGTCTTTGAAACGTACTCAAGTCTATCATCAACAGCACCGTCTTGCAAGGTGAACAAAACCACCGGTTCTTCTTTAAAAGGTGAGGAATATGTAATAGTTAAACCAGTGGAAGGAATCGTTACATCTACACCTTTTTCTTGTCGTTCAGGCATGTCGATCTTGACCTGAGCCATTACAACCCTTGGGCTTATGCTCTCATCGTTCGATGCAAGTTTCAACCTTAATTTGACATATCTCCACCTGTAGGAAGCGTTTTCCATCTCTTCCCAGTCAGTGTAGGTGATATTATCTTCACTAGTGCTGATTTGAAGCGTCACAAACCATGCGTTCTGATCGATACCTCTGAGTGATGACACAGAACGAACCGATGTCAGCGAACGAATGTTTGGACCACCTGTGCCTCTGAAAGAAGCGACCGATCTGATACTCGCTATGTCGCGCACTCTCAAATAAAATGACCCATACATTTCCAATTTTGCGGACATAATTGAATCATAAACATCACCGAGATCATAAGGTGAAGGTGTGAAATAATAATACCCAATTTCCGTAGGATCGATTAAATAAAGCTGATCGTTTATCACATGACAATTAACCTTAGTTCCCGACCATGTTGGTTCTTGGATAAGTGTCGTGACAAGGTTGTTCTCAACGCCGGAGTTGAAATTGACAATCGTTGTTGCTGAAGCACTCTCATTACCCAAAATATCCACAGCATATATCAGATAAGTACCGACCTGTATGGGTAGAGCAATGGAATTACCTTTGATGTCAGAACGCACGATTTGCGAATTATAGCGCGTGGCTCCACTGGTCAGAGATGAGTGTCTGATCACGTAATGCGATAGGTCAACGTCACTCACACCTGTCCAATTAAAATAGCCTGTAGCACCAATGATCGAAACCTTGAACGTAGATACATCATCAGGTATTGAACTCGCTCCCAGAAATTTCACGTTATTCAGACGTAAAGGCTGGGACAAAAGCATCTGCCCTGTTTGACGCTGATAACGGATTTCAAAATTATAGAACTTACCATCTTCGAGGTTAGTTAATACTACCCGATCAGCGTCGCGGATTAGAGTGTCAGGTCGAGACCACAGTGTATCACCAACTCTTTGATATTTTATAATCGGCTGAACCGTTGCTTCATTCGTATTGGTGAGATTTATGATCATGCGTGACGTGTAAGAACCATCGCTATTCTTACTCATGACAGTTTCATCTGAAGCTATTTCACCATTTAAAATCGGAGCGTCTGGTGTGTATGCACCAATCTGTTGGATGATGTTGCTTGTGAAATCAGGTATAACTTCTGTATCAGCATTGAACCGAGATGGTGCATAATTAATCGCGTTGATCTGAGCATTATGGTTCGTGTCTAAGGTTATCGATGAAACGACCAAATCCAACTGAGAAGAAAAATCGGTAAACGCACACAAACTATCAAGACCAGGTGCGCTGGCTATCAAAACAGGTGTGACAAAGGTGAACGTGTTTCTTTCACCAGGCACATTGACAATCTCGTACCATAGACATCCTGAACCGTCTGCGTGTCGTATGCGCGCGCCGAAGTTGGTCACTGTCGGGATGGTCAACGTTTCATCGATGGTGAATGATGTAACGTGTGTACCATTATCCGTCAGCGCAGTGATGCGACCTTGACCTACGCCGACTAACACGACATCGTTCACGAGCTGAATACGATCCCCTCTGTTGAACGCTAGGTTCTCAAAGTCCATGTTAAAGGTGTGCACTTCTGGTTGCAATTTCAGAGTGGCTAAATATCTACGAGCGTAATAGTAAGCCAAAGAAGCACTTGTGCAATTACTCAATTCTATGCGTTCAAAATCTGTTGCATTACTCTCATTGTACCCGTCTTGATAAACTATCCTTTCGTCTATCTGATAACCCTTATCAGGATTACGGAACTCAACACGAAAAGCATGTGGTAATTCTGGATAGGTGATTATTCCTTTATATCCCCAACTATTGCGCGGTGTTACAAGACCCTTAACCGTGTCTCGTTCGTTATCGACGATCACACTGTAAACACCATCCACGTAATGTTTAGTGGCCATACCCGCAGCACAAATGTCATTCAGCACATCGTCAATGCTCGCTTCATAATCTATAACGCGATTGTAAGTGAGACCTTTCTCACGGCAATAATCTGACCACTCTTCCAACTTGGATATGTTTATGCGCGCGTCAGGCAAACGCTTGCTCTCTACAAACGCATCGCACTGTAAAACATATCTGTAAATAGAAGCAGGATCAGAAGAAACACCCTCTACCCAACTATCGGTGTCCACATCGTAAAAAGGTATGATTGTTGAGCATATCACATTGTAATTTTGTATAGACCCGTTGAGCTGATCTGTACCAAGTATACGCATCGCAGTACCAGAGATGTCCTCTTGTGCTACTGGTTGAATATATCTAATACTTTTCAGAGCGGTCAAAGTACATTCATCAATCTGCTTATCAATTACCGAATCCGCAGTAAGACGCTTTATACGCACGTCATATTGAGCTGCTGAGGGAAAGACCATACGCTTAGAAATCCTTAAAGGTTCAGCAGTGCTTGCTGTAATTCTAAACTTGTTAGATGTTATCGTACCTGCCCCAATGGTCAGCGTCATACTTGATACTGACGGTGTAAAATGTGTCAGATCAGCAAAATACTCAGGTACATTGTTGATACGTTCGTCGGTCACTGTAGCACCTGAGTCCGTGACCAAGATTGAAGCAATACGTATGTGACCATAAGGTGTCGGCGGTACAGGATCAGATGGTAAAACAGAGTTAGCCGACGTATAGGATTTAAGAACTACTTCACCGGTATAGTAATTAAGAAACACCACATGGGAGTTTCTATAGAATACGCTGAAGTACCCCTGTCTATGAATCAATACTTGACCAATATATCTTGAAGGTATCGTTACGTTTTTAGATGAATAACTAATCCCTGCTGAACCTGAACTCCAATCGGACGTACCAGTTGGTGCAAATTGAAGTTCAAATTCAACCGATGCTTCAGTTCTGTTACCTGCATCATTGTAGATCGTCAAACCTCTTCCGAAAGTTAAATCCATCTCAGCTTCGTTGCTGTTGGTTTGAGTCGTTCTCAAAATATAACCTTCACTCGCTGCTACGACTGTACTTATACTTTCCTGATATACATCGTTTGAATAAATAGATGTTCCATCGCTAAGATCACCATTCAATTTATCTTCTAAATCTATATCACTATATTCACCTATAGGTGTCTCACCGAACTTTCTGTCTGTTATAACGTGTTTTCCGAACCCATAAGTGAAAAGTTGGCGCACATATTGCAGGTTTGAACTTGTTTCAGTGTAAGGTCTCGCAGCTTGTTTAGGGAACATGCGGTTTGTACCGAGATTAATCGGTATCACACCATAAGGATCGATAGCGTTCGATGCACCTTCGATAAATTGAGTCGTTGATTCTTTGACATCAGAGTTTCTATTCGAAGATGATTGTAGAGGTGTTGAAGCAATCATTGAGACCAATAGAGACCCGACCGCGCCGATAGCTGCTGTAACACCTGCGATCGCTGCTGCTGAACCCGCAAGCGCAGTTCCAGCAAGAAGAATAGGTGCAGCCCAAGCCGCAGCAACCACCACAGCAAGCATTAGGATGATAGCAAGAGGGTTTTTACCTTTACCACCCGCCGGAATTGCTATAATTGAAAAATGTGAATCTAAAGGCGGAATTAATTCTGCCCACAGTTCTCGCTCGACGGTTTTATCATCGATCATCACTTGAACTTTTATATTTTGCGGGAAAAGACTGTCGATAACACGCTCTACAGACATACCCTCATCAACAAGAATTGTCTTGCGATCAAGGTGAAACGGTAGAAGAGATGTCTGAACTTGCCGCATACCTGTAGAACCCTTCTAGCCTTCGTGACCACTGTCTTTCTTCCTTGTAATCGCTGACACAAGTTCCACAGCCGCGCTCACAATGTATCATCAAATTAGGCTTAATTACAACAGCCACATGTGTCGGTAGGTTGAGCATCCTAAACACCGCTAAATCATATTCTTTTTCAAAACCTTGCTCAATTGGCAACCAATCTTGACGGTGCTGTTGGTAATTATCGGCGATTCCCTGACGGTCTAAAACATCGGTGTAAACTTCATCATAAGAGGGTAGGATAATTCCTAATCGCTCCTGATAAATTATCCTAACTAAACCCCAACAGTCCGCACCGACTTTGCTTCTCCCGTGATCTTTGAATTGCACGTGGATGTAATCATTGCTCCACATTAGAAAAGCCCAGGAAACTTTGAAGGTGTAAAACGACCCGATGGAAAAGGTTCTAAACCCCAATAATCCAAAGTGAGCGCACCCTCAACAACCAGAGCATCATACGAGACACTGGACAGTCTAAAATTGTCGAACTCAAGTTCGACCACATCAGTGTCTCTCGATAAAACGACTTGGATTTTAACAGTGATCGACCTTTGCACCGAGCGTGCGTAACTCACGATGCTCCGGTCAACATTCTGAATGGACAGTTTGGCAGACACCGTTCCAGTTTTATCATCTCTCGGAAGGGATATTTTAAACGGGCAATAAATGTACCTATCACCATTGCTGGTTACGCCGTAAATGTTGTCGCCAAGGTCATCAAATTTTTCGTGCGCCACATTGGACAAGAGAATATCTTCCGCCAGTTCATCACTGTAAAGCGTGACCAGCACGATGAAAACATCATCAGTTTCTTGTGCATATACCGAAGATTTAAAATCATCAGTGACATCTGTCATGGTAACAACTCCAATGTCACCTTAACGTTCCAAAGGTTATCCATTGATTCATACGTTGGTGGTTCGTCGGTGAAGCGCGCAGTCATTGTTTCAGTCGTGCGCGGATGCACAAAGTCAAAAATCCCTGTGTCATTGGCAACGTAAAAATCATCAAACGTATCCAACAACGCATCGGTCAGTAACATCTGAATAGTGATGTTCCGAGGAGCCAATGTGGTGCGGCGGCGCACCTTGTCAGGACCCACGTCCATTGAAGAACGCAGTTGACGAGCAGGAGGGGTTTCGTTAAACGCATCGCGGCGTATCACAAGTGTGGATGGCCACGTTGTCATTCTTACCTCGTTATCAGTCTGCGTTGTTGATACGTATTGAGCGCGTGGTTCGTTGCTGTACCCTGTGTACCTAACTTCTCACTCACAATGCGATCAATCATAACATCAATCTCAACACCTTGTGAAGTTTGACGCTGTTCAACCTTCGTTGAACTATCGGAATTATTATACACGTTGACTACAACGTTACCGTTGCCGCTTGCACCGCTGCCAGCATCATTGAGAGCCACGCCCAGCGACCCGTCCGCGCCGCGCTTGAGAGGCATAACAGCCTCAGGACCAGCCTCTCCCATGAGGCCAAATTTGCCTCCGCCGGCGAACCTAAACATTGTGGGGCTGTTATAGATGCCATTGGTGAACGCGCCGCCTTTGGCATATGCACCTGTCAGCCCTTGTGAGAAACTGAAACCGGATGACAAGTCAGCGTTAAAGTTGCCCATATCCGTATAAGATGATCCACTTGATGCGCCGAAGAGATCACCGAAGAACCCACCTGCTACGCTCGATAAACCTCCGTCGCCACCGAATAGAGTTTCTAACCCGCTGTTTATAAGTTTATCGAAGATTTTATTGAGTATGTTGAGTACGGAGTTACCGAACGATTCCCATGCGGATTTACCCGATGAAAGACCGGATATCATGTCGGTGATGAAACTCTTCGATGCGCTCTTTGCGAAATCGACACCTTCACGATAATTATCGTTTGCTACTGACAACTCAGCCATAACTTTTGCTTTGTTGGTCAATGTTTCAATTTCCTGTGGACCAAGCTCGATACCTTTACTGTTTGCTTCGTTGAGCAACTCAGTCTGATATTTATGTTCAGCAGCGGCCTTACCGGACAGACCAATGGCTATCCGTTCGTTTTCCAACGCTGCTATTTTTGAGTTCGTACCTTCAATAAGTTTCTCGTAATGGTCGACTTCGATCTTGGTCGATTCTTTGGTTGTTTTGTTTCTCTTATTTTCTGACTCCCTCAGTTTATCTGATACGGCTTGCATTTCCGCAAGCCTCATGGCACTTGATTTGATTATAGGAAGACGTTCAGCAAGACCGTCAGTGGCTTTTTTTCCGTTTTTAATGTTTTCATCAATTAGTCTGTTGACTTCTTCTTGTTCGATAATATATGCGCGCCTTGCTACTCCATGGAGTTTCATCGCTTCAATTTGATTATAAAGTTCTACCGTCTGTTTGAACAACCTATCAGTTAAATCAGTTGTTTCACCTTTTGAAGCCCTTATATCATCAGCCCAACCACGAACAGCGTCACCTGCTTTATCAAACACCTTATACACATAAGCAAGACCACCTGCTAAAAGCCCTACAGCAGTCGTTAAAGCACCTATTGGCGTAATGACCCATGCAGCAGCCATACGAACAAAGGCAAGAGTGGCCGCACCTGCCGCAACGGTGAGTGAACCGATACCTACAGTCGCAGCGGTTACACCCGAAACCACAGCAGACCAATTCAAGGCTATGAGCGCAGCACCGAGAGCGACTACAAGCGGTGCGAGATACTGTATCGAGTCTGCCAACAATCCAAGAGCATTTGCGCCAACCGTAGGCCAATCGACCATTTGTAAGCCGACTACAGCCAGACCGGTTAGTGCAATGGATAGGATGGACACAGGGTTGATTACCTGCGTGAACGCCGCCGCAAGACCTTGTAGAGGGTTTTTCATCGAGTTCATGATAGCCGCAACCTGTGTACCTTGTTGCATCGCTACGAGCAGTGGGTTCATACCCATCGAAGCCGTCACCGCAATATCTTGGAACTGTGCGGCAATGTTTGACGTGTTAAAACGGTTAGGGAGCTGATCGTTTGCGATACCGCCAACGCCGCGCCGCGTTGTCACCGGCGTAGGTCTGCCAACACCGGCTGCACCGGACAGACCGGTTTCAGATGCGCGCACTGCAAGGTTTGCTTTCTCAAGCGCATGAGCAACAGAGATCGAACGACGCATTATCTCTATTCTTTTTTCATCTTCTCTTGCGGCATTGAGCCTTACTTTAGCTTGCGCAATCTCGGCCTCGGTTGCCGTCTTTGTAGCTTTAGTTTTATTGTATATCTCACGCGCAAGTTGTGTTTCAGCTTTAGCAATAATTGCAGCAGACTTTTCCACAATAACTTTGGCAGCAAGCGAACTTTTTTCTAAACCTTGTGCGGCAAGACGAACTTTATTCAACTCTATAGTTGCTTCCTGAAGTTCCTTAGTTTGTGCACTAAAAATGAGTTCGGCAATCTCAGTCATTATCGTCTACCCTTCTTCGATCTAGCGTTCTCAGCCTGTCTTTTCTGCGCCTCTTCGTTCCTCGATCTTATACTCAGTATTTCTTTATTCGTTTCTTCGCAAAACGCCTGATCCATAGCTACGATAATATCATATTCCCAAGAATAAACAAGGTTCGCAGTAAGTTCTATCCACGCTTTCACTTCGCTCGGTGGGAGCAGATAGCACAGACCTTCACGGGTGCGCGATATGGACTGGTTTAATTCATTGAACCAGTTCCAAATATATTTTCCAGACTCAGGGATTTTAAACTCAGGGCTATATTCACCGACCCGTTCGTTTCTCTCACGACGGGTCTCACCGCGATCATCAGGTATGTCGTACCGTGTGAAAACACGGACAGCTTCAACAAGAGATGTTTTGAGTGTTAAAAAAAAGCCTTTTCATCTACAACCTCTTTCTCAATCTGAGAGGCGACGAAAGGAATCTTCTTGAGAACCGTATAGACGTTCTTCTGATTGAACGCTGGTTGCTTATCACCATCGAGAGTGAGGTCATTGCTCCACTCCCAGCCGGTCATTGCAGCGAACATCATAGCGAGATTGTTTTCTTCAATCTCTTCCGCATTGAAGTGCTTGTTGCGCGCTTCTAAACGCAACTTTTCATCCAAAAATTTGCGACGAACCTTTTTGACTTTTTCATCATCAAAAGAAACGAGGTACACCTTAAGACCAATGGGTTCATCAGTCTTAGGGTGCATTATCTCGATGACACGTTCGTTAGCTTTTATTTCTAGGATTTCCATTAAGCGACTGCCGATGTTGGAGATGTGGTTGCACTTGCGTTACCGGAAGCGTTGCTTGCCGTTACGCGCAGAGTGATGCGTTTGCCGCTCTGAGCAGCCAGAAGCACGTAAGTGCCGGAGGTCGCGCCAGAGATTGCGATGTTGTTTGCGTACCATTGGTAAGCGTAAGTGATTGTTGCGTCGCCAGCCCATGTACCGTTTGCGCCGGTGAGCGTTTGACCGACCGTAGCCGTACCACTGATCGTTGGAACAGCGGTAACGTATGGTGCAGTACCAGCAGAACTTGGAGCTACTACAATTTCTTCTTGTTGAAATGCCAACATGAAGATTTCAAGATCAAAGTCTTCATTACCGCCGCCTGGACGCTTTGGGCCAACTACAAGGCCGCGATTGTAAATCACGGTGCCAGTTGCACCGGATACACCGTCAGCGCGCACTTCTTTGAAAGCATAATTACTATTATGTCCAACAGCAGCAGCAGTGCGGAGAAGGATTTGACCTGCATCGGTAGCCGAACGTGCAACTTCAAGCTCAGGTGAACCTGCGTCAGTCATACCCTTAGCTTTTTGAATTACATTAGTGTCCCAAGTATTGTAATTCACGATGTTGGTGTTTTTACCAATTTCACCGCGACGACCAATACCCGTAATTTCTACCCACGTCAGGGCTTCATATCCGGTTTGGTCAAGTTCACTGTTTTGCGCTGTAGCGCAGATATAAATTTTTGATGCTGCGTTTGTATTCGCCATGATGAGAAGCCCTTTTTCAAAAGTTAAATCGAGGTCATCCGACCGGCGCGCTTCTTCTCATCCAAGAATTAGCAGACTACATAGTATTTAAATCACATCTCATTGTCAAGTCAGTTTGGTGATCTCTGGGCTGATCGTGATCTCACCCTCGATTAAACTCTTAACATAAGACCCGCTAATCAATTTGAGTTCATAACGATACTTCCCGTTCAAATCATCCGTGTTGGTCGCGGGGATGCTCAGAGTCACAGTGCCAGCCGTACCACCAAGAGTAATCCGACCGTTCTCAGTCGTTAGAGCAAACTCTTCCGTTTCGTCAGTGTATTTACGCTTAAGGTGCATTTTAGCGGTATAACCGGTCAGGTCATTCGGTGTCGTACCGTCTGATTGATACCAAGTTATAACCCTTGTAAAAGTCGCGCCTTGTTTAATGGTCATATCATAATCGGACATTCTAACCTCCTGAGAAATAGGAATAACGTATGGAAAGCGGTATCAGTATATCAGGTGGTGATTCAAGGACTTCTCTCAAATTAGGATGATCGGTGATTTTTACCAGCACATTGTTACCGGTGTTGGCGAACTTAGAACCCTTGGTGAAACCCGCAGCAATCGTCTTCGCTACTTCCATCGCCGGATAAATACCTTCATTATTCATTGGCCAATGCAATATCAAACGCAGAATGCCCCTGTATGTTTTACCTTCTGACCAAAATTCACCCTCGATATTGTTCGGAATGAACACAATCTCTAACCATTTCCCCGCGCTCGGGGGATCAAAGGTCCTACCGATATACTTGACCGGAATAGTCAGGTTCAGAGCAAGAACCGCTTTTTGCAAAGCTTCAATGATATAGCGTTCATGATCTATCATTTTTTGAACTCCTGCACTGCGGATTTGACGTGTTGCGGAAAGTTCTGAACCGCTATGTCAAAGAAACCGCTACGAAGATTTTCATATTTAGCATATTTAGCTGTCCAACCCCAGAAAAAAACATCTCCCAATTTCATACGAGCTAGTGTCGCCTCTAGGAAGCTGCCATAATTGTCTGAATTATATTCCGCCAAGACACCTGCTTCACCAGGTCGTCTCTTGCGACCCCTACCTTGGCCTCTGGGTATGTCATTCAACATTGCCGCGCCTGAACGCCTGAGAAACCCAGTATCAACCGTTACAAAATCCTGAGCGTCTCGCACTGTCTTCTTTATCGACGTGCGCACCACCGCCAAGAGTTTATCCTCGGTATCTATGATGAACTTATCCACCTTTTCAGAAAAGTTAGCCATTTGCAGCCTCCTTTGCCTGATCAATCCATCGCACGTTGTAATCCGCTCTACAGCGGCAAGCCACAACCTCAGCCGCGGGTGCGCCAAGCGAGGTGTCGCCAGGAAAGTTCAGGCGCGCGCCAGATGGAGATACAAACGGTTCATCAATACCGATAGGCTTACTGTATTTGTATTTTTCACCCATCACACGGTGCGTAGTGCGCGTTCGACCGTCACTCGTGTCCTGCCAAGACTTCTCCACAAATTTATGCTTGATAATACCTTCTTTTATGGCTTGTTGGATTGAGTCCCACTCTGCGCGCCCGAATGCCTGAGCGGTCTCAGTACGCGCAATCATTTCACCGCGATAACGCAAAGCCTTCGTTTTATAAGCTGTAACGAGCTTCTCTATCTCTTCGGGTTTAAGTTTGATCCCAGTGTCAATGGACTTTTTGACCAATTTATCAAACCTTTTATCACGAAGCTCATATTCAAAATACTTCTTTTGACCTTGTTCAAGAGACCTTCTGATGTTATCGACCGCCTTCGTCTGTCTTTCGGTGAGACCAATCACGCCGCCTTCACGCTGCTTGGTGGACGGGTTGATGCGCCCCACAATGTCCAAAGCCACGGTACGCGGGTTCTCACCCCGAATCACACCTGATTCGAGGGTCGCTCGAACGTTTTCGCGCACTTCATCACTGATTCGGGTTATTAAAAGCGATGAAGCGGTACGGATATTCTGTTCAACCTCTGGATTTCGCATATCAAAGGTAAATACGACCGGTCCGATCGGGCTTTGGATCACCTTCGGCCAGCTTTCGACAGTGGTCTCAGCGGCTTTTTGGTAAGCGTTTTCAATACCGTCGAGAATAGGACCCAATGTCGCGGGGGTGAAGCCGGACGCTCTGAGCAAAGCATCCACATCGTTATCCACAATCGCTTTGACCATCTCATTAAGCATGGCGCGGTCAACAATTCCTTGCATTACCTCAAGAAAAATCTCTTGCACCTGTGGATATGTCAGTTGATAAAGTTTATCGATGTTCATTTATCCCCCTTTGCGGACGATGAACTTCCATGCGACTTTTGTGCCCATTGCAGGAACTGAAATGTCCCTGATTATCTTATATCTTGTTCCATCAAGCTCAATGAAATCTTTTTCACTCGGTGTGACACCATCAAGCACTGAAGAGATGACCTCAAGATCGGACGCTACAACCGAGGAATTGTCCATGTATTTCTTCGACACACCCTTAGCAACAGCTTCGATTGTGTAGGTTGTTTCGGTTGATGTACCAGGATTATCAGCAGGGCCCGTGCCAGGTGTGATCGTGATAAGTTTAGCAGTACCCTGCTTAAACTCTTTCATCAAATCTTTGGTCAGTTGTTGCAGGTCATCATAGATGGTCACGTTCTCACCGATCCGCTCGAATAACCGTTGCGCGATGACCCGACACGAGGGTCGATCAGCACGTTCATCAGCGTGCCTATAATTGGCATCTGTAGCTGTATCTCAGAAGCATCGTTGGGAATGATGTATTCAACATCCACCGCTCCGTCTACCATCGCGCTCTTGTACTTGAGAGGCGTGTGGTCAACAGTGAGTGCGCCAGCAGTGGTGGCTTCCCTGAACGCCGCCTCATAGGTAGCGTAGAGCACTTGATCGGGGATCGCGCTCTCAGAGAATACATGTACAGGGTTGGTATTGGTCTGCGCAGCGGCTCTTGGCCATTTGCGCGTCTGGGTATAGCCGCCAACAGCGTAACCATACCATAGATGATCATATGCAGTGTCGAGCCATTCTGAAGCCACGAGCAATGCAGCAGTTATGATTGAATCGTCCCAATCAGAAGAAACGACACGACCTCTGGAAACATGATAGTCTCTGAATCCACTGGCCGTACCGTAGCTCATTAAACACCAGCCATTGTTTTCTTGGTATCTTCAACCAATTGTGCAAGAGCGTCATCTTTGATGTTCTTTGCGTATTGCACGCCTAAAGAATCGAGATATTCCTTCGCACCTTTACGGTCGAATGCGTCTGCTTCTTGAGCAGGTGCTTCAAAGAGCACATGAATCTTTGGGTCAAAGTCACTCTCATTGATTATGACAGGACCGTTAGTTGTCGAAATGACCACAGTTGGAAGAGAATCAGACATTATTTTTCCTTTTCATAAGAAAGAACAGGCGGGGTTTTCGCCCCGCCTGTTTCAGTCGATTAGCCGAGGAGGGTAGCAATGTGGTTCGTTTTAACAGCTTTAACGCCCCATGCCAAGCCTACTTCGTAGCGAATCTTACGGTATCCACCGTACATCCGAACTTCATAGGTCAAGCCAGAACGAGGATCAGTGATCATCATGCTGTCCATTGCGTTATCGCCTTCTTGTGGAAGAGCAGGAGCACGAGCAACCAAGTGCAAAGCATCCTTGGAGAATGCAATGTTGCGAGTAGCACTACCAACAACCGTAATCGCTACGGTGGAAGCTGCCAATGCTTTACGCAGACCAGGAGCAGCCAGAACAACTGTACCGCCTCCAGAAACGTCAGCATCACCCGTTACAACTTGGTAGATGTTAGTGTCACCAGCAAAGGTTATCAGATCGTTAGCCAAGATCGTACCTGTACCAGCAGAAGCCAAGGTAATGGTCGTTGCTCCAACAGCATAACCAGCGTTATTGGTGGTTGCAGAAGCCGCAGTACCCTTGGTGTGGGTTTGGATACCAGCAGATTCCTTGATCGAGAAACCACTCAAGTTCAACAACTCACCGTCACGCAGTGTCATCGCTGTACCTGCTTCATTGACCTTGGTCAATTGGGTCAGGGTACGCAATGATGCACCAGCAGCGGTATCGATGATGAGTGAGCGTTCGCTTGGGGGTGCGCCGTTGTCTGTCAAAATCTTACGCATTTGAGCAGCTTCACCAGTGTTCGTACCGAACGGGGTGGTTGCAGCCGTACCGTATGCGCGAGAAGCAGCAGCATAAGCTGCCGTTGCAAGATCAACTTCGATTTCATTGGTGAGCGTGCGAAGTGCTTGAGCAATGAGGTCGCCTTGTACCGTGAGGTAGCCTGGACCGTTGTTCAAACCCTTTTGTTCTTCACCTACGAAGCCAAACTCAACACATTTAGCCTTGGTGATCGCAATCTGACCATAACCAATCGTGCGATCAGTTGGTTCAGGAACAGTCATTGCAGGAGAAATGTTTGCCGAAGCCAGCGACGGAGCGACGGGATAGGTAACATATTCGTTGACAGCAGCGCGTTCAGCCGAAGCATTACGTGTAACAGAAGGAATGAAACCAACTGTTTCGCGTGAAACAACGTCTACCGCTGCAAAAAGATCGGGGATTAAACCAGTTAGGGTATTAGCCATGTTCGTAACCTTTCATATTGAAGGTGCGAACATTAAAAAGAACGCACCGATTGTTGACTTTTCAGGGCCATCCAGCCGGTGCGCTTCTTCTCATCCAAGAATTAGCAGATAGTAACGTATCATTATTCTATTACTCAGTCAACGGTAACATTTCACCGCCTTTAATTTTTGCGGCAATCTCAGCCTGTTTGTTCGGAGCCAACTTAGAGAACTCATCACGTCCCATAGCTCGATTGGGGCGACCGCCACCTGCTCCCTTGCTGCCACTGCCAGCTCCGGTATCGGCGCGCACCAAGGTATCCTTTTGAGGGTGTGATTCGACAAGAATTTGGAACGCCTCTTCAGGTGTTGCATGTTCCCCAGCTTTGATCTTGCTCAAGAGACGATTACCCGCCTTATCATAAGCAACGATCTGGCCATCTTCAACCTTGAAGTATTTGCTAAAGCTGTCCTTGAAGATGTCATGTGGTATTGCCACCGAATTACGAACAAAATCACTGTTCGAGAAGATACCATCGATCTGCATTGCGTCAATCTTGGCTTGAAGTTGGCTCAGTGAATTGGATTTTTCATTCAACTGCGTATTGAACTGATCAGTGATCTGCTTTTTAAGCTCATCAACCTTACCTGCATCGATCAACTGTTTGGCATCCAATTTACCAGCGATCTCAATTGATTTTCTAGCAAGGTCTGGGTCAATACCGTCAAATTGTTTCAACTTTGATTCGAGGCTTTCTTTCTCTTTACGGTGCGCCATCGCTTCACCGTTAAGCTTGGTAATCGTATCGGTCGAAACGACCATCTCACGACCCGATGAATCGATGAACACTGGATCGCCGTCTTTGAGGACGATTGCGCCAGATTCATCAGTTTTCCATGTTTTCATTTTAGTTTCCTTATGGTTGTTGAACTAGTGGACTGTCTGCCCCGTCCGAAGGGATTTCATCCAATTGACGTTTTTGTTCATCAACGAAATTGAACTCGGGAGAAAGCACTTTCCTCCGTTTCAATTCGCTCAAGAACGTCTCTTGTGAAATGTCGCCGCGCGCACGTGCTTTATCGAGTGCATCTAAATCTTTACCGTTATCCAAAACATTGTCGAACCCAGTGAACACGTTCACCTCTGGTTCGTAATCAATCTTCATCCATAACATTGTGATTCGCATTGCGTTCTCAAGTGTGTCTTTGAGACCCAACGCCCACGATGTCACCGCGCTCTTCGCTTTACCCGCAGCGATCGCCGTTGTCGTGTTGGTCAACTGGCTCGACAGTGCAGTGAGCGGCTGACGACCCAGTTCGCGCAAATCCTGTTTGGTTTTGTCGATGTTCTTCTGCAAAAACTCCATCGAGTTAGCATTGGGTTCAATGAACTTCCACTCACCATGCCCACCTGCGCCGTCTGGTACACCGTAGAGCACGCGCATTGGGCCCACTGCTACTTTCTCATCGGTTTTACCGTCTTGCGCTTTCTTCGGTTTCATCCCGTTCGCAGCAAGCATTGGATAACCGGCCATCGTCTTGATAAACTCCAAAGCCGATTCGTTTTGATAAAGTGTGATTTGCAAATCCGCAGCATCGCGCATCACAGGCATGAATTTATAACTCTTACCTTCCCTGCGCCCTGTGATAAATGGAACGACAGGAATAAGATTGACGCTCAGAACACCTTCTTGAATTTTAACAAACCCATCTTCAGGTTTCTTGGGTTGTTCGACCTTCTCATAAAGCGTCCATGTGATCGTATCACCTTCACGTTCAAAGACGCGAACGCAGTCGTTTTTATCAAGTGTCAACGATGGTTCAAATACTCTGAAATAGCTGATGACCTCTTTCGCACCGATCACCGCCGTGCGAACCTCCAAAACATTCTTCGCAAGAATGTGGCTCCAAAATGGTCGGATGTTGGCACGTTTGGCATCGGCCACCGTGACGATTGATACGTCTGGTGCAGGATAATCAATCAATACCCAATCGATCGCATTGTTAATGCCGTTGAAAAATGTTAACGCTGAGAACACAGAGATATTATTACCCGCTCCGTCCACGTCTTCGATAAACTCATGTACCTCGGTTGGTACGCTATCACCACCAATGACTGTAATTTCTTCCTCAAAGGGTTTGTACGCCAGACCCTCAAGCACGTCGCGGTAGATGTTGGTGAATTTGGCTAGGCTGAGGCGGAATTTATATTCTTCACCAGCCTCATCTGGGAACATCGGTAAGTATTGTTTAGACGCGCCCTTGATGCGATGTTGACCTTCAACAATGTCCTCAACTTTGTCCCAATATGGAACCATCGAATCGATGTCACTTGAACGGCGCATGAGTGGGTGAATATATGCACTAGTAGCCATAGGAACCTGTCTCCACTTGAGAGGAATTGATGTCCGCAGGATAATACATCATTACACCGCTATCAGCAAGGTTTGGTGATTTCGTACCTTTAGGTGTCTTTTCAATCAAGAGTTTCAACTTAGTCGATTTGCCGTGTGTGGGCTGTGCTAATTCTTGACATAACTGTTCAATCAAAGGCATGCGGCTGTCAAGTGAAATCAGCTCGTCAAAGGGGTAAATCTCACCAGCAGTGACCACTTTATGCACCTTGTAGAAGCGCGTGCGCAGCGACCACCATGCTTGCGCCTTGAAGTTCTCATAAAAGTCTTTGTTGAGAATGCTCTCACTGTCGTCGGGAATGATGCGGTCGTAGGGGCGAGTCACTGCTGCACCTGCGTTCCACGGTATGAAGGGGAGTCGCTCTTTGTCGATGAGTTTGTCGTCCACCAGCCGGTTATACTCTGATTTGACCCCTGACCCCACGCCGATGCAGTCATATTGGCACTCGATGATACCTTTGATGTCGCGGCACTCTGTGACGGCTTTGCGCGCAGTGACCCCTGTGTCGCGGCTGCCCCACTCCTCGCAGGTGCGCCATACGACCCACTCGCGCATGGCCAGTGCATTGCGGTCAATGCCGCCATCGGCCACGTCCAGCCCTGCCACCCACCGGCCACGGTTGACCTCGACCGCCTCTTTAAAGCCTGGGATGCGTAAATGTGCATCAATGGCCGAATGTATCCAGTCGAGCGGTATGACCGTGTTCTGAATGGCCGCAGAATAGTTGCGGTCCACCTCCTGCGCAAAGACGTGCGCCATACCCTCCCGCTCATATTTGGCCTTGCGCAGCTCATACCATTCTTGCGTCTTGAGCGGATGGTCGCGCCAGTCCATGACGAAGACCCGCACCTTGCCCTTGGGGAGCGGCACGCCGCGCTGCCACATGACACCGTTCTTGCGCCGCCGGTGGAACACGTTGCCCAACCCATTGACGGATGAGATGTCGATCTGCACGTTGGTGGTGTCGCCGAGCGCAGCCTCGATCAGCTCAGGCCGTTCATAGTGTGCGGCCTCATCCTTGAAAAAGCGGCTCTTACGACCCCCCCGCCCAATGTTGTCCCCAGCCTCGCCGGTGATGCTGGCTCCGTTCTCAGGGTTGATCAATTTCATAAATGTGGCGTGCCTTGACCAATTAAAGTCTTTGGGTAGCCAGAGCGGGGGGAGCCGTTTGAGAATGAGGCGCATCTTCTCGAAAATGCTGTCCGCATCGCCCAATTTGTCCACAAGCTGCTCCTTGCGCGACCCCCAGCCGGTTGCATCATTGGGTATGAACAGCCAACACCAGATGCTATAGGCACAGCAAGCCCATGTTGCACCCATGTCGCGGGTCTTCTCGTCCAACCCACTCTCCTGCTCAATGTCCAAGTCGCGCAGGAATTGAATAAACTCGACCTGCTTCTCAAAAAAGACAAAAGGTGTCCATTTATTCTTGTCGCGCCGTGGGTCATAGGTGTCCATCCAGTCCATAATGAACTCCGCCGGACGGGTGGAATAGTAAGTGCGCGCACTGGCCAACATGGTGGGGTCTGCCGTCATGCGGCTCAGTGTTGCGTGCCGCCACCGGTACACAGCGTCATAGTCGGGCGGCCACTCCGCATGGGACAAGCCTTTCGGCTTCCACATTTTGAGCGTGGGTCGGTCGTTGTCATTCCAGCCTAGGATTGGGTGCATTGTTCGAGCAATTCAAGGTAAGCTTTCTCCGGCACAGCCTCTAGTATCTTCTCCTTGGACTTCTCAGCCACATAATTGCGCAAAGGGGGCGGAGCGTCAGGTGATACGAGACCCATATAGTCGCCCAACGCCTTAAGTGATGGAAATTTATCGTGCATGACCACTTTGATCGCCATCCCATAACTGCCAGGCCTCGTCTCAATGGACTTGAGGGCTTGCATCTTATGTTTCGGTATCGATTTGAGGTCTTTGAGCGTCACTTCGCCGTAATGACCTGGTTCCAAAAAGTCTGAGATGGTACTGAATGCAATGTTAGCATGTTCATCAATGACCCGATCGGGACTTATGTCATAACTACGGGCAATCTCAGTGATCCGCTCGGTAATGGCGGCACGTAGGAGCGGCTTGTACAAAGCATCGCGTGACCGGCGTATGTACTCAGCGGGAATTGGTAATGTTATAGCGTTGGCGATCCGTTGGTTGGAACGCACTTGCTTTTCTACAGCATACTTAACGTATTCGTCAACGGCGGCTCGTTCCAGTGGTTCGAGCAGATCATAGGCTGTGGTCGGGACAAGGTTAGTCATAATTGTACGATAACAGAATGTGGTGAACTTGGTCAAGCGGGGTGGGAGCTGGGGCGTGTGGTAAATGTTTTTCACTTTTGCCAAAATTTGTCGGGTTGACCTCCCCCCACCGAAAACGTGGGGGAGGGGCCCCCCGCCCCACCCTAGCCACACGTACCAATATCCACCCAGCGGCTAACGTGGGCCGAATGTATAATGTTATACAATGTGGTTCATTGGCTCGCTGTTGATCACTGGCGGGTGTAATGTTATAGGACACTCATTCCTCGCGTCAACGTGTATAATGTTAGTAACTTGATTCACATGTAACTCTTATGTAAGATATAAGATGAAAAAAACGCACTCCCACAGAAAACATTTTATGTGGGGGTATTTATATAATTAATGACAACAAGTCTTACTCTAAAAGAACGTCGTTTTTTCATCTTATATCTTACATAAGAGTTAGCATCTACATTTTCTACATTTTATCTTTAGTTTTCAACACGTTACACATTTTCCACACGTTCCACACGAATCTAGTTGCTAACATTATTCATTTTCGCTAAAATCAACACAAAGGAGTCCAAAATGTGGAAAATCTACCAAATTAAAACCAATGACCAAACTTTCTACGCTGAGTGCCTGATTCACTCAGACACAATCAATTGCCGCAATCTAACGTTTCATGATTCACGTGAACCGATAGTTATTATGTGTTGTGAAACATATGAATTATTTCCAACGGCGGCGGCGGCATGTAAAGCGCATGGGATACAACCTAGCCGACTTAGCAATCATTTGAATGCACGGCCGGGCAATCGCGCCATTCGTGGCCGCTCTTATCAACGTGTCCCTTTGTCCCGTGTTGGCGGCGCGCAGGCCCTTGCAGCCGGCAAAGTGCAGGCGCCACATGCTTAAGATTATCCTTGAAACGATACCTGCCAGCGCGCCGGATATGTGGGTGGTTTACAAAGTGACTCAGCCGCCTAATCCTGAAGTGCTATTCATTGGCCTGTCGGAATTTCACAATGTCACGAAACTTTACCAATTGGCCGGCAATCCACTTTTCAATAAGTCCTTGCGGTATAGAATCGAATCACTTTCAACGCACGAATCACGCTGGCAAGCCCTCAATGCGCAGGGCGAGGCATGCCAAGCTAACGGCCACATGCCCATTTTTAACAAAGTGTTACATATGTCAAAAGGCGGCATTGTGCTGTGCAATGAGACTTTGGAGGTGTTCAAAACCGCACACGATTGTGCAATTGCCCATAATATAGCGCCTTCCCGCCTCAGCAATCACCTGAACAAACGCATTGGTTATAAAACTATTAACAAGAGGACATATCGGCGCGTCACACTCGAATCAATTGGCGGGGCCCGTGCGCTCATAGCGGGCAAAGCAATTGTTAACCCACTGTGACTCAAACGCAACACTTTAGCCCCTATCAATAAAATAATTCGCGCGATACGAAAATAATCCTTGCAAGATTCGCGCGATACGAATATAACATTATATATCAAGTCAATAAAACCAGGGAGAACAACATGACCGATTCAGAAAAAAAAGCCAAAGAGGCAGCAATTGCTCATTCAATAAAAATGGGCAATATGACAAAAGAGGAACGCGCGGCGTATCGCTTAGAATTAAAAAAACGCGGTCAAATCGCAGCACGTGAAGCTGCCGCGCAAACGCATATTGAATTTTACTCAACACCGCGCAGTTTTTATTAATTCAACACAGACAAGGAAAATAACACCATGCGCAACAGTGACCCACTTTTAAACACTAATCAGTGTTTAAAACTCTTAACCCTTATCCTCGCGCTCATTGCCCTCGGCATGGCGTGTGGATATTTAAACTAACGGAGAAGCACACCATGAAAAAAGTTAAATATATCATTTATAACCCCGCAACCAATGGCGTGCGTTGGATTGAAAACGCGAGTCAAGGGTTAAGGATTAAAGGCTTTGCTGATACAATCTCAACACGTATCCGCCATAACGGTTGGTGTGCTGATTATTGGCAAGACACCGTCTATCGGGGCATCGTCTACCAATTGCCCGCACGCAATGGTGAACCACAATTTATTAGTGGATACGCTGATCCGTGCAACGATGATTGTGCTTTGTTAGACTTTTCCACAATTAACACGTGCGAGATTGCAGCGGCTCACCAAGCGGACCGCTTTGCACAATTGCGCGCTGAAAGGGACAAAGAAGAATGGCTAAAAGATCAAGCCGCCTACGCTATCGAGGAATTAAAAGATTCGATTAGCGCAACACGGCAAAGCATCATTAAACTTTGTGCCGATATGCGCAAGATGCGTCAAACGACACAAGCGCCGCCTTCCATCTGCGACGCATTGCGTGCGCAAGTGGCAAGCTTGCTAAAGAGTATCAAACACGACCGGCGCACGATCACCAAGTGGCAACGTGAACCGTATTCAATGTTTAACTAAGGGAGAAGCACACCATGAAACTTGATCTATTACATTTTGACCATGTATCCCTTTACAATGGTGAGGATCATTATAAAGGCACTTATTATATAAATATCTACACGCGTAACCCTGAAGAGGGCTTTTACAGACGTAATACAATTGCATCGTGTTTAACATTGCGTGAAGCTGAAAGGCTAGTAAAAGCTATTAAAAAAACTGTGGAAGTATTTAGAACATTGAACGCTGTTGATCTAGAAAGAGAGTATAAACTACTTAATAAAATAGCATCATGATTAGAACTATCAACCATACCCTTCGCAGGGTTTTATGAAACAAGCCTATCAACGATTCCGGATGATATTATTGAACGGGATGTGGAGGAATTGCCAAAAAAAGAAGGGCGCGAATTGTCCGAATTGTGCAATAGCATTGTGGATTATTCTAAAATTTTTCACGATATTGCAAAGCAATACGTTGTGGAATTTAAGGATTATCTAAAGGAAGAATGCGAATTAGATTTACCAAGTATGGAATTTGATTCGATTGAATCCCCGCGAGAATATAATTTTGAAACAGATAGGGTATTTGTGAAACTATCGCCCGATGACGTAAAGAAGTTATTAAATGCTTGTAATCAAGGTGATCTTGCGACATGCATCAAAGAACGGTTTACCACTCGCAGTGGGTTTATATCTAACTATTCTAATGATGTTTTGAAATGGTTAGAAAAGCCGCTTGCTGAATGGGATCACAATGAAATAGGTACCCTATTCGACTGTATACTGTTTCAATTTGAAAAGCATGATGATGTGCATAGGGATTTACTTTGTAAGCTCTCAGAGCGTACTAGCTCACATGGTGACTTCTGCCCATACGAAACAGAATACCATCGTGCTGGCACGACTGAAGCGCAAGAAACACGCCTTACTGAATTAATTAACCTTATGAGAGGATAACACCATGCCAT
>Ga0247834_1001051_pt1 | contig 49917 bp, 33 predicted proteins | sample LaCruzMarch2015__8_FD_187118 | JGI IMG/M metagenome (GOLD analysis project Ga0247834, IMG submission 187118) | Freshwater microbial communities from meromictic Lake La Cruz, Castile-La Mancha, Spain - LaCruzMarch2015_12m | ecosystem: Environmental > Aquatic > Freshwater > Lake | place: Spain... | reverse complement strand
GAAGGCGAAGCCACCTGCACGACGGTTTCCGTCAGCGGTGGCCTGGCCCTCTCCACCCAGCCGGGGCAGGCCGCGTACTCGGCCGTCGTGGCGCCGACCCTGGGTGGCGCCGACGAAGACGCGGCGGGGGTGGAATTCTACAGCGAGACGCCCCTGACGGGCACCATCGACCTCGCCGTGGGCGACAACGTCAACTACGCCACCTGTGTGGCCTGCGTCCTCGTTCGCGAGGACATCGGCTCCGATGGCACCATTGGGCGGACCTACTTCCAGCGGTCGGGCATCGCCGTTCTCGACCAGGATCCCATGGCGGGTCGCCTGGCCATGACCCTGGTTGGGGTCGAACTCGTCGAGGTCGCCATCGACCCCTCCACCTTTGAAAGTGTCCCCGTCACCGGCGGCGCCTGCCTGAGCATTCCGTCGGCCCGCCTCGACACCGGCGCCAAGTAGTCAGCGGCCATCGCCGGCTTGACCCCGGCGTGAATGGTGTCCGAGGCTCGCCCATGCCGTACCGAATCCGTGCCAGCCACGCCAAGGTTGTGCTCGAGGAGCTTCGTCGTACCCGGGCAACGCTTGTCACCGATGCCGGCACCCTCGAGTACTATTTCTTTGGACGTGAGCCTCAGCGGCGGGCGCCGACGGCGCCACTCAACAGCACCTCGCGCACCCGTGCGGCCCGGTCGCGTGCGATGGGGACGAGGAGTTCGGGTCCGACGCGGAGGACCGCTTCACCCTCGCTCTTCTCGAGGCTCTCGACGCGGTCAACGACGACGAGCCAATTGGCGTGCCGATGCTGCTGACAGCGTGGGAGCGATCGGCGACGAAGCCACCGCCATCACCAACACCATCGTCGTTCGCTTCTTGAACGCCGCCCTCAACGAAGAGCGCCTCGCCACCGCCGCCGAACTCAGCGACGGCCTCGCCCATACGACGCCGTAGAGGAGCCCGTCATCGCTGTCTCGCACAAGCAGCCCTCTTCGGAGGGCTGCTTCGTCTCCGCGGGTGAATCGTCTCCAGGTTCACCGGGTTCCCCGCGCCCGTGGCATACTGGCTCCATGGCCAGTCCTGCTGAAGTTGTTGCCTGCACCCCCGTTCATCCGCTGCCGGATGGCGAGGTGCGCCTCCTTGGTGCGGTTGAGACCGTCACCGGTGCGACCACCCGCGTCGAGATGGGTGGCAAACGCCTGCTGGTGGACTGCGGCATCGCCCAGGGCCGGGATGCTCGCGATTGGGTCTTCCCCGAGGCCGCCGCCGACGTCGACGCCGTCGTGTTGACCCATGGCCACCTCGATCACATTGGCGGGTTGCCGATGCTGCTCGACAGCGACTTCGACAAGCCCTTGCTGGCCACCGCCGCCACCCTCGAGATTGCGCGCATCTCGCTCGAAGACGCTCTCGAATTGCAGCGGGCCAGCCGTCGCGAAATCGAGTGGTTCTTGAAGCGCTTCGATCGCCTGAGCAAGCCCGTGCCCTACGACAAGGCCGGCGTGGCCATCAACAACCTCGGGCTGAACCTGACATTTCGCGAAGCGGGGCACATCCTTGGATCGGCCTCTGTCGACATCGTCGGCGCCAACAGCCGCGTCATCATCAGCGGCGACCTGGGCCGGCCGAATTCGCCGATCTTGAAAGACGCCTTCACCGGCTGGCCCGACAGCCTGCCCGTCGACGTCGTCGTGATGGAGTCCACCTACGGCTCCCGCGATCACGAGCACAGCCACGACGACATTGAAGCAACCCTGATGCGGGTCGTGAAGGATGTCGTGGCCCACAAGGGGAAGCTCTTCATCCCGGCCTTCGCCATTGGCCGCACCCAGGTGCTGCTGTGGTTCCTGAACAAGCTCGTCGAGAGCAAACAGCTGCCAAAGGTCCCCGTCGCCATCGACACCCCCATGGGCCTGCTGGTCACAGAGACCTACCAGAAGTTCAGCAAGCTCTATGACAGGGAAGCCTTGCAGAGGGTCCAGCACGGCGAGGACCCCCTCGACTTCGAGAACCTCTTTGCCGTGCGCAAGGGGCGGGACTCCTGGCGGTTGATGGATGCGCCGGGGCCCATGATCATCATCGCCGGCTCGGGCATGGTCACGGGCGGACGCATTGTGCGTCACCTGGCCGACGGCCTGCCCGACCCGAAAAACACCCTGCTCTTCGTCGGCCATCAAAGCGTCGGCACCACCGGGCGCCGCATCCAGGAGCTCGCCAAAGAGGGCCGCACGGTCTGGCTCGACGGCCAGGAGGTGCCCATCCGGGCCCGCATCGAAACCCTGCGGGGCCTGTCGGCCCATGCTGATCGCGGTGAGTTGGCGGCGTGGCTGTCCCACATCAAGAAGGTCAAGCGGGTGGCCCTGCACCACGGCGAGGTCTCGGCCCAAAACGACCTCGTCACCTACTTGAAGACCGGTGCGCCGCCGACCGCGGGCGGCCCGCCGCCTGCGGGCGGCCCTGCGGGCGACGACCACGACCATGGCGCCCATGCTCACGGCCACGACCGTCCGGGCCGATCCTGATTCGCTCTCATGCGTTCCGAAACGCTCTGCTGTTTTTGCGATGCGACGTTGTGAATGGGTCACGACGTCGACGAGAGACCGGTTGCCTGAGGACGCGAACATGAACCAACCGATGTCACCTCGCCCGGGTCTGGATCGCCGCAACGAACCCGTCGCGCTCTACGAGGGGCCCCGGCTGCAGTCATTTCAAGGCTGGCGGCTGCTGGCCTTGATCGCGGCGTCGGTGGCCATCGGCGTTGGCCTTCATGCGGCAGCCCGGGCGCTGTGGGTCCGGCAGACGAGCGCCGTCGGCGTCACCGTGGTTCACCGCGCGCCCCCTTCAACGTCGGCGTCGTCGTCGTCCTCGACGACCGTGACCCCCAACGCCCGCATTGGCTGGCCCCTCGTGCTGCCAGGGCCTGACGGCAGCAGCGTCAGCCTGTCTGGCACCGCCATCGTCAATGTGTGGTTGCAGGGCTGCGCCGACTGCATGCCCGCCTTCGAGGCCATGAAGGTCCTGCAGGCGAAGGGGGGCTTCGACGGCGCCCGCGTCTACAACGTCGCCTACGGTTCGGCGGATCCGTCCTGGGCCGCCCGCTACGGCGTCGACGGCAATCTCGCGTTCGACGAGGGCAAAAGCATCGTTCAGGCCCTCGGCATCAGCACCTTCACCACCCTCGTCGTTGACGAGCACGGCGGCGTGCGCAGCCAGGGTTCGCCGGTGGCCCCCGACTTCCAGTCCCGGGTGATGTCGGTGTGGCAGGAGATGCAGCCCCGGCCCGCTGCGCTCTCCGTCGACGAGCAGCTCCGGGTGCGCGAGACCCTCGGCTTCTTGCGGGGCCGTGCTGACGACCTGCGGGCCTGCGGCGTGCTGCAGCCCGGGGTTCTGTCCGTCGTGCCCCTGTCCATCACGACGCTGCCACGGGGCACCCTGCGGGCGGAGTCCACGGCGTCGGATCCGTCGCCAGTGTCTGCAGCCATGGGTCGCTGTGCGGCCCTGGTCATCACCGGCTGGCAGCTGGAGTCCGTGGCGCCCGCCGCCACCGTGATGAACGTCGACCTCGTCTACGGGACCTCCTCGTCAGCGCTGTTGGGCTCCGTCGGCAGCGACGATTGACAGGGTTTCGACACATCCAAGTCTTTGGCGCAGCGCCAAAGACTTGCATCATCAGACTGTTTCGACGGCGGTGCGGTCGAAATAGTCCTGATTATTCAAGCTTTTGGCGGTTCACCTGAGGCTTTGACAGGTGCGACACCCGCGTACCCCGCTGGTCGGCGTTTCCGGGTGAGACGCATCGAATCGACGGCGATGGCTCCTGCTAGGGTTTGCCTCGATGAACCCGCAGATGTTTGGCCGGTATTTGTTGCTCGACAAGGTTGCTGCTGGCGGCATGGCCGAGGTGTGGCGCGCCAAGCTCACCGGCGAGGGCAACTTCCAGAAGATCATCGCGATCAAGAAGATCTTGCCCCACGTCTCCGAGGACGAGGACTTCATCACGATGTTCACCGACGAGGCGAACATCACCAGCACGATGAACCACGCCAACATCGGGCAGGTGTCGGAGTTCAGCAAGGTCGGCGACGTCTACTTCCTGTCGATGGAATACGTCTCGGGGCGCGACCTCAAGAGCGTGTGGTCGTGGTCGAAGGCCCGGGCCCAGATCATGCCCGTCGAGCTGTCGGCCTACATCGTCTCCAAGATGTGCGACGGCCTGCAGTACGCCCACGATCACGCCATCGTTCATCGCGACATCTCGCCGCAAAACGTGCTGTTGAGCTGGGAAGGCGACGTCAAGGTCATCGACTTCGGCATTGCCAAGGCCGCCGAGAAGTCGGGCAAGACCCGCCCCGGCACCTTGAAGGGCAAGTTCGCCTACATGGCCCCCGAGCAGATTCGAGGGCTCCCCCTCGACGGCCGGTCAGACATTTTTGCCATCGGCGTGTGCCTGTATGAGCTCGTCACGGGCCAGCGCGGCTTTCAGGCCGAGAGCGAATTCTCCCTGCTGGAGATGGTGCGCAACGTCGAGATTCGGCCGCCGAGCCTGCTCAACCAGACCCTGCCCGCCGAGCTCGAGCGCATCATCTACAAGGCGCTGACCAAGGACCGGGACCAGCGCTACCAGACCTGCGCCGACATGAGCGCCGACCTGCAGCAGTTCACGCTCCAGCGGGGGCGCCCTCCCCAGGCCCGCGACCTTGCGGCCTTCCTGCGTGAGAACTTCACCGTCGATTGGGAAAAAGAGAAGGCCCGCCTCGACAGCTACCGCGAGGTCAACCCCCTCGACTACCAGGGCAACAAGCTCGCCGCGGGCCCGGCGTCGCCTCCCCTGGCCCTCGACGACGATTCGGCGTTTTCGTCGTCGGACGACGCCTTCGCCGCGCCACCCTTCTCATCGCCGTCGCAGTCGTCGCCGGCGTTGTCGCCATCCATGTCGTCGTCGGCGCCGCGGCTCCGGCCCGAGCAGACCGGCAGCACCGCACCAAACCTTCCCGCCACCGCCGACACCAGCGCGGCCGTGCCCGTCGGCGCGCCGCGGCCGCCGTCGAAGCTGCCCAAGCTCATCGCGGCCTCCGTTCTCGGCATCGCGGCCGTCGGCGGCATCGGCGCCGGGTTGTGGATGACCGTGCTGCAGCCCGTCACCGCCGTCGTCGTCACGGTGCAGGGCCCGAAGGACGCCACCGTCCGCTTTGACGCGCTCCCCGCCGTGGCCGCCACTCCCAACGCCACCATCGAGGGCGTCAAGAAGGGGCCCCACACGGTGTTTGTCGAGGCCAATGGCTATCTGCCGGTGACGATGCCCGTCGTCACCGAGGGGCAGCCCCTGTTTGCCATCACGGCCACCCTCAAGCGCATCCCGGGCAAGTTGGTGGTCACGTCAGACCCCTCGGGGGCCGACATCCTGTTGGACGGCAAGCCCACCGGCAAGGTCACCCCGTCGACGTTCGAGCTCGACGGCGACTCCGTCCATGAGCTCCGCGTCCAGAAGACCGACTACAAAGAAGCCATCACCCCCGACGTGCGCGTGCCCGGCGCCGAAGAGACCAGCGTCAAGCTGCGGCTGAAGCCGGCCCTGGTGCGGCTGCGCATCGTGAGCACCCCGGAGGGGGCCTCGGTCAAGGTCGGCGAGGTCGACTACGGCATGACCCCCGTCGTCATCGAGCGCGCGCCCGAAGACCCGTATCCCCAGGTCCTCATCACGGCCAAGGGCTGCGAGCCCATGCAGACCACCGTGCCCTTCGACCGCGAGAAGGCCGAAGACCGCTTCGACGTCACCCTCAAGTGCAAATGAACCGTCTGCTGGCCGCGGTGCTGTGGTCTTCGGCGGCGTTGTCGGCTCCGGCAGCGCCGGCAGCGCCGACCCCGTCGTCGTCGTCGTCGCCGCCGCTGATGGAGGCCGAGGCTGCGTTGCGGGCGGGCATCCACGGCAAATGCATCGAGCTCAGCAAGGAGGCCCTCAAGACGGGCCAGCTCGACGAGCGCGGCACCGCCCACGCCTGGTTGGTGCGCGGTCGCTGTCATGCCCTCGAGCACGACGTCGACCGCGCCGAACGGTCCTACGCCGTCGCCGTCCGCATCCAGCCCGACATCATCTTGCCGACGGAGGATCCCATCTGGACCCGGATCCGTCCCGAGGGCACCGCCCCGCTGACGGCCCTGCGGCTGGTGGCCAACGCCGTGGTCATGGGCCCCGTGAGCGACGGCGGCGACGGCAGCGACGACATCCGCGCCGCCGGTGCCGTTGTCGGCATCGAAGTCGCCCTCAACGACGACCTCGGCCTCGGCGCGGTGGTACGGCTGGAAGACGCCGCCGGCGAGGAGCTTGTCTCGGCGCCGATTGTGCCGCTGGCGCCGACTGCGCCGACGGCACCTTCGACGACGCCGACGACGACCCCGACGACGTCCCCGACACCGGAGCCCCGGGGTCTGGTGGTGGTGCATCGCTTCAGCGGTTTCGCTGTTGAGGGGGTGACGGCGCTGTTGCTTGATCGGGCGGGCAATCGCCTCCGTCGGGTGCCAGTGACGGTGGGTGACGAGGCTCGCCAGGCCCTCCGTCGGGCCGGAGCGACCGTCGTCACGGTGACGCCGGTCCGCGAGGTCACCACCCTCGCCTACGTCGGCGGCGCCGCCGTGGCCCTGGGCTTTGTCACCGCTGCCGTCAGCGGCATCAACTACGCCATCGTCTCCCAGGCCGACGAGAGCCGGGTCCTCGACGACGAACTGCCCTGGCTGGTGGGCTTCGGTGTCGGCACGGCCTCCGTCGTCGCCGGTGCCGCCCTGGTGGTCGTGGAGCGCGTGCAGGGCACGCCACTGCAGGAGGCCCCCGCCGTCAGCCCCGCCGTTTCCGCTGAGGCGGCGCCCGTCGTTGCCGTGGGCGTGGCGCCATGACCGGGGGCAGGCGGGCTGCGGATCGTCGACGGGAGCGCGGCGGCGGCGACGGCGGCGGCCATGACGGCGACGGCGAGGGTGAAGACCCGGGCACCACCCCTGGTGCAGTCCCGGTGGTGCCCCACGACAACTACGTCGAAGTCGACGACGCCAGCCGCGCCGACGGCCTGCCGTTGTTGTCGGCCGACGGCAGTGCCGAGGGATTGGCCGAAGCCTCGGCGGTGCTGCTGCGTGACGGGCGCGACGGGTCCCATTCCCAATCCCGGCCCCAGCCCTCGGCGCCTCCCCGACGAAAGTCGTCGTCGGCAGGGGCAGCGCCGGCGGGAGCGCCGGCGGGACGACAGGCCCCATCCCTGCGGGGTCACGTCGTCGACGAAGAACCCGCCGATGCCGACAAAAGTTTTGCCCGCGAGCTGAAACGGCGCCCGCCGCCGGCGGGTCGGGAGACCCGGGCCCTGCAGCGTCCCGAGGTCACCGAGGTCCGCGAGTACAAGGCGCCGAAGCGTGCCCGGCGGGGGGGCACCCTGGTGGTGATGACCCGCAGCAGCGGGACCCTCGAGGTGGGCACCAGCTTGCCCATCGCGGTGACGCCGTCGTTGCTCGGCCGCAGCCACCGCGCCGACCTCCGCATCGACGACCCCACCGTCAGTGTCCGCCATGCCGAGATCGCCTGGGACGACGACCGCGGCACCTTCTCGCTGACAGACCTCGGCTCGACGTCGGGCACCCTGCGCAATGGCCTGCCCATCGAGGGCCGGGTCGAGCTCGACCACGGCGACGTCATCGCCATCGGCAAGACCGAGCTGCGCTTCCAAAAGAGCGAGCAGGTCCCCGTCGAACGACCTCCCGAGGCGCCGCCGGAACCTGCCCCCGTTGACGTCGTCGTCGAGGCCAGCGGTCGGACCGCAGCCCCCGGGCACGAACGCACGGGCACCGCCGCCGAGCGGTCCGCCGAACGCACAAGTCCCAGCGCCCGGGCTGCCCGCGAAGCCATGGCCCGCGCCGACGCCGAGGCCCTGCTCCGTCGTCGGGAATCCGTCCGCCGTCGGGCGTTGTGGGTGATTGGTGCCTCGGTGGTGTTGCTGCTGAGTGTGGCTGCGGTGACCCTCGTGTATCGGATGGCGTTTTCCGACGCGGCTCCCGCCCAGATTCGCCACCAGGTCTCGGTGCTCCTCGGTGAGGCCAAGCGCGCCCTGTACGAGGGCGACGTCGACGCCGCCCATGATCGGGTCCAGACCGTCCTCGGCCTCGACCCCGACAACGGCGAAGCCAAGAGCCTCGATCGGGTGGTCACCACCGAGAAGCATTCCCGCGATGCCCTGCAACTGGCCCTGCGCCTGGGCGACGAAGACCGCGACGACGAAGCCCTCGAGGCCCTCACCCGCATCGCCGACAGCAGCGTCTTCGCCAAAGACCGCGATCGCCTGCGCGCCTCCCTCGGCAGCCGGGCCCTGACCCGCTCCCTCCGCCTCGTGGAGGCCTTGCTGGACCAGGGCCGCTACGATGACGCCCTCGCCCGCATCGAGGCCCACCTCAAACGCTTCCCCGACGACGCCGGCGGCAAGGCCCTGTTGGCCCGGGTCCTCGCCAGCAAGGGCAACGCCCCCCAGAACCCGGCCCTGGCCCCCGCTCGCGTGGCCTTCGCCGAGGGCCGCCTCGACGACGCCCGCCGCCTCGCCGAAGCCGCCGGCTACGCGGGCTACGCCGCCGACGTCGACCACTTCGGCAAGAGCCTCGCCGACGGCAAGGCCGCCCTCGCCCGCTACGACGGCGCCGCCGCCAAGGGCCCCCTCGACGAAGCCTTCCGCCTGCTGGGGTCTTTGGGGGCCAGCGCCCAGTCCCCCACCTTCCAGACCGTGCAGAAGCCCTACGCCGACGCCCTCTACCTCACGGGCACCGAGAAGCTTGAGGCTGGCGACGGCTGTGGCGCCGCCCGAGACCTCTTCAAGGCCGCCCGCGTGTTGCCTGGGGACTCGCGCCTCCAGGGCGAACTGCAGCGGCTCCAGACCCTCGCCGACCAGGGGTTGCAGAAGGCCCGCGGCGCCAAATCCCAGGACCCCGAACGGGCGGCGTCTTTGGCCCGGGAGCACCTCTGCTTCGCCCGCAGCGGCAGCACCACCTACGACGACCTCGCCGCCATCGCCCGCTGACAGCAGGGCGCGGTGGCCAGATTCGACCTCCCATCCTCTTGAGATCACATCGGAATCCGACCGGGGCGCCGGCGTTGTCGAGGCGCCTACAATGTGGGGAGCACACTCACACCCCGAGGCCGCCCATGCCCCGCCCCGCCCGCCTGTCGTTCATCGCCGCCCTCGGTTTCGCCGCGTCGTCGCTGGCGCTGCTGTCGGCCTGTCCGCGCAACGATGTCGAGGGTGAGGGGCCCACCTGCGAGGACACGGCCACCGTCATCGCCCTCGACGACGAGACGTCCCTGGGGTTTTCGGCCAGCGCCCTGGTGGCCCTGGCGGTGACGCCGTCGCCGTTTGCCACCGACTTCGTCTACGCCCGCGGCGGCAGCACGGCCCTCACGCTCGGCGTGCAGAACCCCGCTGAGGCCCGCTTCATCGACAGCGTCGCTGTGTACCCCGAGGATGGCGTCTTCCCCGCCATCGCCATCGAGTGCCACGACCGTCTGGAGGTCGACGCCAACGCCACGTTTGTCACCGCCGACGGCGCCTTCAACGAGGTCTTCGCCGTCGTGCTGCGCAGTGAGGCCGTGGACGCGGTGACGATGAACGTGGAGCTCGACCCGTTTGCCCTGCAGGGCAGCTACGACGTCAACCTCGACGTCGACGATCTCGACAGCATCGACCCCGCCGAGATCGAGAGCATCGCCATGGACCTCGAAGCCACCTTCGACGTCGACGGCAGCGATGGCGCCGTCCACGCCATCGTGGTCGGCAAAGAGATCTGCTCTGGCAATGAGTGCACCGCGTTTGCCGCCAACATCGAGGTGGGGACCTGGACCGCGGTCACGCCGTAGACGACGGGAACAACGCGTGAAAAACGATGTGACCAACGACGGGAACGTCGACGTCACTCGTAGGCGGGGACGGTGCCGCCGAGGGCGGACTCGACCCAGGCCTGCTTGCCCGGGGCCTTCTGGCCGCGGCGCTCCCGCTGGGTCTGGTCGATGTAGGCCAGGCCGCGATCCGCTTCGGCAATCAACGCGTCGTCGGCGCTGGGGTGGTCGCGGAAGGCCTCGAAGATGTCGACGGCGTAGGTGGCCCGCTCGGCCTTCTCGATGCCCAGGCTGTAGAGGTCCGACAGACCGCCCTTGAGCATCGTGTGCAGCTGCTCCGTCGTCCACGTCGGGTTGTGGAGGGAGTGGACGTTGGCCTGCTGCAGGAAGCGGAGCTTGCTGCCACCCCAGTTGTCGAGCATGTGGGCCTTGAAGCCCTCGGGGCAGCGCTTGTGGGCAAAGAGGATCTGCCCGAGCTGGCGGGTGATGAGGTCCCGCTCGTGGGTCGTCCCCGACGGAATCGAGACGATGCCCTGGGCCACGTAGTGGGGGGGCGCCGGCCGCGCGCACTGCTGGTAGCTCCACTGGCCGTCGTTGGCGCGCTCGACGCCGTAGAGCTGCAGCGACGCGGCACCGTTGTGCTTGGACATGGTGACGTCTTCGTAGGCCGCCGTGCACCACTCCACGAGGCGGTCTTCTTGATCGCCGCGCAGGCCTTCGTTCTTCATCAGCCGGGCCACATGGGGCAGCACGCCGAGGCTCAGGACCTTCTCGAGGCCCGCATCAGAGATTTCCTTCGGCTGGCCGAGGGCGTCGAGGAGGATGGGGTTCATCGGTTCCTTCTCGAGGAAGGTGTCGATGAGGGATTCCGTCACGGCGGGGGGCGTCGCCGCCGACCTGGCGATGGCCATCCAGGCTTCTTTGCTGCCAAAGAAGTTCAGGCCGCCGACCTGCAGCTTGATGTCTGACGGCGACGACGCCGACTGGGTGAGCCCCTCCATCTGGGCCTGCAGCTCGAACTGCTGGCCGGCGTCGAGGTCGACGAGGCCACTGGATCTGGTGCGGGCCAGCGTCGCCTTTTCAGCGCCGAGCAGCATGAGCGCCATCGTGTGGTCGATGAGCTCGGGGGCGATGGAGTTCACGTCCTGGAAATTCGCCGGCAGGCCGTCGGCGACGGCGGTGATGATGCGGTTGTCCTGGGTCCAGTAGTGCCAGGTTTCCTGCTCGTTGACCTTGGCCGCCAGGATGCGGCGCATGACGCCGTCGTCGCCCTTGGTGAGCTCCGCCAGACCGAGGGTGTCGATCTCGACGCGCTTGCTCGACGCACTGGCGAGGAACACCGGCGAGCTCATGGCCAGGAAGTCCTTCATGTCGATGCTGCGATGGCCGCTGCAGCCGACGACGAGGAACTTCTTGTTGAGGGCCGCCGACTTGTCGGTGAGCACCGTATAGCCGAGGGCCTCGAGCTCCTTCTTGCGGGTGGGCGTGACGTAGGGGTCGAAGAAAGTGACGCGGGCGCCGTCGCCCTTGAAGCTGTCGGCGACGCCGAGGCCCACCTTGCCGCCGCCGACGATGAGGACTTCTTTGCGGGTGGGGGTGGTGGCGACCTCGTCGAGGACCCGGCGCACGCACTGCACGACGGCGTCGCCGACCTGGGCGCTCTCGAAGCGCTTGCCGTAGCTGCCGGCGACGTTGGCGATGGCGAAGGTCGGCTTGGGGTCGATCTGGGAAATCTCCGTCAGCCCGCGCGTGGTCTGTTCGACGACGCAAAAGATCTTCGCCTGGTCTTTGTATTTGGTGGCGATGTACTTGCTGGCGTAGCCACCGTCGTCGAGGATCAGGATTGGTTCGCCATTGACGAGGTGGCGCTCATAGGCCCGGTCGACAGCGGCGCAGACGTGGTCCCACATGCCGTCGATGTCGCCGCGCTCGGGGACCGTGACCTTCAAGCCCATGCTGCGCTCGAGGGAGAGCTTCACCGCGGGGTTCTTTTGGTAGGGCACGCCGATGTACTCGGCCTTGCTCATGTCCATGCCGCCGCGGGCGAGCTCCTGGCACAGGGGGATGGCCTGGCCAAGCATGTGCTGGACCATGACGACGTTGTGCTTGGCGAAGGGCCGGGCTTCCGACAAACGCTGACCAACGCTGTTGGACAAGGGCAGCGTCAGCGGGACCTCGCTGATGCTCTGCAGGGCGGCGTCGAGCTTCTGGGTCCAGACATCGGCCGAGGTGGGCAGCGCCGTCCAGTCGTCGTCGACGGTGGTGCGGGCCGGAGCCTGCGACCACTGGGGCATGAACGGATAGGCCTTTTGCAGGTTGGCGATGAAGGCCCCGTCGAGGTGGGGCACGGCCTTCTGGGCCATGGCATTGGCGGCTTTGAAGCTGCGGGCGATATCGGTCAGCGAAAGCCCGGGAGAGTCCACCGAGCGCATCCAGCGGGTCAGCTGGGCGGCCAGCAAAAAATTGGGCTCATCGCCCTGGCCCTTTTTCTGGGCCGACGACGGCAGCGCCTTGGCAATGGCGTCCTGCCACTCGGGTTTGCCCAGGGCCCGGGCCATCTCGGCGGCCGACAGCTGGGCAGCACCGGACCCAAGGGTTTGCACCGTGCGCTGCAGTGCTTGGGCGCTCGGCGCCGGGCCCTGGGCCACGGGAGCGGGCTTTTGGACCAGGGCCTGCATGGCCTCCTGGGCGCCAAGCTCGACGACAGGAGCCGTGGGTGCCGTGGTCTGCACCGCCAACCGCGTGTGCTGGGCGGTGGTGGTCTGGGTGGTGGCAGTGGTGGTGGCCAGGCCCGTGGCGGGCTTTTTGTCGACGGCGAAGGCGTCAGCGACGGGGACCGTCGTCGTCACCGGCTTTGACGTCCCCGGCTTCGCCGTCGACGGGGTCGTCGCGGGGGTGGTGACTGACGTCGTCAGCGGCGCCGTGCCGGGCGTTTCGGTCGTGCCGACCTTGCGGGCCTTCACCAACGCCGCGGCCTCGGCGCTCTTCTGGAAGCGCAGGGCATCGGCGGGTTGGAGGGTCCGGATGGCCATGGGCGGAGGGCTCACTGGAGAAGGGCGAGGGCAGAGGCTCGTCTGTAAAGTAGCAGGGGACTCCCCCCTTTGGCGCGTGATCCAGCATCCGCGATCTGCCGCCGCCCCATCCGCGATCTGCCGCCACTTCTTTGGCGCCAGCCAAAGAAGCATCCAAACTTCTTCGGCGCCAGCCGAAGAGCATCAGAACTTCTTCGGCGCCAGCCGAAGAAGCATCAGAACTTCTTCGGCACCAGCCGAAGAAGCATCAGAACTTTGGCCGCCTCGGTCCGCATTGCCCTGCGGTCCGGTGGCCTCGGGCGGGCTGTTGTCTGCTTGCCATCGGCATTGGCGCGGGAAAGGCTGGGGGCGTGTCCCGCCGACCACCAGTCCCACCGGGCGCCTCTTCCGGCGCCGCCGCCACACCGGCGTCGTCGGGCGCTGTTGGTGTCATCGACGACGACCAGGGGGTGGCCACCCGGACCGTGCGGCTGGTCACCGGGGACCAGGACGGGGCCACCCTGGTGGGCCCGGCGACGGTGTCGGGCGATGCCCCCGCCCTCGACGGCGCCGCCGTCAGCACCATCATCGAACTCGCTGCCGGCGGCGTGACGGCCGTGGCCCCCGGTCGCCGCTCCCACCTCGTGGACTCCAGCGAGAACGACAGCGTCCCGGCCGAGCCCGCCACCATCATCGAACTGGCCGCCGGGGCCATCACCTCGATCCAGGCCGTGCGGACGCCGTCGTCGCCCACGCCGTCGTCAGCGTCGTCGTCGTCGGGGACCCGGCCCGGGGCGTCGCGCTACGAGATGATCGGCGAGATCGGCCATGGCGGCGGCGGCGACGTCTTCGAGGTCAAAGACACGGATTTGCGACGCAACGTGGCCCTCAAGCGCCTTCGTCGGGAACACACCGACCCCGGTCTGTTGACGCTGTTTCTGCAAGAGGCCCAGCTCACCGCCCAGCTCGAGCATCCAAACATCGTCCCCGTCCACGAGCTGGGGGCCACTGCCAACGGCGAGCCGTTCTTCACCATGAAGCGGGTGACCGGGCAGACCCTCCACGAGGTCCTGCAGGCCCTGCAGCGTCGGGAGCCTGCTGCCGTTGCCCGCTTCACGCGCACCCGGCTGTTGGTGGTCTTTCTGGAGATCACGCGCGGCGTCGCCCACGCCAACGCCCGCGGCGTCGTGCACAAGGACCTGAAGCCGGCCAACATCCTCATCGGCAGCCACGGTGAAACCCTCGTCGCCGATTGGGGGCTTGCCTGTGCCGATCCCCTGCCGCCCGAGCTCGTCGACAATGGCGCGGCGCTGCCTCCGGTGGAGTGGCCCTCGGTCCACACCGCCGACATGGGGGTCAGCGGCACCCTGCACGCCATGGCCCCCGAGCAGGCCCGCGACGGCGTCATCGACCGCCGCGTCGACGTCTACGCCCTGGGCGTGGTCCTCTACGAACTCCTCACGGGCGAGCGCCCCTTCCACTGGCGCTCCCTCGCCGAGGCTGCCGCACCCCGGCCCTTGCCGGTGGCGCCCCGGGCCCGCACTCCCCACCGGGAAATCTCCGAGGAGCTGGAGGCCATCTGCCTGCGCTGCTTGCAGCCAGAGCCGGCGGATCGCTTCCAGGGGGCCGGCGCCCTCAGCCTCGCCGTCGAAAACGCCCTGACGGGTTCCCGTCGACGACAGCAGGCGGCCCAGGTCGCCGCCGAGGCCCGCGCCAACCAGGAAGCCATGCGCACCCTGCGCGCCGAGAAGGAGCGACTGCAGCGACGGCTGCACGAGCTGCAGGAGCTCGTGAAGCCCTGGGACGGCGAGGCCCAGAAGCAGCCCCTGTGGACCACAGAAGAACGGCTGTTTGACGTCGACACCGCCATCGACGACGCCCTCGCCGCCACCCTGGACAAATTCAACCAGGCCCTGGGCCTCGACCCGGGCTTCGTCGACGCCGAAGACGCCCTCGCCGACCTCCACCTGGAGCTGTTTCTCGAGGCCGAGTTGGCGGGCAACCGCCGCGATCAACTCTTTCACCGCCGGCTGGTCAGCCGTCATCACCGGGGGCGCTACACGGCGCTGCTGGAGGGGCGTGGCCTCGTCACCCTGCGTCCCAGGGTCGATGGCCACGACGCTGTCGGGGCCGTCATCACCGCTGTTTCCCTCGTCGAGCGGGGCAAGCGCATCGTCGAGGGAGACCCCATCGAGCTCCCCGAGGCCAGCGACGGCGGGCGGGTCCACAACCTGAGCCTGCCCATGGGCAGCACCCTCTTCACCATCGCCGTGCCGGGCCATGTGCCGCCCCTCGCTCCCGTGAAGGTCCACGTCCACGTGGGTCGACAGGCGCGGCTGGACCTCGAGGTCAATCTGCAGCCGGCAGCCCTGCTCGGCACCGCCGTCATCGGCGGCTTCGTGCACATTCCCGCCGGGCCGTTCATCGCCGGTGGTGATCCCGAGTCCCAAAACGCCGGCCCTCGTCGCGAAGTGGTGCTGCCGGACTTCTTCATCGCCCGCACCCCGGTGACCTGCGGCGAGTACCTGGAATTTCTCAACGACCTCGGCACAACCGACGGCGACGCCGCCCGTCGTCATGCCCCCCGCACCAAGCCCGACGGCGGCGCGCTGTGGGAACCCGACGCCACCGGCCACTGGGCCCTTCCCCGTCATGACGCCGACGGAAACCCCGTCATCAAAAACGCCCCCGTCATGGGCGTCAGCTTCTTCGATGCCCAGGCCTATTGCGGCTGGCGCTCCCAAAAAGACAGCGTCGCCTATCGCCTGCCCACCGAGGACGAATGGGAGAAGGCCGCCCGCGGCGTCGACGGCCGCTTCTTTCCCTGGGGCAACGGCTTCGACCCGACCTTCTGCAAGATGGCCACCTCGCGCCCGGGCCGCCCCCAGCCCGAGGCCGTCATGAGCTACCCTGTCGACGTCAGCGTCTACGGCGTCTTCGACACCGCCGGCGGCATCCGCGAATGGTGCGACAGCTTCTACGACGCCTCCCGCGAGACCAGGACCCTGCGGGGCGGGGCCTGGTACTTCAACCCGAGCTTTTGTCGCACGGCGTTCCGCCACGGCTATCTGCCCCACATCGTGTTCACCAACTTCGGCTTTCGCCTCGCCAAGAGCCCATGAGCACGTCGAGGGGGACCAGCGGCACCAGCAGCAACCGGCTCCACGTCGAGGACGACGACGCCGACGGTGTCGACGACGTCGACAGCACGGGTCACAGCGACCCCGCCGTTCCCGTCTGCGTGCCCGAGGCCATCGATCGCTTTGTGCGCCCGCTGCGCCTCGATGCCCGTCATCTGCGGGGCAGCGTCTGGCTCACCCCCGACGACGCCTTGTCGATGGAGGCCCTGCGCAAGGCCCGGGGCACCCGCACCGACGTCGCCGTCGACGACGCCCTCGGCGACGCCATCCGTCGCGCGGGCCTTGAGGGACCCGTCAGTGGCTCCCTGGCGGTGTGGGTCCGCAGCATCCTCGACGACGCCTTGGCCGCCGCACCCTTCGGCGTGGTGGGCCGGGCAGCGGCGCTGTCGACGCGGGTGTTGGAAGACGCCCTGTTGCGCGCCCTGCAGGGCCTCGCCCACCACGGGGTGCTCCGTCGCGACGACGTCAACACCCTGCCGCTGTCGGCCCTCGACGCCGAGCGCTTGTTTCGGTCCCTGCGCAACCGCACGCCGCTGCCGGACTTGCCGGGCCTGTTGGCCAGCGTCGGGACACTGCCCCTGGTGGTGCGCGACGACGACGCCCCCCCCACGGCCTGGGAGGTCGAGCAGCTGCAGCAGCACCATCCGGCCCTCGTCACCCGGATGCTGCAGACGTCGTCCATCCCCGCGCGTCTCGACGAGATTGACGCCGTCATCGAAGGCGTCGCCCCGGGAGCGTTCAACGACGTCGACGGCGTCTTCGTGCAGCATGTCCTTGGTACCCAGGTGCCGACCTTCGCCGCCATGATCGCCCGCGGCCTCGACCCCCGGCGGGTCACCATCGTCGGCGTGCCCTACTCGACCAGCGAGGTCACAGCCCTCGCCCTGCGCCAGCTGGGCTTCACGGTGGTGACGCCACAGCTGACGGACTCCAGGGACCTCGAGCCCGTCAACCGGGCGGCCCTCGTCGCCGTCATCGACGCCGCCGCCGACCGCCTGCGCAAAAGCCCGGGCCGCACCCTGCTGGTCCTCGACGACGGCGCCAAGGCCGCCGCCTTGTTGCATGAGCGCCATCCAGACCTCGGGGCCATCCGCATCGTCGAGCAGACCGCCCGCGGCATCACGGTCTTGTCCCAACTGCCGCGCATCCTGTGGCCCACCGTCGACGTGGCCCGCTCTATCGCCAAGCAGCATGAGCAAGACACCATCGGTGGCGAGGTGGTGGCCGCCGTGGCCCGCGACCTCGCGCGGGTCGGCAGCCTCTGTGGTCCAGGCACCCGGGCCTGCGTGCTGGGCCTGGGCGTCATCGGCACCGGCGTGGCCCGGGCCCTGGTGGGGCGGGGCTGTGACGTCGTGGGCTGGGACACAGACGGCTCCCGTCGTGCCCGGGCCCGCGGTGTTGGCTTCGTCGGCTTCCTGGTGCCCGAGGCCCGCGACGACGCCTTCAGAGACGCCGACATCGTCGTCGGCTGCTGCGGGGCCACCTCGGTGCACGCCGCCGACCTCAAGCTGGTGCGCCCGGGATGCGCGCTGGCGTCGGCGAGCTCGCGCAACATCGAGATCGACCTGTCGCCCCTGTCAGACCCCGCCGTGCAGAAGAAGACCCTCGTCGTCGAGGGCGCCGGCGGCGGTCGCTTTCAGACCATGGTCTGGCGGCTCACGGACAAAGACGTGCTGCTGCTGCACAACGGCTTCCCCATGAACTTCGACGGCCGCATCGAGACCGGCACCGCCGCCTCCATCGCGCCAACCCGGGCCCTGATGCTGCGCGGCGCCTGCCAGGCCCTCGGTGAACGGGTCCCCGGGCTCCACGCGTTGCGCTGACTGGGGCGATGTCGGTCGACGTCAGCTGATGTGAGGCGATGTCAGCTGATGTACGGTGATGTCAGGCGACGTTGCTGTTGCCGCCGGTGCCGACGTTGGCGAGGGCCACTTCGAAGCGGCGATCGCGGTCGGCCTTGCCGTTGTAGCCGCCGTTGATGGAGCGGGTGATGCCGTTGAAGTCGCCGGCGTCGGCCTTGGCGTTGAGGCCGCGGGAGTTCCAGAACCAGGCCGCGATGCGGGCGGCGTTTTCGGGGCGCCCGGCCAACGAGGGGTTGTTGACGAGGTCGAGGCCGAGGGCTTTGCCGGCGGCGGCGTAGTTCGAGCGGCCCGTCAGCTGGATGTAGCCGCGGCCCTTGAAGCGCTCGCCGTCGCCGGGCTGGGTGTTGCCGAGGTCCCGGCGTCCTTCGTAGGCGCGACCAGAGGCAATCTCCTCGCTGTATTTGAAGTTGCCGCTCTCGTGGGCGACCTGGGCGATGAACGCTGCCTGGCGCCCCGGGGTGGTGATGCCGGCCTCGGTCATGGCCTGGTTCAAGTGGGGGGCAATCTCGGCGGCCTTGGCGGCGGACAAGCCCGGCGACATCTTCATGAGCTTCTCCGGCGTGATGTCGCCGGCAGCGTAGTTGTAGTTGGCGGCCTCGGTCGGCGTGAGGGCTCCGGGGCTCTCGGTCCCACCGGCGTTGCTCGTTGACGTGTTGCCCGAGGTGCCGCCTGCGGTCGAGCCCGCGCCGCCGCTGCCACCGGCGCCACCGGCGCCACCTTGAGAACGGGAGGCCTCGGACAACGACGTCGGCGACGCCTTCTTCTGGGTTGGTGTGCGGCGGTCGTCGGAGGCCTTGGCCTGCAGGAGGGCCAGCAAGGTCTCGGAGTCGAGGTCCCCCGTGATGGGCAGACCGAAGGCCTGCTGGACGGCGGCCAGGGACTTCTTGGTGGCGGGGTCGCCGAGGGTTTCGCCGGCGGGCAGGCCGAGCTCCTTCAGGACGTCGGTGACGTCGCCCTGGGTCATGACGCTGCGGCCCACGAGGCGGGCCACGCCCTCGTCGTCAAAGACGGCGGCGATGGCGTCGCGGCTGGCGGGCAATTCGATGCCCTGCTGGTGGGCGGCGGCGCGGTTGGCGAGGTCGCCCTGTTCCGCCTCGGTGAGCTGGCTGTAGTCGAAGCCACCCGCTTCGGGCAGGGCGGGAGCCCCGCGCCCCGCCGTGAGCTGGCCGTTGGCCTCAAAGGCGTCGCTCTTGGCTGTTCCCGTCGTGCCTGCAGTCGCGGCGGTCGCCCGGGTTGCCTGGGCAACGGCGCTCTCGGCGCTGGTGGAATCGAGGCGGGTCATGGGCAGGGAGGAGCCGGCAGAGCGAATGGTCATGGGGCAGTTTTCGCACATTCACCGTCGGCGGCGCGTCCGGCGCGAAGGAATGTCGCGGATCAGCATCGGTCGCTTGTCCGAGGGCGGGCCCCGGACCGTGTCGTGCTGCCGTGCCGTCCGCCGCCCCCCGTCCGCCGTCCCCCGTGCCGTCAGCCGCCGATCTGGATGCACACGCCCTGGGCGCAGATGAGGCCGGGACAACAGTCGTTGCTGTCGCCGCAGGCGCCACAGACGCCCCCGATGCAGGCGAGGGTGCCGCAGGAGCACTCGGTGCAGGCCTCGCCTTCGCCCTCGCCTTCGCCCTCCCCTTCCCCTTCGCCCTCACCGGGCTGGTCGGTGACGCAGGCAGCGAGGAAGGCCAGGGTGCCTGTTTCGTCGGCCTCGACGGCGGCGCAGGTCTCGGGACAGAGGGTGGCCAGGGGGCCGTCGACGAAGAAGCCGTTGCCGGCGCAGGCCCCGGTGTTGTCGACGAGGGGCAACGAGATGGCGGCGCCACCGGTGCCGGGCGTGAAGACGAGGGCCATGCCGTCGCCGTCGATGGTGGTGCCAGCGGGGGCGTCGGGGATGACGAGGGCGCAGGGGAGGCTCACCTGGTCGATGACGCCAGCGGCAATCTCCTGGAACACCACGTCGAAGCTGGCGTTGTCACACAGGGGAAAGCGCAGCCCGCCCGTCAACACCGACAAGGCCTGGTACTCCGTCGCCGAGGACTCCGAGCCCGGGTTGCAGCGCTCGTTCAAGATCGGGTCCGTAGGCAACCACGGCGACGTCGCCGGCGCATTTTCGCCCATGCCGATGATGCTGTGCCAGACGTAGTTGCGGTCCGCTGCGGTGCCAAAGTGCTCGGGAGCGAGGGCCAGCAGGTCGTCGTCGAATTGGCTGGCGTCGAGGTTCGGGTCGTCGTCGCTGATCAACAAGAAGGCCTTCGCCGAGTTGTTGCGCAGCACGGCCCCCCAGCCGCTGGGCATCTGCCCGTGGGGGTCCGGGCTGTCGAAGGTGTCGAGCAACACCTCGAAGGCGTCGTGGCTGCCGACGAAGGTGTCGTAGTGAAAGAACGTCGGGAAGCGCGACCCGGGCGTCGACGGCAAGGGATCCTGGCAGTCGTCCGTCGACAACGGCGCGCCAATGCAGATGGCGAAGTTGCGTTCGGCGGGCGGGTAGTCGGCGACGAGGATGACGCGGAAGTCGATGCCGCTGGCGCCGATGATGTCGGCGAAGTTGTCCGAGATGTTCTGTTCGACGGCGGCAATCTCGCCCTCCATGGACCCCGAGCTGTCGATGGCGATGATGATGTCGACGGGGACGGGCGCGCCCACCGACGCCTGGGCCGAGGCCGCCACGCAGGCCTCGTCGGCGACGAGGGGATCGGTGCCAACCTGGGCTTCAACGCCGTCGGGGATGCCGTCGTTGTCGGTGTCTGGATCGGTGGCGTTGGTGCCGCCGCGGACCTCGTCGGCGTCGTTGATGCCGTCGCCGTCGCTGTCGGCGTTGTTGGGGTCCGTACCGAACTCGATCTCCTGGGCATCGCAGATGCCGTCGCCGTCGCTGTCGGGGCTGCAGTCGGGGTCGATGGGGTCTTCGCCCTCACCCTCACCTTCGCCCTCGCCCTCGCCTTCACCCTCGGCCACCTTCGGCGGCGTGCAGCCGTCGCAGGCCGCGATCGAGGACAGGAGCAGGGCCAGGGGGAGCAAGAAGTGCCGCATCGAACAAGCATGGCTGATCGCGGCCACACCGCAACCATGCGGACAGTCGGGACCCGCGCCTTACGGCTGGGGCGTCCCCGACGACGCGGTTTCGGCCACCCATCCGACCTGGGACACGTTGCGATAGGTGATGCGCTGGTCGCAGCCCGAAATGCCCACCACCGTGGCGACGTCGCCGGTGAGGTCAGGCATCACGTCGAGGACCTTCCATTGCAGTTGGTCCTCGGGGCAGTTCAAGGCGAAGGAGGCCTGGGGCCCGAGCTTCTGTCGTGCCGACTGCCAATAGAACTCGTTCAAGTTCCGCCCATCCACCGCGACCGTGGCGGTGGCACAGCCGAGGCTGAACGTGACGACGGCACCAGCGAAAAGGACGAAGGGACGCATGACGGGAATCCTTTGGCTTGATGAACGGTCATTCTGCGTTGATGTCCGGGGCTGACAGCGGGGGCTGACGCAAACGCGCCATGTCGCTGCGGGCCTCAGCGGCATCGCCGGCGGCCATCCCCGAGACCACGAAGCCGGCGGCACTGAGCCCGGCTCCGGCGACAAGAACCGAGCCGACGCCGACCTTTCGCCCGACGTCGTCGCTCGTCAAAATGAAGCCCACATAGGCGGCGCTGCCGAGAACGAGGGCGAAAGTGCTGACACCGGCGGTGAGGCCGAACCAAAAGGCCTCGGCATCGCGCTCGCGAGCGCGGACTTCCAGGGCGGCGATCCGATTCGAGCGGGAGGACGCTTCATCGTTGGCTGCATCAGTGCCTCGATCGGTTCCCTGGACCACCAGGCTGAGGAGGTCCTCGGTTGCCACGGTGACGACCGCGCCATCCACCTCGACGTTGAGGGTGTCTTCGGACACCGTTCGCAGGATGCCGATGTGCTCGACACCGTCTTGGGTCTTCACGGTGACGATGGACCCAATCGATGCGCTGTAGGCATCGACGGCTGCGGGCGAGAGGGCTGTTGCCAGCGTCATCAACAAAGCCATGATCATGGCGCGACCATGCACCATCACTGGCCCATCCGCTACGGCGCGTGGCGATGCATCAGCGGCCCAGCAGGGCGCCGACGACGCGGGCGACGCCGCCGACGCTGGCGCGGTGTTCCAGGGAGGCCACCTCGCGCAGCACCCGGGCGGTCTTTGGCCACAGCAGGTTGAGGGGTGGCGTCGGGCCCACGGTGAAGGGGGCCCGCAGCACGGACTTCTGGGGACGGGGCAGGGCCAGCACGTTGTGCACAAAGCCGGTGCCCGACTGGATGTCGTCGACGGGGTTGCCGGGAAAAGCCCCCCAGGGCAGCGACGGCACCACGTAGGCGAAGGAGCCCCAGGTGTTCACACAGACGTTGCCGTAGCGCAGGTCGGCGATGGCGGTGTCGACGGCGGCGGCTCCTGCGGGATCACGCATGGTGGCGGGATGCACGAGGAGGGTGACGGTGAGGTTGCCCCACACCCGGGTGTTCAGGAAGTCGACGGCCCGGCGCAGAAAGGCGCCAATGTCGTTGACGTCGACGCCGTCGATGGTGGCCTCGGCCAGCACCGCGCAAAACGATTCTTCCGTGAAGCAAGGCTCGTGGGCGCCGTCGGCGGTGGCGTCGCCGTCGGTGGGCAGGCCCGTGATGAGGGTCCAGGGCAGGGCGTCGGGCCCGGGTGTGCCGAAGCGTTCGGCGTTTGGATGGGCGGCGCAGAAGCGGGCGTGGCGGGCGGCGGCGCCCGGGTAGTAGGCGCGGCGGGGCGGCAGGGCGGCGAAGAAGCGGCGCAGCTCGTCGAGAAATGCCTGTCGCTGTGGCCAGCGGGCGCTCTGCACGATCAGGCGGGGCGTGAGGCAGTTGAAGGCGGCGTTGAGGCCATGTTGGGAGCCGAGCTGGATGGCGTGGTAGCGGAGCTCTCGCGCCGTCCAGGGGCCGGGGACGACGATGACGGGCGTGATGTTGCCGAGCTCGGCGGTGATGGACCGCGGGTTCACGACGTGGCCTGCGGCCCGGGCGGCGGCACCGGCAGGGCCCGGGCCAAACACCACGGCGTCATGGGTGTGGTGGGACCCCGTCATGTGCACGGCGTCGACGTCGGGGTGGGTACACAAGCGAGCCCCGACGCTGGCGTCGCCGGTGATGATGGCCAGGCAGCCGGCGTTGACCAGGGGGGCGAACGTCTGCTGCCACATGGGCAGCAACCCCGCGTTCACGGGGTTGAGCTTGAGCACCACCACCTGGCCCGCCAGGAAGATCGCGTGCAGCACATCGCCAGGCACCAGCATGGCGACGTTGCCGGCGCCCAGCAGGGCCACCACCGGTGCCGGCGTCGTCGCTGCTGCTGTCGTCGTCGTCGCTGCCGTCGTTGTCTTCTTCCAGGCAGCACCCTGGGCAGCCCGGGCCTCACCCATGGTGACGCCCGGTTCCAGCCAGACACAGCCGGTGCCCCCGGCCATCGACAGGCGCTCGGTGAGGTCAGCGGGGGCCACCTGGACGACGACCTGGCCGTCGGCTCTCGTCGTCCAGGGGCCCGTGACGGGTGGACGACCCTGCGACGTATTCTGTCGCAGCACGTCGGCGTAGACCCGGAACAGTTTCAGGGTGCCGGTGACAAACGCCCACTCTTCGCCGGCTTCGGGGGCATCGTCGGCCAGGCCCTTCTGCGTCAGCGCCACCGCCACCATCGCCGGGGCGGCGGCGAAGTAGGCCTCCCGACAGGCATCAAGCAGGGCGGCCCGGCTCGCGCCGTCGACGGTGGCCCAGCGGGCACGACCAGCGACGATGCGCTGGACGGCGTCGTTGACGGCGTCGCTGCTGGCGTCGTTCGGCGCCGCTGTCGTCGTGTCGGGTCGTGGTGACGACATGCCCCAGCATTGATGGGCCAGCGCCCCACCGCAAGGGCCGCCGACAGCGGGCGGTAGCCACCGGCGCTGGCGCCGCTACAGTGCCCCCATGAACCGATCTGTCGTCGTCGCTTGTGCTGTCACCCTGCTGGGCCTGACCACCCTCGTTGCCTGCCCCGCCTCCGACGATGGCGGCGAAGGGGAGGGCGAGGGAGAAGGCGAAGGGGAGGGCGAGGGAGAAGGCGAAGGGGAGGGTGAAGGTGAGGGAGAAGGCGAGGCCATCAGCGTTGCCGACTTCTGCAGCGGCCTGAACACCATCGTGTGTGCGGGCTTCGACGCCTGCGGCTGCAGCCTGGAAGGGCGCGACTTCGACGACACCGACTGTGTCGACGTCCGCGCCGCCGCCTGCGCCGAACAGCTCGGGCCCTTCGGCCAGGCCGTCGAGGCCGGGTTGCTGGTCATCGACCGTGACGCTGTCGATGCCTGCTTCAGCGCCATCGAAGGCCTCGCCACCAGCTGCACCGGTATTGGCGAGGGCACCCTGCCGCCTGTCTGTGCGGCGCTGTTTGTGGCGCCCGTCGACGTCGGCGGCACCTGTGGCGGCGGTGGCGTGTTGTGCGCGGGAGGCGACGGCATCTGCCAGCCCGGCGATGCTGGGGTGACGTGCGTGGCCCTCCCCATCGCGGGGGCTGCGTGCCTGCAGGGCCAATGCGCGGCGGGCCTGCAGTGCCAGGAGGACGTCTGCGGAACGCCTTTGGTCCTCGGTGATGCCTGTGGTGCTGCGGGTGGGTGTCCTCTTGGGACCGCGTGCCTGCGGGGCGAGTGCAGCGCGCTGCTGACGGCGGGGCAGGGCACCTGTGGCCAGACCGCCGACTGCGCCGCTGGCCTGGTGTGCGGTACCGACCGCGTCTGCGCTGTCGGCCCCGCTCGTGGTGATGCCTGCGGCGGCGATGCCTGTGGCAGTGGCGACGCCTGCGTGCGGGACTACGCCGAGCGCGTGTGTGCGGCTAAGATCATCGATGGTGGCGCCTGCCGCTTCGACGACGACTGCCAAAACGGTTTCTGTGCGTCGAGCACCGGCCTGTGCGCGGCCCTGCCCGACGACGGCGACCTCTGCCCCGACACGCGTTGCACGGCGGGCTTTGTCTGCGACGTCGACAACGGCGGCGTGTGCGTGGTGGCTCCCGTCGAGGGACAGGCCTGCTTGATTGGTCCTGCGGCCTGTGCTCCCGGCCTCGGCTGCAACGCTGACAACGTCTGCGCCGTGGGTCCTGGCGTCGGTGGCGCCTGCCTCATCCCCAACAACCTCTGCGCCGATGGCCTGGGCTGCGACTTCACGGCCGACGGCAGCATCTGTGCCGAACGCCGTGGCCAGGGAGCCTCCTGCCAGAGCGACGTCTGCCAGGCCGGCCTGTTCTGCGACTTCAACGACGGCACCTGCCAACCGGTCCGCGCTCCAGGCGACGCCTGCCGCGACGGCGGTGGCTGCGCCGAGGGCGACGAATGCGGCGACCTCCTCGGTGGCTTCCGCTGCCACGACATCCCCGCCGTCGTGGATGCCCCCTGCTCGGCGTTGTGCGGCAACGACCTCGCCTGCCTCGGCGACGGCGGCGCCTGCGCTCCCGCCCTGTGTGCGAGCCCCTGACGATGCAGCCCGTGCTCTTCGTCGTCGGTGGCGTGCCGGTGTTGTCCTACGGGGTCATGTTGATCCTCGCGTTCAACATCGCGGCCCTGTCCCTGTGGTGGGAGCTGCGACGTCGACAGCAGCCCACCTGGGTGGTGCTGCCGTCCCTGGCGGTGGCGATGGTGGCGGGCCTCCTGGGGGCGAGGCTCGCCGCTGCCGTCGAGGGCCAGGACGGCCTCAACTATCTGGGGGGCTTCCTGTTGGCCTCGCCCCTGGTGGTCGGGCTTGTGTACCGGGCCCGGCTCTCCCCCCTCGTCGTCATGGACAGCGCCGCCCCCGGCCTGTGCTTCGCCTACGCCACCGCCCGCCTGGGCTGTCACCTCGCCGGCGACGGCGACTACGGCGTGCCCACGACGATGCCCTGGGGCATGGCCTATCCCCACGGCACGGTCCCCACCCTCGAGCTCGTCCACCCGACGCCCCTGTATGAACTCGTCGTCAGCGTCGTCCTCGGCCTGCTGCTGCAGCGGCTCGCTCGTCGTGACCCGGCCCCCGGTCGGGTCTTCGCCTGGTACCTGGTGGGCTCGGGGCTGGCCCGGGTGGCCATCGAATTCCTCCGCCGCAACGAGGTCGTGGCCCTCGGCCTGACCCAGGCACAGATCTTGAGTTTGATCCTCGTCCTGATGGGTGCCGCCTGGTTGCTCCAGAGCCGGTCGGCCCGTCGCTGACGACGAGGATTGGCATGACGGTCTGGAAGAATGCCCTGCTGGCGCTGGTGTCGATTGCCACGCGACCGCGACGTCATCGCCGGCGCCGCTGCCGCTGCCGTCGGCATCGATCTGGTCGCGGACGGCTTTGCCCCCCTCGAGAATGAACTCACGGTGCTGACAGGCGTGCAGCCAAGCGGCACCGTGCGCGAGCACCAGGGGGCAGCCCCCGCGGCCATCGTCGACGTGCTGGTGGACGGACTCCTTGGTCACGACGGCGTGGCCTTCACCTTCGGTGGTACGCGCCTGGGGTCTTGAACGTGGAACGTGCGTGGAACGTGCGTGGAACGTGCGTGGAACGTGCGTGGAACGCGCTTGGAACGCGCCGATGGCGGTGCCTCGATGGGTGCGACGTACCCATGATGTTGGCGTTTCCCCCCGGCACCGTCTGTGAAACGGTGCGCCCTTCTCGGGGGACCCATGACAATGACAGACCGCAGGACACGACTTCTCGGCAGCTTGGCATTGGTGCTCACGTTGGGGGCGGCCTGCACTGGTCGCGGCGCCGGCGCCGGCGCCGGCGAAGGCGAGGGCGAGCCAGCGATCGCGGTCTCCGACCCCGCGGTCCTTGCGACCTACGCGACCTGGGAGGCCTCATGCATCCGCTGGCTCCGCGGGAGCTGCAGCAAGTCCGACCAATGCGACCTGCCGCTGTCGAGCGACTGCGACGACGACGACGAAACGTTGCGGGTCACCTGCAACGAGATGGTCGCCGATGAAGACAGCCCGTGCGCTGAGCCCGATCCGCTCAGCTTCGACGAGTGCCTGTCACGGGATCGTGAACAGACCTGCAGCGAGTACTGCGACGACGCCCAGTTCTGCTTCAATTTCTGCTTCTTCCGCTGTCTCGACTGAGCTCAGCTCGTAACCCCACTCTTGACGGCGGCGGCCCTCAAGCCGCCGAAGGATGAGGCGGGACGGGTCGCCGTTGACGGGCTTGGCGCCGACGCCGGCAGGATCAATCCTCGACGCAAGAGGACGGCTCTCGGGCAACGCACACACCGGTGGTGCAGGAGCTGCCGTCGACGCACGGTGACGCCTGCGAGCAGCTCGCACCGATCGCCTGCCGCGGGGTGCAAACGTCCGGGCCGTCACGCTGGTCCTTGCAGAAATTGGCCGTCGTCTGATCGATGCACCAGCGAGCGCCGTTGGCGTCGCACGCAGCGCCGACGGCGGCCACGGTGGCCGCGACGCACGTCCCCGCCTGGCTGCAGGTCCGACCGGTACCGCACAGGGTGCGATTCGTGATGGTCGGGTCACAGCTGTCCACTGAAACGCAGATGCCACCACGACAGAGCAGGTCTTGGCCGCAGGCAAACTGCGCGCCGCACGTGTCGCCGGCGCCGACCAGCTCGGTGGCAACGCAGGTCCCGACGGCGAAGGGGTCTTCGCCCGGCGGAACGACACAGGCGAGGCCGCCAGCGCAATACCCACCGTCGAAGTCGCAGGCGCCACCGACTGGACTGCCCACCACACACCGACCACAGAGTGTGTCGCTTGCGCACACCGCTCCAGCGTCGGCGCATTGGAGGTCTTCGTCACAGGGGAAGCCTGCCACGACCACGCCAGTGAGGGCGGCGCTGCAGCTCAGATCGTCACAGCTCGCGAAGGAGGCGATGCATGCATCGACGACGGCGGGATTGAAGACGACGCCAGGGTTCGTGAACCTGCGGAGCAGTTCGGCGCGACGGGAAGCTTCGCGGCCGGGCTCGAAGGTCGCCAGGCGCGAATTGCAGCGGAATTCGGCCGCGGCCATCGCAGTGGCGAGACGCGTGGTTTCGTCTTCGCCCTCGCCCTCGCCCTCGCCCTCGCCCTCGCCCTCGCCCTCGCGCGCGCGTTCACTGTCGGGACAGCACACGAGCCCAGCGACGGACAAGACCGCCGTCAGCATCATCTTCACACGCACGTTCATCGGCCCCCCTCGAAGTTCCTGGCACGACGCTACCCGGTCACCGGGAGGCCCGCCAGCGCGAACCAGCGTGAAGATCGTCGAGGGGGCGGCCGGCTTCGCGTCAGTTGACCTGGAGGCTGAAGCTGCCGCCGTTGCGGCGGATTTCCGCCAGCATGTCGTCGCGGAAGCGGCGCTGGGTGGCGGCGTCGCCGACGATGCCCATGCAGCCCTCGGTGCCCGCCGAGCGGCCGTCGGGATGGATGCGCAACAGCTGGCGGGTGTCGCCGACGCGGGGATCGAACTTGTCCGACATGGCGAAGGAGTAGCCGACGCCGCCCACCATCATGCTGGCCTTGTCGGAGCGCGAATCGAGGTGGCGGGTGACGTTGTAGGTCCCCGTGGGGAGGCTGCCCCGCCCATGACCACCGGAGCGGAACTGGTAGCTGTGGCCGTTCACGGTGACAGACCCTTCCACCATCTGGTTGCGTTGGCCGGCGCGGGTGGTGCGCTCGATCTGGGCCAGGCCGTTTTGACCGCTGGCGACGTTCTGGCGGTCGGCGACGCTGCCACTGGGGGCCGCGGTTGCACCCGAGGGCTGTGTGCCGCCCGTCGTCGTCGATGCCGGCGCCGTCGTCGTTGATGCCGGCGCCGCGCCGACTTTTCGCTCGAAGTCGTCGGCGAAGTTGGCCACACCCTTGGCCCAGAAGTTGTTCAAGCCGCGGGGATCGTTGTCGGCGCCGATGGGGGCGTAGATGTTGGCGGTTTCGCCGATGGTCCTGGCGTTCTTGTAGGGGCCGCTGGTGGTGCTGCCGAGGAGCTTGGCCATCTTGTCGATGCTGGCCTCGTGGCTTGGCTGGATGGTGGGGCCCCGGCTGTTGCTGATGCCCATGGCGTTGTTCTTGTTGCGAAAGGCCGAGCTGGTGAAGTTGCCGGTCTCGTGTTTGGCGATGGCGGCCAGCGCCAGGGGATCGACGTTGTGCTTGCGACCGCTGTCGACGAAGGCCTGGGCGAGGTCTTTGGCCTGGGCCGGCAGCTGGTTGCGCAGCGCGTTGACGTCGACGTCGCGGAAGCCCTTGATGGGCTTGTCCACACCCCGGGCCCGGGGCTCAAGCCCGGTGGGGGCCGTCGTCGTGGGGGCCGTCGTCGTCGGGGCCGTCGGGGCCGTCGGGGCCGTCGTCGTCGGGGCCGTCGTCTTCGGCAGCGGGGCCTGACGGTTGCGCACCAGGCTGTTGAGCTGCACCCCGACGTCGCGGCCGGCCTTCGAGGCACCCTCCCAGGTGTTGCCCCCCTGCTTGTAGAGGTGGTTGACGAGGTCCTGGTTGGTCTTGAGCTCCGGGTGGGCCTGGCGCAACGCTTCCAGTTTGGAGGGCGTCGGCGCAGCGGGGGCAGCAGCAGCGGGCGCCTTGTCGACGCCATCGCCGGCCTGCTCGGGGGCATAGAGCCGGGCGGCGGCGCCAGCGTCGGCGGCAGCGGCATTGGCGTCGACGGCGGCCACGGGCTTGTCGGTGTGGGCTTCGTCGTCCTTCTTGAACTCGCCCCACTGCTGGCCGGCGGCGTCATTGCGGTCGGTGGCGGCGGCGAGGGCGCAGCCCTGCTGGACCTGCTGGGCCTGCTGCAGCTGGGCGGGGTCGCTCTGTGGGGCCTGGGCCTGCTGGGCGCCTTGCTGGGCCTGCTGGGCCTGCTGGGCGCCTGGTTGGGCCGCCTGTTGGGCCTGGCGACGGCGCTCCGCCGACTGGGCCTGGACCACCGCCATCATCGATTCAAGGGAGAGACCGCCGAGTGCCATGAGAACCTCCGTCCAAGGTGGTTCTCGGCCAGATCTCGACGGTGACCTTCAGCACACGGGTGGATGCCACCCGGCGGCCAGGCATCGGTCAGGTGGCGCCCGGTGCAGGGGGCAGGAGCGCAACCACTTGAAATCGAAAGGCTTTCTGGCTCGTCAGCGGTCGAACCAGTCGGCGAGCTCGGTGTAGTCAAGGGTGCGCACCACCGGTCGACCATGGGGGCAGTGGGCGCCGAGGTCGATCTTGTCGAGGTCGTCCAGCAAGGCCCGCACCTGCACGGGGGCCATGGTGTCGCCGGCGCGGATGGCGGCGTGGCAGGCCAGGCGGGCGCAGACGGCGTCGGTGCGCTCGTCGAGGGTGTGCCTGGTGCCCGCACTTTGGAGCTCGGCGAGGACGTCCCTGACGATGGCCTGGGCCTTTCGGCCGTCGAGGCCCGGGGGCAGGGCCCGCACCAGGGCCGTCGTGTGGGCGAAGCCGTCGACGTCGAGGCCAAAGTGGTTCAGTTCGGCGCGGACGGCGTCGTCGTCGAGGGCGGCCCGTTCGGTGGCCGACAGCTCGATGGTCAATGGCAAGAGCAGGGGTTGTGACGGCTGGGGCTGACCGCTCTGTCGACGGGCCCGCAGGCGCTCGAACACCACCCGCTCGTGGGCCGCGTGTTGGTCGATGACCACCATGCCGTCGGGGCCCTCGAGGATCAGGTAGGTGCCCCCCACCTGGCCCACCACCCGCAAGGCCGCAAACGACGTGGCGCCACCCCGTCCGGGCACCGACGCCAGGGTCGGCAACGACGGCGAGGCCTGGCGGGCGGCCTGCTCCAGCGTCAGTGGTGACGACGTCACCGTGGTGGTGGGCGCCGGGCTGTGGCTTTGGTTGAAGCGGGCCAGGGCGGCCCGGATGCGGTCCCGATGGGCGTCACCGACGTCGCCGGTCTTGCCTGCGTCCCCGGTCTTGCCTGCGTCGGCGCTCTGGCCGGCATCGACGGCGTCGCCGGCGTCGACGGCGTCGCTGGTCTTCGAAAACGCCGAGGCCTGCTGGTGGAGGCGAAACACCGTCGGCTGGCTGCGACCCCGATCGAGCCACGGCGTGGTCGACAAGAACTCCGACAGCAGCGAGATGAGGTGGCCGCTCACCCGGCGGGGATCGGCGAAGCGGACCTCGGCCTTGCGCGGGTGTACGTTGACGTCGACAGTGGCGGGATCGATCTGCAGGTCGAGGGCCACGATGGGCTGACGGCCCACCTCCAGCAGGGTGCGAAACGCCGCCCGCACGGCCTGCACCAACTGGCGGTCGGCCACGGGGCGACCGTTCACGCTGAGGTGCACGCCGGCCAAATCGCGGCGGGTCTCGACGGGGGCCACCACATGGCCCGACACCGTCATCAGCTCCGTCTGGCCCCGCACGGGGTAGAGGTGGGGCCGCAGATGGGTGCCGAGGCAGCGCACCACCCGGTCCACCCGGGCTGGATGCTCGAGGGTGTCTCTGTGGGCGGCAGCGACGGCGGGCAGGTCGAGGACCACCTTGCCGTCGACGGTGAGGCGCAGGGCCACCCCCGGTTTGCACAGGGCCACCGACAACAGCGCGTCTTCGATGTGGCCGGCCTCGGTGCGCATGGTCTTCAGGAATTTGCGGCGGGCGGGGACGTTGAAGAACAGGTCGGCGACGTCGACGCGGGTGCCCTTCAACGCGCCGGCCTCGCCCACCGAGACAACCCGGCCGGCGTCGACGGCGACGCGAAAGCCGCTGTCGCGCCCCTCGCGGCGGGTGGTGAGGGTGACCTTGGAGACTGACGAGATGGCGGCCAGGGCCTCGCCGCGAAAGCCGAAGCTGTGCAGGTCGAGGAGCTCATGGGCCGAGCGAATCTTCGAGGTCGCGTGGCGTGAGAAGCACAGCACCGCGTCGTCGTCGTCCATGCCGCAGCCGTCGTCCTGCACCACCAGACGTTCCAGGCCGCCGCCGACGACGTCGACGTCGACCCGGGTGGCGCCGGCGTCGAGCGCGTTTTCGACGAGCTCCTTGCAGACGCTGGCCGGCCGTTCGACGACCTCGCCGGCCGCAATCTGGTCGGCCACGTCGCTGGGCAAGACCGCGATCACGCCCATGAAGACACCGGCTGCACAGACATCGACGACGTCATCACAAACCTTCCATCCAGTCCGCTCCGACCCCGGCTCCGACCCTCTCCCTTCCGGCAGAGGGGCAGGGGGTGAGGTCAGGTCTTCAATAGTCTCGCGACTGCACGATGGCTGCCGCCAACATCACGCCGCAGGCGGCGAAGGCGAAGGCGCCACCCACCATCGGCAACACCGCTTGCAGGGCCAAAGCTTCGCCAGCGGCAGCGCCAGCACCGACGTCGGCCAGGGCCCGCAGATTGGGGATGGGGGTCGTCACCACCTCGAGAAACGTGCGCAGGGGCTTGTTGGTCGTCCACATGAGCATGGCGTTCTTCTCGCTGACAGCCACGCCCATGATGAACGTGAACAGCCCCGCCCCCGCCGACAACGCCGCCGAACGAAAGAGCACGCCGACGGCCATCATCACGGCATAGATGGCCGAGAACGCGACAAAGGCCATGGCGGCCCCCGCCGCCGGCGCCACCGTCACCATCTTGGCTTTGGCAAACAACACAACGCTCACGCCGCCGACGGCGCTGATGGTGGCGATGGCGCAGATGGCGCAGACCCCGAGGTAGGTGCCGATGACGAGTTCGGTGCGCCGAATCGGCAGGGCCAGCAGATGCTCGACCCGACCGGGCTGCAGCAGGCGCGGCGCGATGTCGGCGGTGGCCACGATGCCAAACAGCAGGCCGAAGTAGAACGTCACCCAGGCCAGGGCCTGAAACGCCGGCCGCAGAAACACGTCGACGGGGACAATGGCCGAGCCCGCCGCCTTGCCAAAGATGCGGCTGCCGGCGAGGGCACCATCGACGACGTCGAGGTCGAGGGACAGGGTCAGGGCCACCAGGAACAGCCCGATGATGAGCAACAAGCCCAACATGAGCTTGCTGCTGGTGGCTTCGCGCAAGACGTCGCGGGCGACGGCCCCGATGGTGGCGATGCTCAAGGGGATCATGGGCGGGCTCCGTCGGTCTGGGCGGTCGCGGTCGCTGCTGATGTCGTCGTCGTCGTCGTCGAACCCAGAGTCTGGGCCATCGAGCGCATCAGGATGGTCTCCAGCTCCACCAGTTCGGGGGCCACCTCAATGACCACCAGGTCGGCGGCGATGGCCCGACCCAGCGCGTGGGAGAGGGCGGCGGCGTCGGTGCCCGTGAAGCGGGTCACCAGCCGTTCGCCGTCATGGTGTCCCTGGGTGGCGTCGCTGTCGTCGACGACGAAGCCGAAGCCCGTGGCCGTCTGCTGGCTCGTGGCTGTGTGTCGAAACACCACCCGGAAGCTGTCTTTGCGCTGCAACACCGACAGAGCGCCCGAGATCACCACCTGCCCCTGATGCAGCACGGCGACGTGGTCGCAGACCTTTTCGGTCTCTTGCAGCAGGTGGGAATTCAGAAACAGGGTGGCGCCGCCCTTGGCCGCCTCCAGGATCACATCGCGAATCTGGCGACGACCCATGGGGTCGATGCCGTCGGTGGGCTCGTCGAGCACCAGCAGGTCGGGCTTGCCCACGAGGGCCGCCGCCAGGCCCGTCCGTTGGCGCATGCCCTTGGAATAGCCACCGGTCTTTCGGTTCCAGGCGACCTCTTCGAGGCCCACCCGCTGCAGCAGGTCGCGGCATTCTGCTCGTCGCTGAACAGCGGGGATGCCCTTGTAGCGGGCCACGCTGTCGAGAAACGCCAGCGCCGAAAACGACGGCGGAATGGCCAGCCGCTCGGGCAGATAGCCAATCCGTCGACGGACAGCGACGTCTTCAGGGTCTGCCCCCAGCACGCTGATGGTGCCCTCGTCGTGGCGGCAAATGCCCAGCAGCATCTTGATGAACGTGGTCTTGCCGGCACCGTTTTGCCCGATGAGGCCAAAGCGGGCCCCGGCCGGAACCTTCAACGAGATGCCACGCACGGCCTGCACGCTGCCAAAGCGCTTGGTGAGACCGGCGGCGGAGACGGCGTCAGAGGTGGAACCGACAGACATGGGCTGGTGATCGCACAGCGGGGCGTCATCGTCATCTGCCCGGTTCAGTTCACGGGACAGTCGTTTTCGAAGACCAGGCAGGTATCGGTGGTCTCGCAGCAGATCCGTTCGGCGCCGAAGCCGCCGCACGGGGCCTCGCCGTCGACGCAGAATCCTTCAAGCGTGCATTGGACCGTGCCGTTGCAGAACTGTCCGTCGTCGAAGCAGTCGGTGGCCGTCAGGCAGTCCACGCACTGGCCCGTGAACCGGTTGCAGAGGTCCAACGGACAGGCGTTGGTGAAGGCGCATGTCCCCAGGGCCACGATGCAGGTGTCGGTGGTGCACGGCAGCCCATCGTTGCAGTCGCCGTTGTCGTTGCAGTCGTTGCAGGTCCCGTCAGCGGCGTTGCAGCCGTTGGCGCATTGGACCGGCACGTGCTGGCAGGAATTGTTGAGGCACGTGTCGACGGTACACAGGTCCGTGTCGCTGCATTGGCTGTTGCGGATGCATGGTGGCTCGCCTTCGCCCTCGCCCTCGCCTTCGCCTTCGCCTTCGCCCTCGCCTTCGCCTTCGCCCTCGCCCTCGCCTTCGCCCTCGCCCTCACCTTCGCCTTCGCCTTCAGCAGACTCCAGGGCCGCACAGCGCCCCTCGACACAGGCGGGCAGCTCGTCGGGACAGGCGGCGGCGATGCTGCAGGGGATGTCGCCGGTCAGGGACAGCACCGTGCAGCCACTCGCCAACGCGGCCGTCAGGGCGGAAAGCAGCAGCGGCGGTGGCGACGTCATGGCCACGAGCGTAACGGAAGCCGCGCTGTCATGCGCAGGCGCAGCTTTCCCCACATGGTGGGACGGAACACGACATGTCGGGAACCCGCCGAATCAGGGTGCGGGAGCGCAGGTCACGCTGGCGCCGGCGGCCTCGGCGACGTCGACGGAACAGAACGGCAGGCTCTTTTCGTTGACGATGCCCATGACGGTGGCGGGGCCCACCACGCCGGGGACGACGACGCGGGCAGTGCCGTCGGGACGCAGGGGGCCGGTGGCGGTGATGACCTGCTCGCCGGCCATGACGTTCACGACGGCGACGGGAGCCCGCAGGCTGCGCACGAAGGCCACCAGGGGGTCGAGGGACGCTGGCGCACTGAGGTCCTTGAACGACGGCATCGCAGGGGACCGTTTCACGGCGGCGCCGCCCTCGATGATGGCCTTTCTGATTTCGGCATCGCTGACGCGGGACTGCCAGACGGGGTCCGTGAAGCGCTGGGGTGGCGGCTTCAAGGCTCGCCCGACAGGCGTATCGGCGTTGCCGTCGACGCCATGGCACAGTTGGCAACGAGCCGTGAAGGTCGCCTGCCCGGCACTGATGACGGCGGACGCCGCGAGAGCGGGCGGCAGGGGCGCGCCACGCACCTCGATGACGAGGGGGGCCGTCTGAAGTGCCAGCAGTGAAGCGATGGTCAGCATCATCATGGAGCGGAGTCTACCCCGACAGCGGGGGTGGCTGCATCCGCCGGGGCCGGGGCCGACGGAACGACGGACGGAGCCGGTGCTGGGGCAGCTTCAGGGACCGAAGGCGTGGCGGGAGGCGCCCCAGGCGTGGCGTGAGGCGCCCCAGGCGTCGCGGGAGGCACCACAGGCGTTGCGGGAGGCACCACTGGCGTCGCAGGCGGCACTCCAGGCGAGACAGGAAGCACCTTGGGCACTTTGGGCGGCTTCGCACCTCCTTTGACCGGCAGCACCGGCGGTGGAGGAGGAGGCGGTGGCGCCACGAGGGCCCCGCTGTTGCCGGGGGCCTGTCCGTAGCGCTCCGGGTCGACGGCTTTGTCCGACAGGCGCAGCACGTAGTGCAGGTGGGGCCCCGTGACCCGGCCGGTGGCGCCGCTGGTGCCGATGACGTCGAGGCGGCGCAGGCGCTCGCGCTCGCGGACGGTGGCCTCGGTCAGGTGGCAATACGTGGTCTGGATGCCGAGGCCGTGGTCGACGATGACGTAGTTGCCGCTGATGCTGTCGACGCTCTGGCGCTTCACCTGGCCCCGGTGGGCCGACATCAGGGGCGTGCCCGACGGCGTGCCGACGTCGGTGCCGTTGTGGAAGGTGGTCTTCCCCGTGACGGGGTGCACCCGCTCGCCGAAAGGCGACGTGATGCGAAAGCGGCTGTCGGCTGGCCAGGCGAGGGTGCGCAGCCGGTGCACCAACAACACCGCCAGGGCCCCCTGCAGGGGACCACGTCGGGCGCCGGGCGCCAGGAACGAGCCGTGGACCTCGACGTCGTCGGGGCCCTCCAGGCTGCTGCGGCGGGCCTGCTCGACGGCCAGCGTCACGGCGGGCGTCCCCAAAAAGAGGGCCTCGATGGCGAGCTCGTCGTTGTCGGTGGCGAGGGCCACCCGGGCGGCCTTGAGGGCGCGGGCGATCACGTCGACATCGACGCGGCCAACACTGCCCGGCGCATACATGGCGAGCTTGTCAGGAGCGTCGGCGGTGCAGGCGTCGGCGGTGCAGGAGCCGCGGACGGCGATGACGGCGGCGAGGGCGTCGCGGTCGACGCCGTGGGTATCAGCGGCCTGCTGCAACGACGCCGGGATGTCCCCTTGCCCCATGTCGGCGAGGGCCACGTTGTTGGCCACCGACGACGGCGGCGCTGCGGTGTCCCGGCCGCGGAAGGTGGCGAACCAGGAGGGGTGGTCCTTCTGGCCCCGGGCCACGCGAATACCGGTCTCGACGACGGCGCCCACCGGTGTTGCGGCGTAAACGGCGTAGCCCAGACAGGCCAGCAGCACGGTATCGAACAGACCACGACGACGACGTGGCGCGGGGGAAGTCGCTGTGGTCATGGCAACGCTCCCATCCGGTCCACCAGGCCCCGGGCCCCCTGGCCGTTTTTGACCTCGGTGCCCCCAAGGAGGCCCGTCACCGCGATGAACAGGGCCAGCACCAACCACATCCCGCGCAGGCCGCGGCGCAGCAGGTCGACGACGACGGCGACCTTCGGAAAGCGGGGAGGGGATTGCTCACGACGACGACTCAGGCGCTCGACGGCCTTCTCGCCCCGTTCATGGGCGCGCACAAACGCCCCGTGGAGCAGCTCCGGCAAAAAGCGCCACACCAGCACGGCGACGACGACGATGCCGACAGCGGCCGCCAGATTGCCGGCGAGCAACAGCCCGGGTGACGTGGCCGCCAACAACGCCCGGGTGGGCTGTTCGAGGGCGAGGCCGACGGTGACGGCACCGCTGACGGCGAGGATGGCGAGGGTCGCTGGCGCCAGCAGCCGTTCGAGGTCGATGGCCCCAAAGGCCTGCCGCAGTTGCCGCGCCGACAGCTTGAGGTCTTCGATGATGCTGCCGCCGTCGAAGGTGCGGGACCCCCAGCTCAGGTCGAGGAGCAGCACGTCGAGGAGGAGCTCGGCGACAAGGGCCAGGCGCAGGGCGAGCCAGTCCTTCTCGGCGAGGTCCACTGCGGTGGCGAAGCGTTCGATGGCCGAGGTGGCGCCGTCGGGGGTCATGCCTCCGGCCGCCGACAGCCAGCCCAGGAAGGCGGCGACGCTTTCGTCCACCACGAGGTCGATGGCGTCGAGGGCGGTGTAGGCGAGGTCGTCGAGGATGTCGGCGGCGGCGTGGACCCCCATCAGGATCAGGGCGATGCCCCCCAGCCGCCGGATCAGGGTCCGAAACGAGCCGAGGCCGTAGCTGAGAGCCGAAATCAGCCTGAAAAGCGCCATCACCACACCACAGAACGCACCGGGAGCAGAATCGTTCCACGGGCCCGTCAGAGGATCTATGGGGGGACCATGTCACGCCGAGACACCCTGATCGTGTGTCGCACCCGCGCCCACCAGCGGGCCCTGCTGCGTGGCGACGGCCATGACGGCGGCATCCCCCTGGTGTGGACCTACAGCGATCTGTGGGAGCGGCTGGGGGCCTGGGCGTGCTTCAAGGACGGCGTGGCCCGCGATGAGCTCGGGGCCCGGCAGTTGGCGGCGGCGGTGCTGGCGGACGCTGGCGAAGGCGGCTCGGCGGTGCTGCCCCGGCTGGCCCCCGCCCTTGACGCCCTGCGTCGTGAGCTCGTCACCGCTGGCACCAGCTCCCGGGAACTCACCGAGGCCCTCGACGACGATGGCCACCACGACGACGATGCCGTCGGCCGCCGGGGCGATGTGCGCCGCCTGTTGCGGCTGGTGTCGGCGGTGGAGCGGGGCCTGTCGGCCCGCGGCGTCGTCGACGAACAACTGGCCCGTCGTCGGGCCCTGGAGCTGTTGCGCAGCGGCGCGCGGCCGGGGGCCCTGGCCGGGCTGCGCCACATCACGTTTCACCACCCCATCGACCTCAGCCCCCTCGACACCGACATCGTCATGGCCCTCGCCGCCGCGGCCCACACCGAGGCCATCATCCCCGTCGACGACGCTGTGGGGCGTCACGCCGTGTCGGGGGCCGACCAGATCTTCCGCCGCCTGGAGGCCCCACCGTCGTCGAGCGGCCCGGCCGACAGGAGCCGCACAGCCGGCGCCGAAAACACCGTCGACGTCGTCACCGACGGCGTGGTTGGTGATGGGCCCCTGGCGCTGTTCCGGGGGGCGTTGTTTGGCAAGGGCACCGAGCCTGATGCCCCCGTCAGCATCGTCCTGCCCGCGGATACCGAAGAACAGGCCCGCCTCGTCGTCTCGACCATCAACGCCTGGCGACGCGAGTGGCCGGGCCACAGCATCGCGGTGGCCGGCCGGCGCCATGAGTCCTTGAAGCCCGTGGTGCAGGCCCTGGAGCGCGACGGCATCGCTGTTCGTCGACGACGACGGACGCTGCTGGAGAGTCCGGCCGCACGCTTGCTCCTCGACCTCGCCGCCCTGCGCAGCGACGGCATGCCCAGAGACCGGCTCATCGCCGTGCTGTTGAACCAGGCCCGGCGGGACACCCTGCATCCAAACGACGCCGCCCGGGTGTTGACGACGCTGCGCAAGGCCGCCGTGCGCCGCGATCACGAAGACGTCACCCAACCCGCCGGGGGCTACCGACGACGGTTGCTGCAGCTTGGGCGACGGGATCCCAACGCCGTCGCCGAGGTGGACTTCGCCCTGCGCACCATCGAACCCGTGATGGCGTCGGCGGCGACGCTGCCGACCCGCGCCCGCCTGAGCGCCCACTTCGACGCCTGGCTGTCGTTGGCCCGCCGGGTCGTCGACGACGGCCGCGCGCTGGGCGGGGCCGAGGTGTTCGAGATCGTGGCCCGCCTGGCCGCGGGCGCCCGCCGGGTGGGGGACCCGTCGACGTCGGTGGAACTGTTGGCGCTGACGAGGCTCGTCGAGGACGAACTCTCCCGCCAGCCCTGGCTGGACGACGACGTCGATGTGGATGACCTCGCCGTCGAAGCCCTGACCCTGCCCGAGCTGGCGGGCCGCAGCATCGACCTCGTGCTGGTGGTGCAAGCCGTCGAGGGGGAACTGCCCCAGCCCGCCACCCAGCAGGCGTCGTTGTTGAACGACGTCGACCGCATCCATCTCAACACCGCCCTGGGGCGGCGGGCCCTGCCCACCGCCGAACGGGAACGCGGCGACCGCTCCGCCGTCGAGGGCGTCGACGGCGGCCTGGAGGGGTTGTGGTGGTTGCTCGGGTTGAAGGCCGCCCGGCAGCGGCTGGTGCTGCTGGCCCCCCGTCGGGAGGCCCGGGGTCGCGAGTTGGCACCCAGCGCGTTTCTGCTCGACGCCGCCCGGGTCCTCGGGGTGTCGCCGGCGGCCCTGCAGACCCAACCAATGGCGGGCATTCCCCTGCCCCGGGCCAACGACCGCCGCCAACGCCGCATCCGCCGGGCCACCGCCCTGGCGGACCGGGTCGCCACCGTCGACGCCGTCGATGCCGGCGACGAGATGTCCGCGGACGCCGACCTCGTGGCCCGGCTTGGCCATGCCCGCACCATGGCCAGGGAGCGCGAGCACTGGTTCGGCCACCCCGACGCTCCCTTCGAAGAACGGCGGGGCCCCCATGCCTTCGCCGTCGACGACAAACGCATTGCCCGTTCCTTCGCCAATGCCTTCGGCCTGCACAAGAGCCGGCCCCTGACGCCCACCCGGCTGGAGGCCATGGCCGCCTGTCGCATGCACGGCTTCGTGCAGCATGTGTTGAAGATCGACGTCGACACCGAGGCCGGCAACGCCATCGAGGCCCGGGTGGCTGGCACCTTCGCCCACACGGTGTTTGAGCGCTTCTACATGGACCGCGCCACCCACGGCGTCGCCGTCAGCCGCTTCGATCGGAGCGACCGCACCCGCCTCGGGGCCATCATTGACGAGGAGACCACCCGGTCCCTGCAGACGGCGTCGGGGCATCTCCCCGCCCTGCGCGCGGCCCTGCACTTCATGAAGACGTCCCTCATCCGGGTGGTGGCGACGGTGTCGGCGGCGCCCCCCGTCATGGGCGTCGAGCCCCGGGACTTCGAGCTGCAGATCGGCGTCAACACCGCCACCACCACCGCCGCGGGCCCGCCGGCCCCCATCGCCATTGGCGGCGGCCGCACGATTTTTCTCGGCGGCATCATCGACCGCGTCGACGAAGGCCCCGGCGGCCGCGTCGTCATCGACTACAAGACCATGAGTGCTGCCCGGGTCAAGGAGAAGGCCGCACCGTCGACGTTGTTCGAGAGCCACTTCCAGCTCCTCGTCTACCTGCGCCTCCTCGAGCACCACCGCCCCACGGCACCGAACACGCCCCTGCACGGGTACCTGATGAGCCTCAAGGATGGCGCGGCCTCCAAGGACATCGGCAGCACCGAGTCCCTGCGGCTGCGGGTCCTCGACGACAGCCGCGACGACTCCCTGGGCCGGGCCATCGGTCGGGTCATCAGCCCCATCCTCGACGGCACCCTGCCCCCCGATGCCGGCGGCCGCTGCACGGAGTGTCGATTGCAGCGGGTGTGCCGGGTTCCCCTCGAGGGCGCCTACCACCTCGACCCCGACGAGCTCGAAGACGACGGCCCCGGCGGTCCTGCTGGCGGCACCGTCGGCGCCGGTGATGGAGCCGCGTCATGAGCACCGTCGTCCTCGCCAGCGCCGGCACCGGCAAGACCTGGTCATTGGTGGATGCCTGGGTACGGGCGGCCCTCGGCCTCGACGTCGACAGCGATCGACCGCCGCCGGCCCCCGAGAGCCTGTGCGCCATCACCTTCACCGAGAAGGCCGCCGCCGAAATGCGGGCCCGGGTGGAAGGGCGCCTGGCCACCCTGCGCTTCGCGCCCGACGACGACGTCCCCCTGCGGGACGCTGTACGTCAAGGTCGCACCCCGTGGAACGATGTGGCCCTGGACGCGTTGCGACGCAGTGTGGGACGCGCTCCCATCGGCACGTTCCACGCGCTGTGTGCGCGGCTGGTGCGCGAGCACGCCGTGGCCGCTGGTGTGGACCCTGGCTTTCGCATCCTCGAACCCGATGAAGAGCAGCGCATGCTCCACGAGATCGCCGAAGGCGTGGTCCTCGACGCCCTCGCCGACAACGACAGCGTGGTCGGCGACCTCGTGGCCCGCCTGCCGTTGCGCGGCATGTTCGAGCAGCGGGGCTTCGTGGAAGGCCTGGTCGCTGTCTGGGGCAGCCTCGCCGAACGGGGCATCGAGGCCCAGTCGTTGGCGCCGGCTCTGCCCCTGCGGTCGGTCAACGAGGCCTGCGCCGGGGTCCGCGCCGTGCTCGCCACGTTCAGCGAAGGAGCGCGGGCGTCGTCGTCGAAGGCGGCGACGACCACCGTGCTGCCCAAGCTTGCCCTGGTGGAGCGGCTGCTGGCCGCGTTTGAACGGCTGCGCGGTGCCGACGCTGCACACCAGAACGACGACGTCGCCGAGCAGTACCTGACCCTGCGGGAGCAGGTGGGGGGCGGCTGGGGCGGCACCTCCTTCATCGAGCACCGCCGGGCCCTGGTGGAGGCCATCAACCTGATCGGGGCCGCCCTCGTCGACGAAGACGCCGCCCCCCTGGCCCCCGTGGTGCGGGACCTGTGCATCGAACTCGATCACCGCCAACGACGGGAGAAAGACCATCGGGGGCTGCTGGGCTTTGGAGATTTGTTGGTGCGCTGTCGTGATGTGCTGCGCGACGACCCCAGCGTCCGGGCCCGCGTGAAGGCCCGCTTCAGCCGCATCTTCGTCGACGAGTACCAGGACACGAGCCCCATCCAGGAACAACTGCTGGCCCTCATCGCCGAGGCCCCCGCCCGTGGTGACCCCCTCGTGGCCGGCCATCCCCTGCAGGCCATGCGCGTGCCCCACGACCGGCTCTTCATCGTCGGGGACCCCAAGCAATCCATCTACGGCTTTCGTGGCGCCGACGCCGCCGTCTTCACCCGGGCCGAAGAGGCCATCACCAGCCGTGGTGGTCGACGGCTGCGCCTCGATGTCTCCCGCCGGTCGACGGCCGCCGTCTGCGCCTTCGTCAACCTGGTGACCTGCCAGACCCTGCCCGCGCACAAAGACGAAACCCTCTCGCCCCTGCCGCCGTCTCCGTCGTCGGCCGGGTCGTCAGATGGAGCCCCCCCGACACCGGCGTCGACGGTGGCGGTGGCGGGTGCCTGGTGGCGCGCCGACGGGGCCCTGGCGGCCTCGAGCCTGCCCACCGTCGAAGTGGAAGCCGCCATGGTGGCCGAGCGCCTCGTCAGCGATGTGCTGGCCAGCGGCATCCGCCCATCCCAGGTGCTGGTGCTCACCCGTCGCAGCCGCAGCACGGCGGTGTTTGGTCGGGCCATCAATCGCCGGGGCGTGCCCGTCCGCGTCGTCGGCGGCGACGGCTTCTGGCGACGTCCGGAGATTCTCGACATCGTCTCGGCCCTGTCGCTCGTGGTGGATCCCCGCGACGAACTGGCGGCACTGACGGTGCTGCGCTCGCCCCTGGTGGGCCTCACCGACGACGCCATCCTGGCCCTGTTCGAGTCCATGCCGAGCGTGCGTGACGGCTTCTCGTGGCCGCGCATCGTCGAAGCCACCGACGACGTCCTGGTGCCTCCAGGTGCCGCCGCCCGGGTGGTGGCCTTCGATGCCCTGCTGCAGAGCGTGCGCAGCCGCCTGGCCCACAAACCGCTGTCGACGCTGGTGGACGTCCTCGTCGACGAAGGGGGCTACGCCGTGGCCTGCGCCGCCGAGCGCGACGGGGCCGTGCGCTTGCGTCACCTCGAGAAGCTCCGGGCCATCTGCGCCAGCCGCGGCGAAGACGGCGTCCTTGGCATCGCCCGCCTGCAAGACGCCATCGATGACCCGCCGGCGGAGGCCGTCTCGTTTGATGCCCCCGTCGACGAAGACGCCGTGCGCATCATGACCGTGCACCAGAGCAAGGGGCTGGAGGCCGACGTCGTCGTCATCGCCGACGCCGGCATCGGCCTGCGCGGCAACAGCGACGACCTGTGCTTCGAACCCGGCACGGGCCTCGCGGTGTCGCCCCGGGGACGTCCGATGGCCCGCTGCACCCCACGGGGCACGGGGTCCACGCCGTCGACCATGCTGCAGCGGGCCCGCAAGGGTCTGCGGGTCCGGGATGAGAACGAGCTGGCGCGCCTGCTCTATGTCGCCGTCACCCGCGCTCGTCGCCAGCTGTGCATCGTGGGCACGCCCCGGCGGCAGGGGCCGGGGTCCATGCTTGGATTGCTGGCCCTGGCCCGCAGCAGCGACGACGTCGCCTTCGACGCCCTCCTGCCCGTCGTCATGACCTCGACCGTCGACGAGCGGCGCCGGTATGTGCCGGCCCCCGTCGAGATGCCGGCAGTGGCCGTGGTGCCTGCGGTGCCTGCGCCCGAGGGCGACGTGCTCGATGACGTCGACGACACCGCGGGCAGCCGAGGTCCCCTTCGGGTGCGGGCCTCCACGCTGCTGGCCCGGGCCACGCCCCAGTTGGCCATGGGGCTGGCCGGCGACGGCTACGACATCCACGACGACGACGTCATCCCACCCCGGGCCCGGGGACGGCTGGCCCACGCGGTCATCGGCCTCATCGCCACCGAGCGCCCCCAGGCCACAGACAGCGACGAGAGCGCCTTTACCGCCGTCGACCTCGCCGAGCACGCCATCGGCGCGCCACCGGGGGCCCTCGACGACGCCCTGAAGGCGCGCATCGTGGCCACCTTGATGGGACCGCTGAAGGCCTTGCGGGCCGAGGGGCGCACCTTCCAGACCGAAGTGCCCACCGTCCTCGTGGTGGACGGCGTCGTCGTCGAAGGCACCGCCGACCTCGTGGCCCGCGGTCCATCCGACACCGTCGTCGTCGAAATCAAACTGTCGATGGCGGCCGCCCGGTCGGAAGCGACGGCCATCCAGGTCCTCGCCTGCTGCGCGGGCCTCGAGCAACAGGGGCATGCGGAGCCCCTGCGGGCGGTGGCCTGGGCCATCGGCGAGCGGGCCCCGCCACCAAGTCAGCCCTGGGGCAAGGTCACCAGGCGGCAGCTGGCCACGGTCCTCGCCCAACTCATGACGTCGTCAGGAGCCTGACCTGCGTTGATTGTCGGGTCCTGTCGGGTCCTGTCGGGTCCTGTCGGGTCCTGTCGGGTCCTGTCAGGCCTTGCCGCGCAGCATGGAGGCCACCTTCTTGGCCTCGTCGCCACCAGGGCCGAGCTCAAGGACGCAGCGGTAGTGGGTGAGGGCCGAGGCGACATCACCGCTCTGGATGCGAATGCGGCCCAACATGAAGTGCCCCTTGGCCGTGCCGCTGCGGGCCTGGGCCTCGTTGGCGCGCATGGCGGCGGATTGCAGGTCGCCGGCGTCCATCTGCATCTGGGACTGCAGCAACAAGTCGTAGGCGGCCTCGACGTCGGCAGTGGCAGCGGATGGTCGCGCGCAGCCCGTCGCCCCACCGGCGGCGGGGGCCGGCGCCGTGAAGCGCCCCGCCCCAAACGCTGCCGCGCCGACGACAACGGCGACGGCGGCCAGCATCGCCACCGGCGGCATCGAGAACGATGACGACGAAGACGACGACGACATCGACGACATCGACGAAGCGTCCATCGGCTGCGCCACCACCATGGGCGACGAGACCGACGGCGCCCCTGCACCCTGCTGGGCCCGGGCGGGTTCGACCCCGGGCGGTGGACGCAGGCGGCTTCGATCGAGGGTCAGGGCGGGCGCCGATTGGCCCGACGGTGACGACTGTGACGACTGTGACGACTGTGACGACTGTGACGACTGTGACGATGATGACGACGGGGCGGTGGCCAGCGGGGGATCCCGGCGAATCGTGGCGTCCACCGAGCCCGTGATGGACATCCCCCGGGGACGACCGGGCCCGGGCTGGAGCGGCGCTGCGAACGTGGGGCGATCGTCGACAGCCGCTGGAATGGGCACCCCGGTGGGCCGGGAGGGTGACGATTGGGCCGACGGGGACGAACCGGGGGAGGCTGCCGCCGACGACGACGACGACGAGCCGGCGTTGCCCAGGTTGGGCCGATAGACCTCCGTGTCTCGACCCACCGGCGGCGGCAGCAGGTATTCAACGATGGGGGCGAGGTCGGCGCTGTCCCACCCCGAGAGTTGGTCGAGGGCCGTCCGCAGGGCGCGCCCGAAGGCACCAACGTCGGGGAAGCGCTCGTCGGGGTTTTTCGCCAGGGCCCGCAGCAGGGCCGCATCCACCGCCGGCGGAATCGTGCTGCGAAACGACGACGGCTTGGGCGTCGGCCGCCGGATGATCTTCTCGAACATCAGCAGGTCGTTCTTGTCGGCGAACAGCCGCTGCCCCGTGAGAAGTTCCCAGACGACGATGCCCGCCGCGAACTGGTCCACCCGTTGGTCGATGTGCTGGGCCAGGGCCTGCTCGGGGGCCATGTAGGGGATCTTGCCCTTGATGCTCCCAGTGGCTGTGTGGGTCTCGCGACCGGTGGCCTTGGCGACGCCGAAGTCGGTGACCTTCACCTCGCCACCGCGGCTGATGAGGATGTTTTGGGGGCTGACGTCGCGGTGGATGATCATCATCGCCACGCCGCGCTCATCCTTGAGGCTGTGGGCGGCTGCCAGCCCTGAACACAGCTCGGCCCCGATGCGCAAAGCATGGGCGATGCCAAGGACCTCCTGCTTGGCCCGCAGCTTCTTCACCAGGCTGGCGGTGTCGAGGCCGTCGATGAGCTCCATCGCCATAAAGAGGCGGCCGTCGTACTCGCCGGAGTCGTAGACCCGCACGATGTTGGGATGCACGAGACGGCTGGCCAGGCTGGCCTCGTCGCGGAACATGGCCGCGTACTCGGGGTTCTCCATCATCTGCGGCAGCATCCGCTTCAGGGCGATGGGGCCTGGCACACGCCCATCGGGCCGCGAAGCGACAAACACCTCGGCCATGCCTCCGGCGGCAAGGAAGCGCTCCAAGACATAGGCGCCAAAGCGCTGGGGGTACGGTGCGTCGCTCATCGCCGACGAGTCTAGGGTGCCGACATCGTCGTCGCCAGTTGAAGCACGACGATGAACACCGAAGGCTGACGGCGCACAGCCGCAGGCGTCAACGCAGGGTCCGCGACGTCGTCGGCGCCCCAATCAGCGCAGCGTTGGCCAGCCCGAAGACGTCGACCTGGTAGTCCTGCTTGACCCCCGCGTTGCCCCCCGCCGAGTAGTTCTGCCTCACGACGACGGCGCCGTGGACCCGCAGGTTTGCGTTGCCTTGTTGGGTGACGTTGCCACGCACGAGCAACGACCCGGCCATTTCCAGGGCAGCGCCGCCACCGACGTCGAGGTTGCCGTCGACCACCAGCGATGGCGATGGCGCCGGGGCCGCGCCGGTCTTGGCCACGCCAAAGCCCAGCACCAGGTGTTCGCCGGCGCCCAGGTTGGCGTTGCCTTCCACGAGGAGTGACATGAGCCCCCAGCCCGTGGGTCCATCCGTCGTCGGTGCGGATGGCGCATTGACCAGGTTCTGGGGGACGTTGAACCCGTTGCGGCGCAGGGTCATGGCGGGGATGGCCGCCGGCGTCTGAAGGTCGATGAAGACCCGATCCGCCGCCACCCCGGCCACGCGATTGACGCCGTTGCAGGCGGCGCACGACTGGGCCCCATCGGTCTTCCACGAAACCGCACACGACGACCAGTCGGGCTGGCGGACGGTGTACCCACTCGGGAACGTCTTGCCGCCATGGGTGACCGACGACGACAGCGTCTTCACCTCGGCGGCACTGTCGGGTTTCCAGCCGTCAGCCTCGACGTTGTCCCAATCCATGATGTCTTGCACCGTCGACGACGGACCGATGAGAAACAGCGGCTTCCAGCACGATCCGGGCGCAACGATGCTGTCCGGGGTGGGTGTGGGGACCGGATCAGCCACCGTCGGGCACGCCACTGCGTCCCAGAAGAAGAGGCCGCCGAAGCCAGCGTCGTCGATGGCAAACAGGTTGCAGCCTGGTTGGTCGTCTTTGAAGTAGCGCGCACTGTTGGCCGGGGGCGCGAGTGCCGAGACGATGCTTGCATCAAATGGCGTCAACGGCGCCGGCGTGCCGGTGGCAGCACAGCGATCGGCCCCGCCGCAGGTGGCGACAGCGTCGACGATGGACCCGGTGACATTGCCGCCAGCCATGACAGTCCCGCACACCGGAGCCGCTGCACCAAAGGTGACGTTGCCGCCGACGGCGACGTCGCCGACGGGGGAGCAGAACGTCATACCCTTCTGGAAGTCGACGTTGCCGCCGACGACGAAGGCGGGAGATGGCAAGCGGGCCGTCGAGATGTGGTAGCGCCGCATGGCCACCTGGTGGGGCGCCGACGCCGGGTCCGTCCCCGGATAGATGCCCACCACGGAGATCCAGACGCCCCGGTTCCGGTCCCGGAACACGTTGTTCTTCTTGGGAAACGCAGGCCCTTCGAGGCAGCCGTTGACCGGGCGGTTGCTGGTGAACGGGGCCAGGAAGGCATTTTGGCCGAGATCGTCAGCGTCGTCGTCGAAGCGGACCAGGTAGGCGCCTTCGTTGAAGGGAATCGCCAGGTACTTCCGACCACTGATGTCACGGGTGATGGCACCGACATCGGTGAAGCGCGGCAAGTGGGCGCCCGTGGTGGTGCCAGGGTTCTCGCAGTTCACCGACAGATTCGGATCGAGCAACAGGTCGAAGTCACGCTCGACGACGGCGACGCGTTCGGCATAGGCCACGGCCCGCTCCAGACCGGCAATGGCAATGGTCTCGGCTCGATCGATGGAGCTGCCTTTGACAGACACGATGCGGTTGGCTCCCGCGGTGAACGCGAGGGCAACGGCAATGGCCACCATCGCCACGCTGCAGATGACGACGATGATCAGCACAAAGCCCCGGCGGCGGGGTCGAGCATCCAGGGGGGCGGGCGGGGAAACCTCCCCGCCCATCATTGATCGCGGTGACGTCGCCATCAGTGGCGTCCTTGCTGCCCGAAGGCGTCGCCCGCATCCAGAAACCAGCGGCGGGTCAGGCGATGCTTCAGGAAGCGTTCCGTGGCCGGGATTCGACGGGAAATCACGAGGTCGGCCTCGACGGCGGCCACCGTCGCCAACGCCGCAGCCGACAACGGCGTCGTCAGCACCACGCCGTTGGCATCGAAGTACCGAAAGACGAGGGATTCGATGCCACTGGCCACGGTTTCCCAGCGCGTGCCCGCCTGGGGCGCTGCGCAGCCTGCTGGGCTCTGGCTCGACGTCACCGCTGGTGCGCCGGCAAACGGATAGCCCGGCGCCGAAGGGTCAAAGACCTCTCCCCAACACTGACGCCGCAACAACACGCAGTTGATGGCGCCGGGATCGCAGGCCCCGCCCGTGAGTTTCTCGAGGGAATAAAAGACGCGGTCGATGGTCGCCACCGTCGTGGCACCGAGCCGGGGCTGGGCAAAGGCGCCGCGCGGCACGGGACCGCCGTCGAAGCCCATCCCCACCAGCGCGTTCACGCCGACGGGCAGTGGGCCATTGGCAGGGCCCAAACGGACCGACCGTTGGGCCCAGCGGCCGTCGGGGGCGCCCATGACGACGAGGAGCTTGCTGTCGTCGTCACGCTGCCATTTGCCAAGGCCCCAGGGGCAACTGCGGGCATCCATCCGCACGGAGTTGCACTCATCGCTGCCGGCGATGGGCCCGAGGGCCATCAGCGAACTGGCCGTGCTGTTGCAATCATAAAACGCGTCGACGCCGCTCGACGGGGCGCACATGGAGAGTTCGCTGACGACGGCCATCGCACTGGCGGTGTTGCCCGGCGGCATGTCGGCCAACACTGTGAGGCCGTTGGCATCGGCGTTGGGCAACGGCAGGTCACCGATGAAGGCGAGGGAGCGCTCATCGCCCACCCGAATGGCGGGCCGCAGGCGGTCCGCAAAGTTGTCGACGTCGCGGCCGAAGGGAACGCCGACACCGGCGAAGCCGATGTCACCCCCGATCATGTCCATCACGTACATGGCGTCACGGGTCACGGCGTTTTTGAGCTGGGTCTCGCGCTGGGTGCTATGGGCCAGCAACAGCACGCCCATGGCGATGCTGGCAATGGCGAGGGAGATGGTCGACCCGATGACCAGCTCAAGCAACGTGAATCCGCGGCGGCGGTTCATGGAACGCTCCGACGCAAGCGCTCAACGACAATCTGCTGTCGGCCCTGCCCCGTGGGGTACTCAACCGTGACGACGATCTTGTGCACGCGCGACGACGACTGCAGTGGCGGGATGCTGGCGCTCGCCATCAGCGGGGTCTCCTCGATGACCATCCCGGCCTTCAAGCTGTTGTGATCGGGGACCTCGGCAAACGGCAACGCTGTCGTCGTCGATGACGACATGACGCTGTCCGCCAGCGCCATCGCATAGGCAGAAGCCTCGGCGCGCCTGGCTGCTGTGGACGAATCGAAACGGGAGCCCGCGATGAGGGTGATGGTGGTGCCGAGGCCGACGGTGACGATCCCGCCGGCCATCAATGCTTCGAGCATGATGTAGCCGCGCTTCAACCGCATGAGCCACCCCCAAAGCCGAACCCGCCACCGTCACCGTCGTCGTCGTCGTCGTCGGGCGGCGGAGGTGAAGGAGGGGGCGCGGGTGGCGGTGCTGGTGCAGGTGCAGGTGCAGGTGCAGGTGACGGTCCCGGGGCGGGGGCCGGGGCAGGCGCAGGTCCCGGGGCCGGGGCAGGCGCAGGTCCCGGAGCAGGTGCAGGGGCAGGTGCAGGTCCCGGAGCAGGTGAAGGGGCAGGTGCAGGTCCCGGAGCA
>Ga0247834_1001050_pt1 | contig 49938 bp, 60 predicted proteins | sample LaCruzMarch2015__8_FD_187118 | JGI IMG/M metagenome (GOLD analysis project Ga0247834, IMG submission 187118) | Freshwater microbial communities from meromictic Lake La Cruz, Castile-La Mancha, Spain - LaCruzMarch2015_12m | ecosystem: Environmental > Aquatic > Freshwater > Lake | place: Spain... | reverse complement strand
CGTGCCCCGGCTCCGAACGCACACCGGGCCGTGTTTTCGACCATGGCGGCGGTTTCATCGATCGAGAGCTTCCGGACCTTCAGGGCGACCATGCACATTGCGGCAGAAACGTCATCGTCCATCATGAGGCAGCTCTTTTCCTGCCTGTTCGTTAATGGTTGATTGTGTGCAGGTTGTTGCCTGCCCACAAAAAGGAAAATAGCATGGGCCAGCATAAAAAGGAAGCCGTTTGTCCTGTTTTTGTCAGGTGATTTCCGGCCCTTGCCGCCGTGTGCGCTGGCCGGTGAAAGCTGAAAAAATATGAGGGGGTGGGACAGTCGTTGTCTCGTCGTTGTGATACACCCATGGGCATGAATGCGGAAATCCCGAAATCCTCTCGCCCGTCAGGGCCGGAACCGCTATACCGTCCAATCATGCCACCCGCCGAGTCCGTTCTGGAATCAATGGGCGAAAATTGAACGAATGTCCAAATACGACCACCTGACCAAAGACGAACTCGCCCGCCTGCTTGAGGCGCGGGACAGGCGGGATGCGACCCGGTTTGGGCTGGTGTGGGAGGCGAACGAGATCGATCGGGACAAGGCCGTAAATTCCGACTTCGTTGCCCTCGACCTCGTGCCCGAGCATAGCGTCGGCACGGATCCCTGGCGGAATCTCATCATCGAGGGGGATAACTTTGATGCTCTGCGCTACCTTCGCATGACGCATGCGGGCCGGGTGAAGTGCATCCTCATCGACCCTCCATACAACACCGGGACGAACGACTTCGTTTACAACGACCGTTTCATGGATGCAAACGATGCGTGGCGCCATTCAACGTGGATCGAGTTCCTTTATCAGCGCCTCATTATAGCTCGTGATCTCCTTCGGCAAGATGGGGTGCTTCTCTGCTGCATCAATGACGAGAATCGCTCAAAACTCGAATTGCTTCTCGACAAGGTTATGCCTGGTCGAAGGGTTGGCAGTTTCGTTTGGAGGACAAGAAGCGGAGCCAGGATTTCCAAGAACCACTTTGTAAGCGTCGATCAGGAATATCTTCTGTGCTATGCGAACAAGGATTTTTCATTTGCTGGATCCGCAAAATCATTTGCGAATTACGGCAATCCTGACAATGACACGCGCGGGGATTGGGCCAATTTCAATTTAACGAAGGCCTATTCTTACAAGGAGCGTCCACGCTCGTATTACCCGCTGCACAACCAGAAAGCCGACATCTGGTATGCCTGTAACCCTGATCGCGTTTGGGCGTTCTCGTCGGAAACGAAAATTAAGCCAGGACAGCGATTGCAAGGATTGTCAATGGAGCAGGTAATCCGCGAGGACAAGGTGTTATGGCCAATCGACGATAAGGTAGCGATCTTCAAGTCGCTGGATGAACTGCTCACAGCCATTGACGCCGGGACCGCGCCCCGCCACATCCGACGAGGGATCCCGGACATGGAGTTTTGGATAGGCAAGCCGGTTGGCTATGGGATGCCGCGTTACAAAATGCATAAGCGCGAACTGACAGCTTCCAATGATCCGCTCAGCACATGGATATCTGTGCCAGATAGTGATGAGGCGAAATCACTCGCGGATGAATCGGTGGAAACGATGCAGTCTGGCTTTACCGCCGAGGGGGCGACACTCGTCACGGCAATGCTGGGCACAAAGAATTTCTCATATCCAAAGCCGCTCTCGCTCATCCAATCGCTTGTGCAGCAATGCACAACAGGAGATGACTTGGTTTTGGATTTCTTCGGCGGTAGTGGAACGACAGCTCATGCGGTGCTTGCACAGAATGCCGAGGACGATCAAACCCGCAGATTCATCATGGTTTCATCGACCGAGGCCACGGAAAAAACACCTGAAGTCAATGTATGTCGCGATGTGTGCCATAGGAGGATCGCGGCGGCTGTCAATGGCTACAGCTCTGCAACAAAGCAGGGACTAAAGACAGTCAACGGACTCGGCGGCGACTTCGCTTATATGCGTTGCCGTCGCATCCCTCCGGGGCGGCTGGTCGAAATCGAGCATGCCCAAGTTTGGACCGCACTCCAGATGATCCATCGAGAGACACTGAGAGATTTTTATGCGACGGAATTCCTCCATGCTGGCGACGACGAATCTGCACTATTTTACGTCCCCCGCTTCACCATGGCGCTCGTTCCTGCTTTGCGGAAATCCGTAAAAGAAACTGCTTCTGCGGTGATCTATTCATGGCAGCCGGAAACCCTGCGGCAACACATCCGATCTGCCCACGTCCAGCACGAGGCAATCCCAGAAAATCTGGCACGGCGGTTTGGAATGAAGGGATGAAGCCATGAGCACGAAGATACTTTGCGGATTTCAGGAAACAGCGGCCGAGAGTGGAGTTGGCCTATTCTCCACAGCCAAATGTTTATTGGATGCAGCTGGTTCGGATTTGGCGAGCCGTTCAGTAGCGATCAATCACAACGGCTACCTGCTGATCGAAGCGCCGACAGGCTCGGGTAAAACCTTGATGGCGGGAACCATCGTGGAGCGTTTCAGTCACGAGGAGGGAGTGGTGTGGTTCTGGTTTGCACCATTTAAGGGCGTCGTTGGTCAAACTGTAGCTTTTCTCCGGGAACAGTTCCACGGCCTACGTTTGCGTGAGCTGACCGACGACCGAGCGGCTGCAATGAGCCGTCAGGGCGATGTCTTCGTTACCACCTGGCAGACCGTGGCAACACGGGTCAAAGACAAGCGCAACGTCCGCAAGGAAAGCGACACGAACCCTTCCATCGACACCCTCATCGAGACATTGCGCAGTCAGGGACTGCGGATCGGTGTGGTGGTGGATGAGGCGCATCACGGATTCGGCGAGGAGACGCTGGCGGCGAAGTTTTTCCGCGAAGTGCTCAAACCAGAATACACAATCCTCATCACCGCGACCCCAGACGATGCGGATGTCAAAGATTTTGAAAACGCGATGGGAATTGCGGAGTTGCAGCGCATCCGAGTAAGCCGAGCGGACGCGATGGGGGCAGGGTTGATCAAGGCCGGCGTTAAATGCGTGGCCTACTTCGTAGATCCGGACAAGCGGTCGATGGTCGATCTTCAGGGCACTGCACTGCGTGACGGGGTGGCCGCACATCGGCGGCTGAAACAGATGCTCGCTGACGAGAAAGTGCCACTCGTGCCGCTGCTGCTCGTGCAGGCCGAAACGGTCAAGGGGGTCAAGGATTTGAAAGCTCGGCTACTGCGGATGGGTTTTACCGAGGAGCAAATAGCAGTGCATACCGCCGAGGAACCGGATGCCGACCTGCTCTCCCTGGCGAATGATGACCGACGGGAAGTTCTGATTTTTGTGATGGCTGTGGCTCTAGGATTTGACGCTCCCCGCGCCTTTACATTGGTCTCAATGCGTGCCGCCCGCGATGCGGACTTTGGCGTGCAACTTGTGGGGCGCATTCTTCGTGTGCATCGCTGCCTGCAATCCCGTGCGCGAGCGAAGACCTTGCCCGAGGCGCTGAGTTACGGATACGTTTTCCTTGCCGATGCTGATACGCAGACCGGACTTGATCTTGCCGGGCAGAGGATCAATGCCATCCAAACCGAATATGCGAAGGCGAGCACGGCCACCGTGGCCCTGCGCCTCGGCGAGGGAATATCAGGAGTAAGCAAGGTGGATCCGAGTGGACAGGTAGCCTTTTTTGGTCTCGACGCGGAAGCGGTAGTTGATGGCGGAAGCGACGAAACCAAGCCGAGCACTCCGGAGTTTGTGCCACCGACAGATTTTGATTTCGGCAAGTTTTTTGGCACCAGCGAAAAAGGGTGCGAAACAGAACCATCCACGAGCCCCGTGCTCGTCAGCGGTCCGGTGGGCGGGCATCGCTACGCACTGCGTGCCGGTGTGCCACGGCGATTCAAGACACAGGTCGTCTGCGGGCATAACGAAGTGACCGAGGAAGACTGTGCGCAACGGTTCATCGTTTCGACTCGGGATCTTTTCGAGGCAATGAAGAACAAGATTCCCGTTGAGAAGCGCACGCTGGATGTCTTTGCTCACACGATCCAACAAGAGTTCAATTTCGCCGCTGACCTATCACCCGAGCAGGCCGCCATCGAGGCACAAAAGACATTGCTCAGGAACAAGACGTTCGACCCGCGCGAGCTTCGCCACGCTCTGCTTCGTAAAATGGCAGCGGTGATGCGTGAAGAAGTGATGGGGGAAGCGGATGATCCGGCAAAGGTGGCTCACTTCTTGGATGTGATTTTGGCCACGCATCCAGAGTTGCTTTACGAGGCGCAAAAGGCGGCCAACGCCCAGCACGCAGAAATCCTCGATGCCGCTGAGTTGCCGTCTGAGATCGTCTGGCCGGAACCCCTGACCCTTTCCCCCCGCAATGTCTATGGCGTGTTCCCGGCTAGTCTGAATACCTGGGAGCGACCTTTTGCCGAACTTCTCGACCATGATTCCAACAACGTCGTAACATGGTGGCATCGCAATGAGCCGCGTCAGCCGTGGTCGGTGAATGTGCTCATGCCAGACGGCCGCGGTTTTTACCCGGACTTCGTAATCGGCATTACGGGACGCAAAACGGAGGAAGGGGCGCTGCTCGCAGATCCCAAGCTAAATTTTCAGCGGGACGACGAGGCCCCAAAGGTTTTGGCGGAACACCGTATTTACGGGCGGGTGATGATCCTCTTTCTCGATGGTGTCCGATGGATGACTGTGGGCTACGACAACAAATCAAAGAAGCCCGTTCTGGCACGGGAGTTCCGACTTTCGGACGCGGCGGGTTTTTGACCAACTGCACAAATGCCTGAAGCCACAAGCATATCGGAGATCGAATGCGAGCAATCATATGCTGAAGGTCAAATCTGTTAGCGAACCGAAACACAAAGACGACGGCCTGCGGATTCTCGCGACCCGCTACCGCGGTCGTTACATGAAATCGAGCCGTTTTGATGTCTGGATGGCCTCACTTGGACCGAGCGAAAAACTCCTCAAGGTGGGAACGGAGTCATGGCGATCCTGGGCAAAAGCCTATCGGGCCGAGATGCTCGGTGACGACTCCCGCGAACCAAAGAATCCCGGTATCCGTAATGCCGGGCAGAAGTTCACGCTCCGGCTTATCAAAAAAATGGCCAAGCGCCAAAACGTGACGATCATGTGCCACTGCGCCGAGGATGCCCAAAACTGTCACCGCTTTCTGCTGCGAGACCTCATCAAGAGCAATCGGATATGAGCCTCGAATATCACTTATGAAAACCGTTCGAATATTTGCCGTCGGGGTTGATGATGAGAAAAATAAATGCGTGCTCATCGGCCAGATTGACGAGAGTGGATATCTGAACCCGGATGTGGAGTCGTTCGGTTATGTCACAGATGTCGAAATAGAAACCGACCAGTGGACGAAATCCATTTTTCAACTCACGAAGCGGAACGATACCGGATTGATGTTTTACGGCGACAACACTTACGACCCCACCACGACAAACATTTTTTCAAAGCCACTGAAGGTCGGCGAGCTATTCACTGTGTTTTACGATCATGATGATCCCGAAACGAACAAAAGCGTTTTGAGTATCCGCACGATTACGGACTACTGATGTCGATTTCCCCGAAGAGAGCGCAAAAACCCCGCTGCCGTTTCCAGCAGCGGGGCCATGTGCACTCCATCTACGAAATGTGTCAGCAATCCTTCAGGATCGAGCAAATGCCGTCGAACTTGTCGGTGGGGATGGCTCGGACGGTGAGGAGGGCGGCGATCTTTCCGGATTTCTTGTCCCGGTAGTGGATCTGGCCGACGACGCAGAGCAGGCCGCAGTCGGATTCAGCGATCAGCTTCCGGCTCGCCTCGATCTCCCCGGCCAGCCGTTTCACTTGGCCGGGTGTCAGGGTGAGCCGCACCGGGGGAGTCCGAACGACCGGCGCGGGGGCTTTGGCGGAAGTTTTCATCCCCACGGGTTCTGTATGGCTGCCTCAACGGCCCGTTGTTTCGATTCCAGTTCCCGGTAGAGCCATGTCTGCTCGGCGGCGGATTCGGCCTTGAGCACCTTTTCCTGAGCTTCGGCAACGGCCTGCTTCGCGGCATCAATCCGCGCCTGCCACCGGCGCGTGGCGTCGGTCGGCTCGAACGGCGTCCGTCTCGTCATTTTCCGTCCTCCGGTATCGGCGACTCGGGCAGGAAAAACTCCGCGAGCTGCATCGGTGAAAGTTCACTTTGCAGGCTGCTGGAATGGAGCACATGCATTGTTGCCCGCCCCGTGAGGTCAACCCATTTCTGGCATTCCTTCACGCGGGGGTCGCTATCGGCCCAGCATGTCGTTTTCTGCTCCTTCCGCAGCTCCATCTCCGCATCGAGCGCCTGGCTGACCTGATCGCACAGCGGCCTGAGCAATTGCCCGGCCTCGCTCGCGAGTTGCCTCATGCCATCGGCAAGCACGTTCCTCCTGGCGGCGTATCGGCTCAGCGTCAGGTGCGTGTCGGACAGGATCGCTACGCGTATCTCGTTCTCGATGCTCATGTCCGCCAGGAACGTGGCGCGGGCGGCTTTCTGGTGCTCGGCGATGCGCAGGGGCATCACGTTCGCCTCTCGCGCCTTCAACGCCTGCCAGGCGGCTTCCAGCGTTTGAAGTTGCTCGATTTCGTCTTTGCCCGGCAGTGTGATGCCGCGCGTTTTCAACATGGTGTGGAGTTCAGTATTCATGGATTGTTTTTGGTTACAGCAGTGAAGTGTCGCCCGCGGGCCTCGTCAGCTTGTCGATCGTGCTGACCGGAAACAGGAACCCCTCACGCCCGTCGCCCAGGTTCTGCATCGCGGTCGGCTTGAGCTGGCCGCGTGCCATCAACAGGGTGAGCGCGTTTCTGTGGATGCCTGAGCGACGGGCCAGCTGGTGCAGGCTCACGTAGCGGGGAAGGAGGTCGAGCGTGGAGGTCATGCCCCAGCTTCGGTGTCAACTGCGCGAGCAAAGGTTGTTACGCAACGACTTTCCGCCGAAACGGCGCGGGCGGCATCACCGGCATGGTGGACGCGGCGGGCGGCGGGTGCTTTTTCGGCGGCGCGGCGGATCCCGTCAACCGGTCGGCGCAGAGGGGAGTCATTCCCGCTGACACCCTTTGAACCCGCCCGTCACGATTCGGTAAACGCGGGGGCTTTTGTTCACCCGAACTCGTCCTGGAACTCGTCCGGCATTTTTTCATGTGTTTCTCGTCCACAAACTCGTCCTCATCTCGTCCTGCCCCCCCCTACGGGGGGGGAGCAGACGAGAAGACGAGTTCGTTGTTTGCGCCAATCCGAACTCGTCCCGTGACGAGAAAGACGAGAAAGACGAGTTCGCTTTTCCGGGCAGAAAATGCCCTCCCTTCTCCGCGCTGATTTTCCGGCAACCCCCCCCGCCGCGCCGACTTCCGCCCGATCGCGGCCGGCAGGAACCACCCGCGGCGGCGGTCACATGGCACCATGCCGCGCCCGACGATACCGCCCCTGGTATGCGCGGGGACAAGGGGGGCGATAATTTCGACGCCCTTCTACAAAAAGCACCGGGCCACCGGAGAACTGATCAGAAAAAACAAAGAAACTGATCCACCGGTGGCCCGTGTTGCTGCCTTAACCGATAGATTTGACCGGTTCGGGCGGCAGCCGTTCAAAGTATCTTCATTCCGAGCAACATTTCATCCAGACCAATCGCCTCCGTGGGGTATTCACCCCATAGACACGGAATGCAACCGATGCGCATTATGCCATTCCCTCCATGAAACGAATCACAGTCCTGCTGGCGGACGATAACGCGGTAGTGCGCAAAGCATTCAGAACGATTCTGGAACTCGAAGAAGATCTTGAAGTGGTCGGCGAAGCGAAAGACGGGAAAGGGGCTGTCGCGATGGCCAAAAAACTTCACCCGGCATTGGTTTTGATGGACGTGACCATGCCCTTGCTCAATGGCTTGCAGGCCACCGGCCAGATTCTCGAAGCGGTCCCTGCCACCAAAGTGCTCATGCTTTCGGCGCATGGCGATGAAGCCTATATCGAGGCGGCGGTCAACTCTGGCGCGATGGGCTATCTGATCAAACACACCTCCGCCGCCTGTGTCGCTCAGGCGATTCGGGAGGTTCACAACGGCAATACCTTCTTCAGCCCGACGATTCCCAAACGTCTTCACAGACGGAAACAGGCCAAGTAGCGGCACAGACAATCTCCCGCAGGAAATGCCAGCCCCAACCCCGGCACAATCCTGCGCCAACCGTGCCACAAACCGGCGGCAGTTTCAAAACGGGCCGGAAAACCGCTGAAATCTGACCGCCAAAACGGGGCAAAAATCGGCTCAAAAACCGCCCCCTGCAAGATTGTGGCAACGCCAACACAGCACCGCGCCCACAGTTTTCACGGGCTTGCTGAAACTTCGCCACAAGCCCCGCGCCGATGTTTTTTCCGTCACCCCTCACGCCGCCCGGATCGCCCCCGGCCATGTAAAGTAAACGTAAAGTAAGGGGGGTTACTTTACATCGAAAACGAGGTTTTGGAGGGCTGAAAATTAGGCGTTTTGTGAGCGTAGGATGCTCATTATCAGCCAGAAGCACAATCAGGAGGGTTGAGGGAGTGTCCGGAAAAATAGTGTAAAGCTGAAAAAACAGGTTCTCATGGAATTTGGGGGATGGTCGCTCCCCCCGTGGCCTAAGTCATTGATGGGTAATAGATTTCCTTGCTCGGCGTGGCGCGTTTTTCACTCGGCAAGTTGACATGGGTGCGGGCGGATTCGTTTTCTTTTCAGTACCCCGGGAAATATGGATTGCAATTCGGTGCCACGCGGACCACTCCATACCCTCCAGGTGCAAATCTTGTTGCACCGGGATCATAGCGGTATCCATTCGAACCGTCATCATTCCCGGAGCCTTTGATCAGAGTCGGCGCGTAGGTTGAGCCGGGAGCCATCGTGACCGTGGTTACATCGTGGCTGTCTCTGACACTGTGGCTGTCGTTAGGACTCGTCACGTTTGTGTTGCCTCCTGGCTGTGGGGAATAGGCGCAGGAGCACAAGGATATTGCCACCGCCCCGCACCAGAAATATGTGAATGTGGCTTTCATCTTATTTTCCTCCAAACCCGATGCTATGGCGATGTGGGACCTCCGATTGATGTCCTGCGAACACCTCTGCGAGGGAATAATCCCGAGCATGGGAGAGGGATTTTCCGATTGAAGCAGCGAGTCTGGCAGCCTGCGAAGGATCAAGTCGTTCAAATACCCGGTGGCTCAGCAACCTACCTGGTCGAACGAGCGCCTGATCGATTTCAGACGCCGAGCAGTTGATTGTGCAGATGATCTGGAGCGAAAGGAAGTCGCCCAGCATCCCGTCGGAGAGGTTCAGAAGTGCGCTGACCTGATCTTGGTTGTCCTTGCCTCTGGTCATGATGGCAGCGTCGGCATCCTCAAGGATAACGGCCAGTCGCCGGTCGGAATGAATCTGCCGCTCTCCCGCCCAAAATCCGATGAAGTCCGATTCAGAGAGAATTCTCATGTTCGACGGCGGGATGAAATAGAATCGGTGCGTCTCCTGAAGCGTTCCCATGAGATGGCGCAGATACGTTGTTTTGCCCGTCCCCGGCGTCCCCTCAAGAATGGATAGCCCGCTCTTCCGTGTGATGAGTTTTTCCACAAACCCCTGATGCCATGCCGGCGAACCTTCCGGATACCGCAGCGCGAATTCTCCCTCGGTCAAAACCGTGTCCGCGCCGAGAGTGACGTCTTCACACTTGAAATCGAAGCGATCCTTGCGGATGAGTTGGAAGCGGCCACCCGTTTTTGGCGGGGTGGTTCCGTAAGCTGCCGTGAAGTCGTTGACGATCCTCTCCGCATCCTCGGCCGTCTCCCCATACCCGATGATCCGCGACTTCTCACCGCAGAGAAACCGGCGCTCACCGAACCGAAAAATGACATCCTCCCAGACGTCGGTGTCGGTTTTGCGAAACAACCGGCGGAACGACCGGATGAGGCCGCCCCGGTTCTCCGCGAATGCCCGATCAAAATCCCATTCGCCCCCGACCCGGCACTGGTGCAGGTTGCCGTCTCCAAACGCCGTGAGGATCGGGACCGGCGGAGCATTTCTGTCCGGGAAAAACGCGTTCCCATGCGTTAGATCGCAGTGAAGGCGCGCGGGCTCGGCTTGAACGAGGAGCCTCGCTTCCTGGTTCAGCGCTGGCTCCGAGGTGATGTGATTGCGGATTTCCATGTCTGCGATCATCCGCGATACGAGATCACGATTCCACGGATTGAATTGTCCCCAATCTTTGGCTAGAAACCTCGCATGCCCTCCACGCTCAAACAGGATCTCGAAAAACTCGGTGCCCTCGCCTACCACCGCCGGGAATACTCGCAGGATGACATCCGGCGATTTCATGCCCTGCGCCGCAAGAATGGGGGCGAGGTTCCTACAGAGTTGGACATTCTCCACCGCTGGATGCTCGTCCCGCTAACCCTCTGGCCGCTGAACATCCACGACATTTTCTGTTCGTGCATGGACACAGTCGATGCGGGCAAGCCCCTTGATCCCGACATGCTCTTTCTTTTGCAGAGTCTCTCCGAACCGCCATCGGAGAAAGTCTGCCAGGTCGTGGCAGAACACGAACATCTGGTCCAAAAAGGCAGCTATGAATCGCTCATCAACACACAAGCAAAATTCGATTCTATCGAGAGAGAGGCGATTCGCGATCCGGAATTGGTCCGCGCATGGAAAGCGATCAAGAAGCGGTGGGATATCACCAAATATGCTGACCGCAAGGGCGTCATCCGCCGGTCACTGACTACCGAACGCAATTTTCGGCAGGCATTTTCCGTGGACTGGAAAGAACCGTCGCATCGGTTCCAGGCGGCGTTTGACGCCTTCTGCGCCCGCTGGGACCTCTACGGCATGCAGGGCGACAAGCCGCTTACGATGAAGCTGTCTGTTAATCTCACCCCGCACGGAACGATGATCTTCATCCCGGCCTACTGGTCTTTTGATTCCAAGCGCGACATTAGCTGGCCTGCTGTCAAAAAGCTCCACGGTGCGAGAGCTTTAAAAAAGCAGGGAGAAGCTTTGTCAGAAGGGCTGGAGGAGCGCCGAAAGAATGCCGCGAAATTGCGAAAGCTCGATGGAGAAGTGAAGCGGTTGGGGCTGCACGGGGACAAGAAGCACGCCTTCCTCTGTGAGGGACTTGGCTGGGTGGAGGACACCAGTCCCAAACGATTCAGTCTTCTGCGGAAGGAATTTCCGGCGGGATCAGGAACCACGCGGCCGAAATAGGCTCAACTCACGCGTTGCCGGTCGCCGGCAAGGATGGCAGACAAATGGGGACATTCGCCTCCCTCGAAATTTGAGTGATATCGCGTATGGAATCCAGAGATGCCTTCCGCCGCGCCAAGTGGGACTTCCTCCCCGTTGAGTGGTCATTTCACCTCTGAGTTCACCGCGAATTCGGAGGTGATTTGCAGGACAATCTCTAAGTTTCTAAAACATCAAACGGAGATCCATCGGTTGCTTGAGCAATGCGACGAGGCCGGCGATCTCTGGCAAACGAATCCCGCGCTTGTTCTCTACCTGTTGGAACGAATCAACCAGGGGCATTTCGGACGAATTTCCGATGCCGGAGACTTGGGGAAATTGTTTCGCGGAAAACAGCGATCCCTCTGCGCAAAGGTCGGGCTTCCCGCCATGGAAGGGACTGCCAAAATTCTGCGAAAACTTGAACCCGAATGCTGCACAGAGGAATCGCTTTCCGATCTGCGAGAATTGTTGACCGACGGTGCGGCACTCAAATTCCTCGCCCATCTCCCGAGAGTGACTCCGAACATTCTCAACATTTTGAAATCCCGTAACCTTCGGGACCTCATCACCCTTTCCCTGCTCAAAGAACTCACGTTGAGCAAAAAGTTCGACCTTGGAAACTATCCTCATTACAAGCTGCAGGAATACCGACTATTGCAGGCTCCTCAGCGGAAATCGCCCCCGTTCCGGTCCCTTTCAGAAATCCACGAGCGGCTAAATCCGAGCACGAGCGACCGGCCATTTCCTGCGCCGCCTCTTGCCCTTCCAGCGAATTTCAAGCCACTCACTTCGGCGGAAGACCTCTCGCTCGAAGGAGAGGTCCAGCACAACTGCGTTGGGGCATACAGGGAACGTATCCTCACGAAGCAATGCTATGTCTATAAATTGGACGCACCCGAAAGGGCCACGATTTCAGTAAGGAAGAAAAATGGCCGCTGGAAGCTGAGTGAAATCAGGCGCGCCAGCAACCGCGAGGTTCACTGGGACACCGAGGACTACGTCAACGAAGTGCTTGCCGGCTCTCGGGAGGGCCGTGCCGAGCCAGTCCCGATCCCGACTCTCGAGTATCCCTCCCTGAGGAACTTTACCAGCGTCGTTTTTCCCCCACCACCGCTGGTGCTACCGGAGAACTTCGAGCCGCTAACATCTCCCTTGAAACTTCTCCAACCAGGAAAAATATCCCGCGAGCGACTGGAAGAAGTTCTCGATCCCATTCGGGATGGGAGGATGTATGCCTATCGTCTCATGGACCCCGTAGAGGTCACAGTGGTGCTCCACAACCATGGCTACATCCTGCTTCAAGGCGGGATGATGGTTCCCGGGTTGGATCAAAACTGGGAGGTCGCCGACATGATCGCCCACGGAGAACCGATCACATGGGAGATCTGCCAGAATATCCGCGATGCGGTGGAAACAAGCCAAAAGTGGCACCTAAATCCGTTTGGTCATGTTGCGAAATGGGAGTGAGTCTCCCGTATCGCGAATTGCCATGAAGAACCTCCTCTGGATCACCGACGCCCACTTGGACCACCTGTCCGACACAGTGGAGGACGCCTGGTTTGCGAAGCTCGCGAAAAGTCGCGCTGACATGCTTCTCTTGGGTGGCGACACCGCCAATTCCCGCGTGTTTTCCCGGATGCTTGGGCGGATCGAGGAGAAATTTTCGGGGATCGTCGCGCTCGTTGCCGGGAATCACGACTATTACCACACGAGCATCTCCGACTTCCGCGCAAAACTGGCAGGGTTTCAGAGGTCCGGGGTGATCGTTTTCGAGCCAGGATGCCAATCGAAGCCGCTGCGGCTCTCCGAGGGCGTTTTTCTTTGCGGCGGCGGCGGCTGGGGCGACGCCAGCGCCGGCTATGCCGATGCCGCAGGCATGGCGCTCAATGACGAAAATCTCATCGCCGAACTCAGAACCGGCAACCTAACCGCCCGGCTGCGGGAACTCGGAAAAGAAAGTGCGAAACATCTTCAAAAGCAGCTCGCCACCGTGCCGGAAAACGCCTCCTGTGTAATTGTCCTGACGCACGTTCCGCCTTGGCCCGAGGCCACCTGGCACGAAGGGCGAAATTCCGATGCGATGGCTTTGCCCCGCTTCTGCTGGCAAGCGGGAGGAAAAGTCATTTCGCAGGTGGCCGAACAGATGCTGCAATCTCGATTTGTTGTGCTTTGCGGCCACACCCACAGCGATGGAATCTGGAAAAATGGGAACATCACCTGCCATACTGCGGGGAGTGCCTATGGACGCATTGACCATTCCGGCATGATTACTCTCGGCAAAACGGTATCTGTGCGCTGCCTTGACCGATAAGCCTAGGCAATACGCGGGGACAAAATGCCGTTTCGACACGACAGTTTAACGTCGCCGTGAAGATATCACTTGCAATACGCGACGTAATTATATACGTATGGTTCCACCTCAGCGCGACCTCGCTGATCCAAATCAAAAAAATAAGAAAATGAAAAGCAGCTACATTCCGCCTGAAAAAGTGAATTCGCCGCGCCTTCGCTGGTCCCTTATCGCCGTGCTCGACGATGGTGCGGGTGTCGACGCTACAGCTCCCTGGGTTTCGTTCGCACTCGGGCGATGGGATAACGACCCGTGTCTGGCTATGCGTTGGAATGGCAATGACGAGAATCCCATCGGCAACCCGCAGTCTAGAGGTCTCCCAACTTGGTTCATTCTGCCCAAAGGAAAGGTTTCCGAAGCGATTCTGGGGATTCTCCCCACTGAGAAGGTGAAACTCGCTCGTAACTTTCTACCGAAAGCCTAAGACCCATGAGACGCTATTTTCAGGATCACTACGCGAAACGAATTCGCGCGTTCGCTACTGAGGTTGGTAATGTTAACGCCAAGGGCATTCCCGAAGTGCATCTCCCGCTATGGGGTCAACACTACGAGACAACCCCTCTCAAAACTGCGTTTGTCGGAAGAGATACCCGTTATTGGGGCTGCATGACAGATTTTTTGATAGCGGCAAGAGCCAATCCGGAGGCTGCCGTTTTCCGCAACGAGGCGGAGTTCTTGGAGCTTCCATTTACTGGATGGACTAACAATTTCGGAACGAGCTTCTGGGACACGGTGATGCAGTTTCTTGCGCTATTTCACGGCATTCCAGATTGGCGCCAACTCAAGCGCCGGCAGCGGGATGACCTCCTTCATACCTTTGTTTGGGCAGAGACGAATGCTGTCGAACTTTGGGAGGCTACGCCCTCGATCGAAGGAGCAGACATTGAAGCTTGGAAGACGCTCAAATCGGCCTCAGAGCGTCATTTCGATTCGTTCTCGGCCATTCTGAACATCTTTAAACCCCACTTAGTGGTTGTCATGAACTGGACGGTCCCTGACAGCTATTGGGACTGCCCGCTGAATTTCCAGAGTATTGGGGATCACGTTGACTATGCACTCTCGGAGTCACGCAATACACATATATTCAAAATCGCTCACCCTAATTGGTTGCGAGGCGATAGGCGGGAGGCAACACTCCAGTCCGTTCTAAAACACTGGCACGCCGTGCGGTCAGCTAGCTAACTCTAGGATGCTCTTATGGGGGTATATAACTGATAGAACCAGCCCATTATGTGAACATCAGTCGTTCGTCTCTGCAAAGGTCTCGTTGGTCGAGGCTATCAACTCGAAGTTGCTAAACTTGTTGGAAGGGATGTTCCTGTGTCATTCACGAACCCGCTGTCACATTCCACAGTCAGGGCGTTCAAGAAAAGCAGCACTTCATTTCTCAGAGGCCACATACTCTTTTTTGGCCTCTTTCATAACTGACTTAATATCTTCGTTCTCAACAACGGACTTTGCAATACCCTTCAAATCCTCCGCTGTTAATGTTGTTGGGTCCGCCTTTCCTTTAAAAATAATTGTTAAAGTTTTTAGATAAACAAAACCTGCGGTTAATGTAACCGCATAACAAATCCCTCCGACAACTACCGAGGCGCCTACATTTCCAATTCCAGGAAGAAAAGATAACGCAGTGGACATGACGAGACCACCTATAACTCCGGCCGCAAGATTAGTTACAATGCCAGAAGCGACAGTCTTTATGACGTTTTCAGAAAATGGCAGCTCAATTTTATTATTGATCCTAACATACATTGACCATACAAATCCACCACCAGCTATAACTGCTAAAATTGAACCTACGCCTGGGATCCAGCCTCCTGCAACGCCTGACACAGCGGCGGCTTTTGAGTGAAACTTGACAATTTCTGCAATTTCCTTTGGCAAGCTCTTATCAACCGTTTTATCCATAGCTTGGACAAGTGCCCACGCTGCCTTATATAAGTTAGTTTCGTTCATATGTTACTTGTGTTTGCTTGATTGGTTAAATTGAAGTCTTGCGATGATCATTCATAGACTTGCAGTGAGTTATAGTGCTGGTGAATGCTTGCCTTTGTTTGCTCCATCGGGATGCCGAAAACATGACGCGCTCGTGAGGCTGGAAATGGCGTTATAATTTGTACCGCAGAACTTGCATGTGTATTGTTTTTTTTCAGACCCCTCGTAGAGGGCGTGTTTCCCTTTGTTCGCTCCATCAGGATGGCGGAAGCATGACGCACTTGTGAGCGAGGGAACGCTGCTGAATTTTGTGCCGCAGAATTTGCAGAAGGAATTTGCCATAGGTGGTTTATAGGTTTGCCAAAGAAGTTAATAAATCAGGTTGTGTGTAGCGTGTCGAATTCAAACACCCATGCGTCGCCGTGCTCTTTGATGATCGTTGCGAACACCCAGCCTGCAGCCTCAGCATCCTCAAGCGCATTGTGGTGCCGGAACGTGTGACCGATGTGCCGAGCTACGGTGTCGAGAGAGTGACTCGGGAGTTCCGGCCAGGCCCGGCAGGAGGTCTGCCGTGTGCAGATAGATCGAAAACTCGGGCAGGAGATGCCGAAGTGGTTCAGGGTGCCGGTGAGCATTCGCATGTCGAATTCGGCATTGTGGGCAACAACAAAATCGGCACCGGTAAGAAATGGGAGTAATTCCTTCGCAACTGTCGGAAACTCGGGCGCATTCTGTACATCTTCATACATGATGCCGTGGATCTCAATGAAATCCTCTCGAAAAAAATCATGTCCAGCAGGCGGGCGAACCAGCCAGTGGCGGGTTTCGGTCAGTTCCCCGTCTACAAAGACCGCGATCCCGGCGGCGCAGATGCTAGTGTCCGAGTAGTTTGCCGTCTCAAAATCGAGGCTTGTGAATTTCATTGTCCGGTTTCAAGCGAGGTGTTTGAACCACTCGGATTGATGGTGTTGTCGTTCATGCAGTCACTGGTAGGGGGTCCAAGTCCCAGCGTAAAAGGCATTGTTTGGGGACAATTCTTTTCCTCGATTCCCATGCACCATCCGATCAGCTTGAGGGGAAGTTTTCCGCTCATGCGCCAGATTTCCAAATTCAATTTTCCCGCCTTCTGGCAATGCCCAAAGCGCCTCTGGCTGGAGAAGAATTCCGAGGTGACAGATGAGGCTTCTCAGGTTGGGCGTTTAGATTGATGCAATGCGCACGGAAATCCATGTCGGACTTGAAATCGGGACCAGCAAGATTTGTGCTGTCGTCGCCGAGTGCCGGGCCGACGGGGTGCTTCGGGTTCTCGGGGTTGGGGAAGCCCCATCACGGGGAGTAAGGAAGGGCGAGGTTGTGGATTTCGACAACGCCTCGCAGTGCGTCCACGAGGCGCTCTCCGACGCCGAGGAGAAGAGCGAAACGGAGATCGAGAGCGTGTGGCTGGCAGTGTCGGGCAGCCATATCCGGAGTTTCAACAACCGCGGAGCCATCGCGATCCCGGACGATGTTCATGAAATATCCGAGCAGGATGTCGAAGAGGTTGAATACAAGGCGCAGGAGGTCAGTCTTCCCAAAGAAAATGTGTTTCTCCACTCGCTTGTCCAAGGCTACTACGTGGACGGGCAGAAGGGTGTCATGAATCCGGTCGGCATGCTTGGTTCGAAACTCGAGACGGACTTCCACATCATTCACGGGATGCAGAACCGGATTCAGAATGCGGTCCGGTGCGTGAGGGAATGCCAGGTCAAAATCGAAGGCATCGCGGTCAATTCGCTGGCATCGGCTCAGGTTGTGCTCGATCAGAAGCAGAAAGAAGCGGGGGCGCTCGTGATCGATATCGGGGGAGGGGTGACGGATTTCATCACCTACTTGGATGGGGCAGTCCACAACAGCGGGGTGCTCGCCGTCGGCGGTGACCACATCAACAGCGATATCTCGAGCCGCTTTCGTATCCCTGCCTCCCGCGCGGAAAAACTCAAAATCGGGGAAGGATCAGCCATTCTGGGACACTCCGGTGAAGGGGAGAAGATCGTCATCAAAAATGATACGGGCTTCGCAGGAATGCAAATCGACCGAGAGGATCTGAATTACGTCATCCACGTCCGGTTCGAAGAAATCTTCCACCTTGTTAAAAAACAGGTTTATGGTGCAGTGCCCGAGCACCTCATCGGTGCCGGGGTCATGCTGACCGGAGGGGGTAGCCTGACGCGTGGCATCCGGGAATTGGCGGAATCCGTTTTCGAAATCCCGGTACGACTGACGAGTGCCAAGGCTGTCTCCGGCCCGACATCCGCTTTTGAGAACCCCAGATTTTCCACCGCGATAGGATTGGTAAAATATGCCCAAGCGTTCCGGGCCGAGATGCCCGAGGAGACAGTTCTCGACCGTGTCGCCCGCTGGGTGAGCGGTTGGTTTCAAAAGTCAGATTGAGCTCAGTAGCCACGAATTGTCCCCAATCATTGCCCTGTTCGAATCGTCTATATCCGATCAGCTTGTGAGAAGTCCTCCGCACATGCGCCAGCTATCCAAATCCAAAATTATCGCCTTCCGGCAGTGTCCAAAGCGCCTCTGGCTCGAAATTCACCGACCAGATCTGCGCGAGGATTCTTCAGCAACGCAGGCTGCATTTCAGGTTGGGTATGATGTCGGAGATGTTGCGAGAAAGCTTTACGATCCACTCAGGAAGGGGAGTGTCATTGACGTTGCCTCGGAAGGATTCCCTGGAGCGTTTGAACACACGGCACAACTGATCGCGGACACCCGCAGCCCGATTTTTGAAGCAGGCTTTTCAATTCGAGGTGCCCTGGCGTTCGCGGATGTCCTTCTGCCCGTTACCGTGGATGGGAAGGCAGCCTGGCGGATGGTGGAGGTCAAATCCTCGACCAGGATCAAACCCTACCATCACGACGACATCGCAGTGCAGGCGTTTATTGCCCGGTCATCTGGCGTGAATCTTGCATCGGTTTCACTCGCCCATATTGACAGTTCCTGGACGTATCCCGGCGGTGGTGTTTATGTGGGATTGCTGGCCGAGGAGGACTTCACGGACGAGACGCTTGCCTGTGCCGAGGAGGTTGGTCAGTGGCTTGACGGAGCGCAGGAAGTTGCCGCCCGCTCTGCGGAGCCCGATGTTGCCACCGGACCACAATGCTCAGACCCATTTGATTGCGGCTTCTGTAATTACTGCAATCGAAACAAAGTCTGGCCGGAATATCCACTCTCCAGCCTGCCGGGATTCAGGCAGAAGCGGAAAGACCTTTGCATGGAACAGGGAATTGAGGACCTGCGAGATGTTCCGGACGACCTGCTGACGCCACAACAGCAAATGGTCAAGGAGCATACAGTCACACAAACGGTGTATTTCGATGCGGAAGGTGCCAAGGCGGCGCTTGCCCCCTACGGTTTTCCCGCACTGTTCCTGGATTTTGAAACTACCAGCATGGCAGTTCCCCAATGGAAAGGGACCCGCCCATACGAAAAGATCCCATTTCAGTTCAGCCTTCATGCTCTGACGGAAGACGGCACCCTGCAGCACACTGCATTTCTCGATCTATCCGGGGAGGATCCATCTGCCTCCTTCGTCCAAGCCCTCGTCCAAGCATGCGGGAATACAGGGCCGGTTTTCGTGTTCAATGCCGGGTTCGAAAAGGGAATCATTACGGCTGCGGCGCACCGCTTCCCGGAATTCGCGGCGGCACTGGAATATCTGCGTTCAAGAATCGTGGATTTGCTCCCGATTGCACGGAGCTTCCACTACAATCCGAGCCAGCATGGGAGTTGGAGCATCAAAGCCGTTCTTCCTGCAGTATGCCCGGACCTCAACTATGGGGATCTGGATGGTGTGCAGGATGGCGGAACGGCCATGAGCGCCCTCCGCGAGGCCATTCACCCACAAACGCCGACGGAACGGAAACGGGAAATCGAACGGGACCTCCTCGCCTACTGCCGTCTCGACACATTCGCCATGGTTCGCTTGTGGCAGGTTTTCAGCGGGCGGCAGGATTGGCAGATTCAAGACATCCAAGAGTAGAGGAACCCGCATGAACTCAACAGACCGCTTTGCCGCTGAAGTCCGCCGATTTCGGAAGTGGCTGTATTGTGGAACCGACAAAAAGGAAAAGGCTGTTCGCGGAGCTTTGCGTCATGTGACGAGGGTGGTAGCCGCCACCATCGACCTACCTCCCGTCTGCTGGAAAAAGATGCACGCCGAGCCAGATATTACACGCAGCATGAGGCTGACAGCAAGAAAGCCGCACCTGCATCCGACCGACCGGATGCCGTTCGACTATTATAGGAAGGTATTCAATCCATTAGAGCAGCCACCTGAAGAACCCGTTTTTGCGAGCCTGAATGACGATTTCTGGGGTCTCGATAGCGACCTTTCACGCGGACTGGCGGAATACAATGCGGGCAATCGAGTGCGCGCTGCATGGCTCTGGGAAATGGGGTTTAGATTGCATTGGGGGCGTCATGCAACCGGTGCCATCGAAGCCCTCAGATCATGGCTGGAGGTCCATTCGAAAGACTGAAGCAGAATCTTTCGATACTGACGGGGTGCTGAATATATTGAACTCTTGTTTCAAACAGACCATTCTCTTCGCGAAGGTTGATAAATGAATACACCTGAAGATATTGTTTGGAACACCATAACAGACAGCGCCAAAACCCGGTTTGATTATTCTTCATTCGAGTCGGGCCTGTCCGAATTCGACGACGGAACGATGGCTGAGAATGCTCTGTTCATGACGATTATTGGGCATGCTCAGGAACGTTCGATTGATGCCATTACATCGGACATCTCCCAGCAGTTTTTGCTCTTAGGTCTGGGCATGGACAAGGATGCACTACGTGAGTTTGTTGAGCATCGACTTGGCGATCTCCCACGCGAGATCAAGGCAGCTGGTCAGGCCCTTACGTTCTTTGCTATGGGATTAAAGCCCCCAGGCGTGTTGGTCCAGGTTCGCAGCATTCTTCAGAAGTAGCGCTGGTATGAATTATAAGGTCCTTCACTATGAAAAACAAAGAATTAGAAACTCTTAATTTCACGAAGTTAATTAAATACGATGACATCCCGGATGTTCGGAAACGGCCCACATGCAACGGCTATTGCGTGTCGTGCGAACAAAATGGCTATCTGGAAGATCCCCAATATATGCTATTCCAAATGTCCCATGGGGCCGATACGGAGGATTTTGAGAACGCAATCAACAAACTTCCAGAAGACGGCTTCGATGTTCCCGTCGCATTTTTACTCGAATCGCCCGGTGGACATTATGCAAACGGGGAGCCGATTCCATTCGAGGGCTTTTTCAAAGAGCCTCCAGTCAATTGCTACTACTGGTTGCCCCCACTAATGAAGGAATGGCCAACCGCCGATGATGACGTGGCCCCAGGGAGTTACGGGAAATACTTTGCCTACATACTTGCCGCCCACAAGCTTCGGAACGCATATTTTACAAATGTAATAAAATGCTCGTTGGCTCCCGCCGACAAATCAAAGAGCTTCAGCCCTTGGTATAAAGTGAGGTGCCAAAACCATTGGCATTCAAAGATTCGTTCAAACTGTTTTGAGCAATATTTAAAGGAAGAGCTTCGCCTGCTGCAGCCCAGAATAGTTTTCTATTTCGGACGGAACGCGGAGAGGATGGCCTATTTAAACGGCATTCGTACACTGCTCCCAAATATGTCACCTGCACTTCTCCGTCACCCTTCAGACAGGCGGTATGGTCATAAGGAGGCTACGATATTATCCGACAACGACATAATAATCTCAGAAACGATTAGGAAGTGGAAAGAGAGCAATTCCTGACCACATTTCAAAAGCCCATTCCAGGTGGAATTTCCGTCTAGCGACCAAAAGGCGAATCTCTGCCGGTCGATGCTGCAAATAACACGCAATGCGCGAAGATTTGACTGTCGAGCCATGCATGGGACGCATCGGATTCCGCGTTTATCGCCCTGTGGTGGCGGTCTTGACTGCCGCTGTGGGGGTGGATGGGGTCAGGCTTCCTCACCGAGGATTTCCCGCACCAGTCACCGGGCGTCATCAAGTGCCGTGTTCACTCCCCCGCTCATCTTGCGCAGATGGAACGCTGTGAGCGGGCCTTTGGTGCAGAACCCGGCTGAGCGGATCCGCTTCCGTCTCTTGTTCGTGTGGTCGGACGGGAACTTGATCACGACCTGGCAGCCTCGGCATCATCGCGGATCAGGATGTCACCGATCCTCTCCTCGGTCGTGGGGGTAGCGCGGATGGCGAGCGCGTGGTCGAGAAACCTTGACCAAATCAATTAAAAACTTGCCCCTGCATTCAGGGAGCGCAAAATCGCCGCATGAAACGCCAACGGCAGGCCCCCCCTCGGTGCCGCATTTGTAGGTAAATTGCCGCGCGCGGCTTAATAATACTGTTAGGCAGACCAAACACAAACCATGAAAAAACACGAAATCGAAAATCTGGTCCGAGAGATTGAATCAATATCAAGCAATTTCGAGGATGAGGCGTGGACAGATAACGTTAAACTACTCAAGGACGGCTTTGATCCCGAGCAGGTAGGCGATCCCAAGCGATATCTAGAATTCATTTCCGCAGTAAACGAGCTAGCCCGGCAAGGTAGGCTCCTATTTCTGTATTCAACTTTAAATCGGGTCTGCGAGAAAGAAGGTGTAGCTTATCAATTCAAGGCTCCCTACCAAGCGAACATGGCGTATAGCGCGGTAATGAAAAAGGATGGATCATTTTATATTCTCGATGAGGATGGGCAGTATCGGGAGATATTTTGCACCGACAAGTTCGCACGCTTTATTGAAAATGAGTATTGGGAACTAATTGAAAAATGAGGCTAACGGGAAAGGGATAGCTTCGAGCGAAGGCGCGAAAGCAATCCGTTGTTGAACAGGCCCGGAGTGGCGATCGGGGCCACTCCGCTTAGGGGTTAGCTTTTCGGTGTTGTTGGCACGCGGTTGAGAGGATCGCGGGGGATCGCCCTGTGGAGCCCGTCTTGACGGGCGCTGTGGGGAGGAATGTGCTCAGGCTTCCTCGCCGATGATTTCCCGCACAAGACCGCGGGCGTCATCGAGCGCCGTGTTCTCTCCCCCGCTGATCTTTCGCAGGCGGAACGCCCGGCGCGGGCCTTTGGTTGAGAACCCGGCCGAGCGGATCCGCTTCCGCAGCTCGGGCGTGTGGTCGGACGGGAACTTGATCACGACCTGCCCGGCCTCGGCATCGTCACGGATCACGATGTCGCCGATCCTCTCCTCGGTCGTCGGGGTGGCTTGAATGGCGAGCGCATGGTCGAGCACGGCGCGGGTCCGGGCGATCCGGCTTTCCAGCTTCACGCTGCCCCCGAACTGGCGGGCATTTTCGAGGATAGAGAGCCGCTGGCGCAGCATCGTCACTGCCTCGGGATGGGTGGCCCGGATATTGCGCAGCGGCTTCTCCAGCATCTCCCGCACGTAATCGGGCAGGCGCGCATAGGCGGGGCGCAGAGGATCACCGGTCGGCGCGGTGACCTCGGGCAGCTCGTTCAGGACGGTGATCCCGTTCAGCGCAAGCATCACGTCCGTATCGTCATCGCTGAGGTAATCGTTCATTTCGCCTCCTCCATCTTCGCGAGCAACTCGCTCATGTTTGTTGGCACCTGCTTCCCGCACTCCCACCTCGACAGCTTCCCTTGATCGTTGCCCTCGCCGAGGATCGCCAACGCCTCCCGTTGGTTCAGGCCCCGCTTCCGCCGCCACTCGCGCATCTGCTTTCCGAAACTCCGTCCGATTTCCCGCCGCCGGGGCTCGGTCCTCGGCGGCTTCTCAGTCAGCTTTGCAAGGAGGGCGAGCGGGCGTCTGGGCTGCATCAGCTCGGACTCCCACACCCAGATCGTCCGGGCCGTGGTGGCGAACCCCATCGCCTTGAGCGCATCGGCCGCCTGCCTGCGATTGAGCCGGTGGGCGCGCCGCCACTCCCTCAACCGCTCGGCGACCACCACAGGCTCGACCGGGCGTTGCCGTTGCTTGATTACCGCCGCCACTTCCACAATCACAGGCTTGCGGATCTGGTGGAGGATTTCATCCACTGCCAGCGGGGTCATCCGGCCTATCATCCCCTCAATCGACCGGAACATGCTTGGTGGCCACTTGAGCAACGCGGCGGCTTGGACTTGGGAAAGCCCGTTCTTCGCCCGCCAGATCTTGCACTTGGCGGCGACCTCGGACGGGCTGGCTTCAGCAAGTGGCTCGCAGCCCCCGCGCATCCGCCGCAGGACCGCCTCCCTCGTCAGGCGGCACGGCAGGCCCCGCACGCGCGACAACCACCCGCAGAGCGTGCCGTAGGGAACGCCCAACTCGGCGGCAGCGGCCCGCTGGTTGGAGAAGTGGTGCTTCTCGCACCATCCGGCGAGCAGCGTGGAGAATTCCACCGGGCTCATGCGGCCTCCTTCTCGGCCATCTGCGCGATCTCCCTCACGCACAGCCGCGCCGATTCCAGTGACGTATTCTCGCCGCGCCGGAATGTGCGCCGCCGCCAGAACGTGGCCCCGTCGACCCCGCTGTTGAACCCGCAGACTTTCACCCACCGCCTGCCCTGTGCGGTGAGGAGCGAGGAGAAATGGATAATCACCTTGCCCCGCACCGCATCGTCCACGATGAGAATGTCACCGTGGCGCTCGCTTCCGCCCGGATGTCCGTAGCGAAGCGTTTCGGCTTCGATCCGCCGGGCAGTGGATTGCGCTTTGAGCGAGAGCCTGGCAACCGCGGTGAAGTCCTTCCGCGCCGCAGCTTCCCTGATCGCATCGCGCAGGACGGTCAAACGCATTTCCAGCATCTGGAGTGTTTCATCGCGGTCCCGCGACACCATCGCAAACCGTCGCTGGCATTTTTCATACAGCGGTGCCTCGGTCCAACGGTCCCGCATGACCACCGGCTCCGCGTCTCCGTCCTCCGGATACTCGAAGTCCACCGTGGGCACGCACGCGTCGTTTTCAAACCCGTTGAGCGCAATCACAGGGCACCTCCTGCTATTTGCGCGGTGCTCGCCGCGCTCGATCCGGTCTTGTCCGGCTTGGCTGATGAGTGATCCGTTATCACCCCAATTTTATCCTGCTCCGGTGCCTCGACGTGGAAGCGCTGAATCACACCATATTTTTCACCATTTTTCGCGCCCGCCCCATGTTGGCACCGGAAATGTTCCTGGCCGGTCCGCGCCCGTCGGACAGCGTTTATCAGGCGTAGGAAGCCGTTTGCTCGTCAGCCGCAAAAGAGACTGATCTTGTGTGGATGCCTCGTGGTGGGCGGAATCGTCGCCGGGTGGTATAGGTGGGTGCCGAAAGCCGCAAAATCCGCGTGCCTCGCAGCCATCAGCCGTCCACGAGCCCATCAAACAGCCCCGGTTGAAATGGCTGGAGAGCGGCGTGCTCGGCGGAGAAGAACTGCGCTTTCGTGGCCCCTGACGCCTTCCCCTTGCGGGTGTGGCAGTCGAATGCGTAGTCGGGGATGGGGATGTATTCGGGCGCGTTCCTGAGATCGTCGGCGAGCGCATCCGCATCGACCCCCTTCAACTGGTCATAGACGAGATTTTGCAGATGGTCGGGGTCACGGCTTTTCTTTGCCGCGCAGAGGATGATCACCGCTTTGGAAATGAAGATGCGGCCCTTGGCTTTCCGGGCTGGCACGTTGTCATTGATGATCAGGTAGGAATCGTGGAGAGCCTTGACCTCGGCCGTGATGAGGCCCCAGCAGTCTTCCGCGCTTACCGTGAGAAGCCGCTTCCAGACGTAGTTTCCGAACCCGCTGGCCCAGAGTTCCAGCGCCCAGTATCCGGCAAGCTGGGTATCGGCGCGGCGGATGGCCTTCTGCATCGCCGACGACACTTCGCTGAATTTGTAGTTCCTGATCGTGCTGAGTTCCACTGCCCCAAAGAATAGCGCGGGGCAGCCACGGGGATGCAGTGGTTGTGGGGGTGCGTTGGGGGTGCAGCTATTTCCGGCGCTTCCGCCGCGCATTGATCGGAGCCTTGAGCGGCACGGCCTCCATCATCGAACCCTTTTCCTTGCGCTGAGTCTCGAACGCCTCGGCGATGGATGGCAGGCCGCGCAGAACTTGACCGCCGCGCCCCTCCCCTCGCACGGTCACGAGTTTCCCGGCGGCTTCCGCCTCGTCGCACAGGCCGCGGTAAAAATCTTTGTGCCAGCCCCGGTCGTGGAACGTGTTCTTGATCTGATCGGCAGATAGCAATGCCTCGCGGGGCTTGTCGCGGAAGTGCCCTGGGAACATCGCCATGAAATCCTCCATCGGCGGCTTTTTGCGCTGGAACCGCGATTCACTCGCCGCCCCGCGCTCGGTTTCCAGTTCTTCCTCCGACGAATCGCGCCAATGGAATCCGTCTTTCTTCGCGTGCGCCACGATCCGGCTGAATCTCCTTTCGCCGTTCTCGTCCACCCAGCCCAGGCGTGAGCCGCGTTTCCCCGCCCGCATCTCGAAAATCGTCTGGCTCCCGATGGAGCGGAGGGCGAGCACCGCACGCGGCCAGTTCGCCCACTCCGCGCTCCCGCTGCCCAGATAGGCGAAGTCGCTCCCGCTCCACTCCGGTTTCTCCGCGCCCGATGGAGGCTTGTTTGTGTGGTGCAGCACGATCACCGCGCAGTTGTGGCGGTGGATCAGCGGGTTGATCCCATTGCGAAGGAACTTCCCAACATCCGCCTGCGAACTCGCCTCGCCGCCAAGATACGCGAGCGCCGGGTCGATCCAGAGCAGGTCGAGCGCGTTCGCCTCCAGCAGCGGGGCCATCACATCCGAGCAAAATTCCTCGCCGGTCCGCATGTCCTCCTTGGCAACGAACACGTTCGCGTAAACCGTCTTCCGGTCCTCCTCGTTGAACCCGAGCCCGTCGAGCACGCCGTCGCGCATCTCAGCCAGGTCGCCACCGTCGTTCTCGCTCTGGATAAAGAGCGATCGCAACGGGCGGGCCGGAACGATCCCGAAAAACTCGCGCCCGAGCGACCAGAAGATCGCGGCCTGCATGGCGAACGTGGACTTTCCGATGCCTGCCGGCCCGACAATGAGCATCCCGCCCTCCCGGCATAGGTAGCGGTGCTTGAGGAGTTCGTTCGGGTCGTTCTGCGGCGGCGTGACGAGATCCCCGATGCTGATCACCTTCGGCGGCGGCAGCTTCGGCTTTTCCTCGGGCTCGCCCGTCGTGCTTTTCCTTGGCGGATCGACTTCCGGAATATCTGCCCACTCGGTCTTCATGGCAGGTTCTCCGGGTTGAAGTGATAGACCTGCTGCCGTTGCGCCCACTTGTTGCTTTTGCCCGGTGGACGCATCCCGCCCGGCATTCGCACAAACTGGCAGCGTGTCCAGGTGGCGGGATCGGCCCCGAGCGACACGGCATAGCGCATGAACCGCAGAACCCTCTCCTCGGGCTGACCATCGCAGGCGAACCATCCATGCAGCGACTTCCCTCCGCTGTGGACGACGAGCACGAGCGGGGCCAGTTTGCCCAAGTGCCAAAGGACGGCGGCGTGAGTGTCGGTATGCCCGTGGTCGAACTCGATCACGAGGAACCGGCGCGGTCCGGTGTTCTCGAGCGTGCGCGGGGAAATCCCGGTGCCGCTTTTTCGCTGCCCTTCCTCGGCAACCATCGGCGAGGGAACGATAAATTGCTGGCGGGCGAGCTGGCCGCGCCATTCTTCGCGCCTGCCGGTGCCAAAGTCGGTGTCGATCCGCCTGCCGCAGCAAATCAGCGGGTTGCCAGGAAACAGCGAGTCCACGATTTCCTCCGAGCATTCGTCATCGACAAAATGCACCGGGGACCATCCCCATAAATCAACAAGCCCGACTCCACCGGCGGCAATCGCCCCGACCTGTTCCTCGTTGCAGTTGGGCCAGGTGGGTTTTCTGGAAACGCCCTGCTTCTTCCCTGGCTTCCAGGCATACGCCTCCGAGTTCTCCACCGCCGCCTCGATTTCCCCGATTGGCACATCCCGTCCACAGCCGACAGCAGCCTCCTCGATGCGGGCGACGATCTCGGCTTTGGCCTCGAAATACGGATGCATCACCCGCGCCACCCGGAACAGCCACAGATGCACGCCGTCCCCGGTGCTCGGGCACGATGCAAGCATGTTCAGAGCAAACGCCGGCAGTGGAGACTTCACTGGCATGGCGGGGCTTCAGGTCCTCTCACAAGGACCTTCGTCAGCCGCACGAGGAACGCCGCAGTTTCATCGTTGAACGGCGAAATGGAGAGCGTGGCCCAGCCGTTGCCCCCGCTGCAACGCTCCCACGCAAGAACCGCCACCAGCCGGTCCCCGAAGCGCTGAATGCCCGCCGCTCCGCACGGCCCTTCAATGGATTTCAGCCCTTCGATCATGCGTGGATACAGGCCGAGGTTGACCGCGGTCGCCTTCGACCGGTCGTCGTCCATGTCCTTGAACAGGACGGCTCCGTTGGGCAATACAAGGGATTCGAGGTTCATGGGCGATCCACAAGCCGTTCGTTGTCCGGGTGTGAGTGAGACATGACCCTCACCAGCGACAAGAGCCATTTTGTCGAGGTGTCGTTGACCGGAGAAACCGCGAACTCCATCCATTCAAACCCGGTGATCGCGGGGGAATCGCTCGCAATAACCGCCCGCATCCACTCGCCATCCCGCCCCATCGCGGCGGCAACATTGATCCCTTCGCCTGGACGTGTCAGATCACGGTTCAACTCGGCCAACATCCCCATGCGCTCGGCAGTGGCCCGCGCCACCTCGGGCTTTTTGTTCAACTGGAAGAGCACGCCGTCGGGCAGCGCCAGATAGGACAGGTCCGGAAGTTTCATAAATTTGATGTCCATGGCGTCAGCGATAAACGATCTTCAGCGTTTTCGGATCCCGGCGAATGGTGCCCGCCACCAAATCGATGAGGGTCTGCCTCGAATCGTGGCGGATCGGCGACACCGAAAACGCCATCCACCCGACATCCCGCGCAGTCCCAAAATCCGGACCGGGCGCACAGGCCACAATCGCCCGCAACCATCCCTCATCCCGCCCGATCCCCACGGCGAACTTCACTCCGATCCCTGGATCACGCAGCTCCTCCGTTATTCGGTCCATCAGCCCCATCTGTTCCGCCTTGTTTCTCGCCCGGTCGATGTCCCGTTCGACTTGAAGGGAATGGCCGTCGGGAAGCCTGTCGCATGACAAAGTTGGCCAGTTCATGACAGGAGCCCTCCAAGATTCTGGACGAGGTTCGCCTGCCGGCGCTTCCGCTCCACATGCGACGACAGCCGCCGGTTCCCGCACAGGTAGGCTTCGATTTCGGCGAGCTTGTAACGCACGCTCGACCCAAGTTGCACAAACGGCAGCCCCCGCTTTCGGAGGTTTGCCATGTGGCGGACGGATACGTGCAGGTGATCGGCGAGTTGCTGTTCTGTCAGCCACTCGCCCGGTTTGGTGGATGTGTTTTCACTCATCCCCCTTCCGCCGTGTCAACTTGCGCTCCGGTCGTTACGTAACAACCTTTCTGCAAATTTTCACCCCAACAGCGCCCGCCGGATCTCCTCATCATTCAGCCCGGTGTCGCCCACGATCTCCGGGGCCACGGCATCCGGGGCGGGGAGAAGTTTGAGCGGTTGGGGCGGCGATCCTGCCTCGACTTGTGGAGTCATCTGGATATGGGAGGTCCATTTCGGCTTTCGGCTGAATTTCTTTCTGCGCGTCAGCAGGCACTTCGGATAGTCGGCACCCGGAAAGATGTTGAACCATTCCTTCGCCTGCTCCGGTGTCACCAGCTCGCGGTAATGCTTGAAGATCACGTTTGGCGAATTTCCACACTCCAAGGCCACGCGGGCTGTGTCGGGAACCAACGCAAGCCGGTTGGATATGTAGGAATGCCTGAGCCCATTTCGCTTCCAGGGGACTCCGAGCTTTAGGATCGTGGTTTTGACGGTTTCGCAGGTTGGGATCACCAGGCCGCTCTCCGCCGCGATCGGCTCCAGCCATGCCCGGAGGTTCTCGGAAATGGGCACAAGCCGCCGCTGGCGTGTTTTCGTCATTTCCGCCGCGCATTCAATAAACCCGCGCTTGAATAGAATATGCTTCCAGTCGAGCCGGAAGATTTCTGCGGAGCGCATACCCGCGAAGGCTCCAAGCACAAGGAAAGGGATGACGTTTTCTTGTGCGGAGCCAAGGAGATTGCCTATCTCTTTGATGGTGAAGATTTCCACGGGTTTGACCTCGTCTTTCCAAACGCACATTCCGTCAAAGACGGTGGGGCGATCCTGCGGAAGATAGTTGCGCTTTTTAAGAAAGTTCCCGAAACAGGCCAGAATTGTTCGATAGCTATTTTTACTTCTATTGGAAAGGTCCCTTTCATCCATCCACCGGTCTAGCGCGGCAGCTTCAAGGTTATCGAGTGAAGTGTCCTTGAATGCAGTAACAAGGGATCGCATCGTAAATTCCACCGTGCTGATGTAGCGGCTACTCACCCCAATTGCCTGACGGGATGCCAGAAACTCGGCACCAAGGTCTGCCAATGGTTTTCGGGGGCGCTTGGGATCGTAGTGCCGCATGTAATACTTCGCCGCGTCGGTGATGCTGTGGCCGTTGAGAATACGCCGTGCCTCGGCGAAGAGCTCGGCGCAGACATGGAGGGGGACGCCGGTTTGCTCAATGGTCCGCATCGCAATGGTGTAGCTCTCCATTTCTACAGCGGAGAGATTGTGCGACTGGATCCGCTCGCCGGAAAGCTGACCGAGAATCATCCTCGCCTCCCGCTTGGCTTCGTTCAGGTCTGCGAATGTTTTCCGCTGCCTGACCCCGGCCCGGTAATAGGAGAGTTGGTAGAACACTCCGGTTCTCCCGGCAGTGGTGTAGATTTTTATTTCGTTGTGCTCATCGGAAATAACGATGGGCAGATTTTTCTTTGACTTCTTCATGCTGATGCTCCGGTGTCAATTTGTCCTGTATTTTGTCAGGCGGAATCGTGACTTGCCCGTAAGTTGTTGATTGTGAGTGGTTGTCTTGTTGTTCCATCATGACGAGGCATTCCTCGGGGAAGTGGGCGACAATCCAATTGCGCACCGCGCTCACCCCGCTGATCGCGTCGGGGATGCCGACTTTCCCAAGAGGGATGTGGGCGTAGCTGGCGATTTCGGATTCCGGTACAACGAGAGTGGCCGCCGGGAACAGCCGGTGCGACGTGATCGACCGCTGGCGACTGCGGCTCATGATTACGACGCGGATCGCAATCGGACGGAGTTCGGGAAATTCCACTACGGGAATGGTTGCATGGCCGGGAGTCATCTGCCCGTCCGGCTCGGACCCAGGATTCGCGGGGCATGAGCCGCCCGTGACACCACTTTCAGTACCCTGCGATTCAGGTTTAGGAGACGCTGGCCGCTTTTTGCGCGAGTTCGATGAGTCTTTTTCCATGGAGGACACGGCCGATGCCGATTTTCTTGGTTTTGCGGGTGATTGAATAATCGACTTCCTTCACGCCGATGAGCTGGAGCGCGAGCATCCAGTCTCTCAAGTCGTGAAAGATAAAAACCAGGTAGTCGTGATGCTCGAATGCCTGGCATTCCATACGTGGGATCGTTTCGAGGTCTTCGGCGGGATCGGCCTCGGCGAACAACTTGGCAATTTCGTCCTCCATGAATCCGGTCAGTTCGATGTCGAACGTGGGATCGCTCTCCCGCAGTTTATCCACGACCCGCTTGAGATCGTCTTCATCGAGTTCGGCCAGTTCCGAAAGCCGGTTGTCGGCGAGTAGGTCGGCCAGTTCCGCCGCCTCCGACTCGTAATCCTGGATGTCCACCGGCACGGTTTCACAGCCGATCAGCAGGGCGGCCTCAAGCCGGCCGTGACCCCGAACGATCAGCCCGCTGCGTTTACTCACCGTGATCGGCGACCGCCACCCCTGTTCCTGGATGATCGCGGCAAGAAGCTGTATCTGGTGGGCGCTGTGGCGGTTCGGGTTGACCGGGTTCGGTTTGAGTTTCCGGGGATCAACGAGTTGGTTATGGGCGCAGTGGACGGTCACAGCCTCGCCAACGCTGTCAACCGCTTGACAGCCGTGTGCGTGTCTCGCGTAGGATCACCGCCATGACGCGGAAGGAATTCCAACGGACAATACAGCGCTGGCGGGCGAAAAATGGTTTCACCCAGCAGGGCGCGGCCGCTCACCTTGGGGTATCCGTCCGTACGCTTCAAAACTGGGAAATCGCCCGCAACATGCCGCAGAGCTATGGGCTCAAGGCCATATTGGTCGAAATCGGCGGGAAGAAAGACGCTCGCAGATGAACGACTACACAGCAAAGCAGGGGCAGTATTTGGCCTTCATTTTCTACTACGAAAAGCTGAATGAGAAGCCGCCTTCTGAGGCTGATTTCCGGCAGTTTTTCAAAGTCAGTGCACCGTCTGTTCACCAAATGATACTTACCTTGGAGCAGAAAAAGTTTATTGCGAGGACACCGGGTCAGGGACGATCAATCCGTTTACTTCTGACGAGAGATCAGCTGCCGGATCTGGCTTGATCGGAGTTGACTCCATCCCGCGTGGATGGAACCGATTCCGCCCGAGGTAGCGCGCAAACTTCTCACCCGTGATTTCTCCAACCTGATCCAACGGGTTCAAGGGGGAGGAAAGCTCACGCGCTCTGAGCGCAACATGCTCCAGGCGATGGCCGCTGGGTCCGTGGCAAGCGGGATCACGCTTGCGGCGAATTACAACGAGCTGGCCGAGGCACTCGGGGTGACACGGCAGGCCATTCATGCCTGGCGAAAGCTCGAAGGCGCACCGGAGCCGAATGCGAACGGCACGCACGAAGTGGCTGTCTGGCGGGAGTTCGTCAAACAGCGCGGGCTCAAAAACGAAGAGGACGTTTCGGATGTGGAGTCCTCCCTCAAAGCCCGGAAGCTGCTGGCCGAGGTGATGGAGCGCGAGTTCCGGCTCCAGGTGAAGCAGGGCGAATACGTGCTCCTGGATGACGTGAAGACCCGGTGGGCCTACCACGTAGGGCAGGCTGTGGCACTCCTGCGGAAGCGGCTCGAGCAGGAAATCCCGCCGATCCTTTCCGGCCTCGATGCAATTGCGATCCGCAAAGAGCTTTCCATCGCCGTGGATGAATTCGCGGCAATCCTCCATGACGGCGAACAAGCTGGATAATATCTGGCGGGATGTCTGGCGGCCGCCGGACCGCCGTCCCCCGTGGGCGTGGGCGGAGGAACACATTGCCTCGATCCCGTATTCGCCGGTCCCGGGCCGGTTTCGCTCGGACCACTCGCCGTGGCTGCGCGAGCCGCTGGAGGCATTGGTGGATCCAAGCGTCCGCATCGTTTCGATCATCGCCGCCATCCAGTGCGGCAAGACGAGCGTGGGCGAGATCGGAATATCCTACATCATCGCCAACCTTCCCGGCCCCGCGCTCTGGCTCGACCAGACCGACGAGGACGCCCGCGACCAAAGCGAATCCCGGCTCCAAAAGCTCTTCGACGAATGCGCCCCTGTGCGTGCGCTCTACCCCCGCGATCGGCACAAAAAGAAAATGGCCGCAATCCACTTCGCCAACGGGATGACGCTTTGGATTCTGGGGGCTCACAATAAGACGAATCTTCAGCGGCGTTCGATTCGTTGGCTCGTCGGAGACGAATGCTGGACTTGGCCGCCCGGTCACATGGCGGAGGCAGAGGCGCGCGTCACCGCGTTCGGCTGGTTGGGCAAATGCCTGTTCATGAGCCAGGCCGGGGAGGAAGGCGACGACACGTCCCGGAAGTTCGAGACGACCGACCAACGGGAATGGACATTCGCCTGCCCGAAGTGCGGCACACGCCAACCGTTCAAGTGGGAGAATGTCGAATGGAGCAAATCCGCCCGCCGGGACGACTACGAATGGGATTACGGTGAAGTGCGCCAGAGCGCCTCTTTGCGCTGCGACGGCTGCAACCACTACTTCGAGGATACCGACCGGGTCCGGCGGGAACTCAATGCCAGCGGCAAATTCGTTCCGCAAAACCCGCACGCCTCGCCCGAGAACGCTGGGTTCCACTGGAATTCCCTCTGCGCGATGAGCTGGGGACGGCTCGCCGAACTTTACCTCCGGGCAAAAGCGGTTTCCCGGCAGGGTGATTTTTCGCTCCTCCAGCAATTTTACCAGAAGCGGCTCGCGATCCCGTGGCGAGAGACGAGCGAGGACTACAAACTCGAAATCGAGCGCACCGGCTACCGGAAGGGCGAGCTTTGGGATGAGGAGGCGGCCTTCGACAAAGCCGGCCGCATCGTCCCCGGCCCGTATGATCCGGCCGCGATTTCCGCTCCGCTTCGCGTACTTACCGTGGACGTTCAGATGGATCACCTTTTTGCCGTGGTCCGGGCCTGGAGCGCGAACGGTTCCTCCCGACTCCTCTGGAACGAACGAATCCTGACGTTCGAGGACATCCGCACGTTGCAGGAACGGTTTACGGTCCACCCGAACCTCGTGTTCCTCGATGCCGGCCATGCCGCCTACGAGGTCTATCGCCAATGCGCAGAGTACGGTTGGACGGCCCTCATCGGCGACCGCCGCCCGACATTCGTCCACCGGGGGCGCGATGGAAAATCCGTCCACCGGTTTTACTCGCCCCGCCGGAAGGTCGTCCTCGGGCACAACAAAAGCTGCTCGGTCTTTTACTGGTCGAACCTCAATTGCAAAGACATCCTCGCCCGCCTCCGGCGCAACCAACGCCCCGAGAAGGGAGCGACCTGGGAAGTGCCCGATGACATCGACGACGACTACCTCGCCCAGATGGAAAGCGAGCACCGGATCAAGGATGGCGGGAAGTGGATCTGGAAACAGATCGGATCCCGCCCGAATCACCTTTGGGACTGTGAGGCCATGCAGGTCGTGGCCGTCGTCATGCTTAAGCTGGTCGGACGGGAGTTCTCGTCAGCCGGCGAACAGGCAGAGGAGGCGGGGTCTCAGCCAGAGTGACAGGTTGACGCCGCATCGGGTGCATGGACCCGATCAAGCGACTCCTGGAAATCGCCACCCACGAGGTAGGCGTGCATGAAGATGGCGGCAACAACCGCGGCCCCCGCATTGTCGAATACCAATCCGCCACATGGCTCAAACCGGCCCCATGGCCGTGGTGCGCGGCTTTCATCTGCTGGATCATCCGCGAGTGGCTCCGCGAGCCAGCGGTTTTGGAGAAATTGTTGTTACGAAACAACAAAGAGGCCGAAAACTGGCGACCAAAGACGGCGGGGGCGTTCGACTTCGAGCGCTGGGCCAAAGAACGGGGGCTCCAGGTTCTGAACAGGAAATCCCTCGCCAAAGCCGGGGATCTTGTCGTTTTCGACTTCTCCCACATCGGCATCGTCGTGAAGGATCAGATTTCGCCGGAGTCGATCGAATGCATCGAGGGGAACACGAACGGCAGCGGCCAGCGTGACAGCAACGCGGGCGACGGCGTGTGGCGCAAGCGGCGGTCGGCCTCCCTGGTTCGTTCATTCATCCGGATCATCCGTTGACACCTTCCGTCCGGCATGGCTGCCATTGACTACTCGATTGGGTTCACTCGCAAGGAGGTGGAGAAAATCTTCGCGATCCACAAGGCGGAGTTGGAAAAGACTCTCGCCTCGTGGACGGATTCCGGGTCGGCGGTAACAAAGCGCCGGTTGGACGAAATTCATGTCGTGATCGCTGCCTGCCAGGACGCCCTTCGAAAACTTGCCCCAGACGACTACGGGCGCGGGCGGCGTGTCGTCCAATCCACCGTTGACTATATTCCTCGATGAACCTGATCCCAAAACTCGCCCGGTTCGTTGTCCCGGCCGCATTCCTGCCGAAAGCCTGGGCGTCGCCCTACGATGCGGCAAATTGGTCCCCGAATCGTGGCCGTGTGCCCGGCTCCGCTCCACGCGATGCCAAGCTCGATCTCTCTCCCGGTGTCAGGACGGAACTCGTTCGCCGCTCCCGTTACCTCCACCGCAATTCCGGGTTCGTGCGGGAGATGGTTTCCAACATGGCGATCTATTCCACAGGCGACGGCATCCGTCCCCAGGCGCAATCGTCAGATCCGGAATGGAACCGCCGGGCAGAGGAAATCTTCCGCCGGTGGTCTGCCCAGTGCGAGGTGACGAATCGGTTTTCATTCGAGGAATGCCAGTCGCTCGTCTGCCGGGGCATGGATGTGGACGGCGAGTTCTTCGTCATGAAAACTCGCGACCGCAGCGGATTCGCAAAGATCCAGCTCATTGAAACCCACCGGATCGGCGATGATTCAGAGGAAACATGCGATGGGGTCGGGCTCGCATCCGACGGTTCGCCGTCGTTCTACCGACTCATTGAAGATTCCGGCCCCCGCGACATCTCGGCGGCTTCGATGCTCCATGTCTTCGAGCCCGAATCAGTGAGTGCGGTGCGCAATGCGCCGACAATCCAGCACTCGATCAACCACATGATCGACGAGATGGAGCTCCTCGCGCTCGAAAAACATGCTGTGAAGGACAACGCCGACGTGGCGCGGATCCTTAAGACGGCACGAGGAGAAGTCGAGGATACCGGAGACTTTTCCATCGGTTCAGAGCCCAATCAACCGCAGGCAAGCGACGCCGCTCAGCTCCAGAAAATCATCGGCGGGAAACTCGTCGCGCTAAAACCCGACGAATCTTTGGACAGCTTCCAGTCGAACCGGCCCTCGCCCACGTTTACTGGGTTTTTAAATCACTTAAGACGTGATAGCGCCCTCGGCGTGCTCCCATACGAATTCGCCGCCGACTCCAGCAGCATCGGTGGGGCCGGAGTGCGGTTGGTTGTGGCGAAAGCGGACAGGCGGTTCTCGTATCGTCAGTTGATCCTGATAAACCGCCTGATCGAGCCGGTCTGGGCTTATGTGATCGGTGATGCCATTGCCAGGGGCGAACTCGCGGCACAACCGCAGTGGTGGAGGATTTCCTGCACGACTCCCAAGAAGGTTTCGGTAGATGCTGGGCGCGAATCCCAGCAAAACCGGGCGGATGTCGAGATGGGGCTCAAAACGATTTCTCAAAGCTACGGCGAACTGGGCCTCGATTTTGAAGAGGAGATGCGAGTGCGTGCCCGCAACGCGAGATTCCTCGTGGATCTGGCGGCCGAATTTCAAATTCCGCTGGAGATGCTATGGAAAACAAGCGGAGGCATTGCTACCACAACCGCTGTTGGAGAAATCCAAGATCCGCCACAGATTTCGGGGATGCGGCAACCAGGGTAATCAGAATCCCGGCTTGCCACGTTCAGCCAATGGCACGGCAAGAGTCTTCTCGATATGCTCACGCAGGGCACGAACCTTGGGCGTAAATTCCAACTCTTCGTCCTCCGACAGATCCCACTCGTCAATGTAGTTTTGCGGAGCCCTCTCGATCTTCCTCACATGGGCAAGAATCCCCTTGAGGTAATCATCCTCATTTCGGTATCGCGAGCATACCGCCCCGAGTTCGGCCCTCAGGCAATCGTTCGCCTCGCCGGCAAGGCCAATGCTCTCGTACGCCATCTCAGTCAGATCGTCGGTATCCATTGATGTTTGTAAAATATGACCGGCTGATCCCCTCTGCGCAATCCGGCTGATTGACACGGGGTTCCACGGCGTGAACCTCACACTCCTTCAAAAACAGCCATGGCTCATCGCGCCCGAAGCTCTCGGGGCAATGGTCGCCGCCACAAAATCGTTCTTCGACAACGCGCCGGATCTTCCTGAGCGCCCGAACTCGCCATGCCTTTCTGTGGAAGACGGCGTGGGAGTTGTTGCCATCACCGGCCCGATGCTCCGCAACCCGGACATCTTCGACCGGATCATCCTAGGGGCGTGCGACACCGGAGAACTCATCAATGCCGTGGCAGAGGCGGCTACCCGTCCCGATATCGAGGCGATCTTCCTCGATATCGATTCCCCTGGCGGATCGGTCAACGGCACGCCGGAACTCGCCCAGGCAGTCGCCGACGCGTCAAAGACAAAATACGTCTATGCGTTCAGTGCCGGCCAGATGTGCTCTGCCGCCTACTGGGTTGCGAGCCAGGCAGATGCGATCTACGCCACCCCGAGTGCACGGATCGGCTCCATCGGCGTGATCCTCCCGGTCGTGGATTCCTCGGCCGCCTTTGAGCAGGCGGGACTGAAGGTGGAAGTCTTTGCGGCAGGGAAATTCAAAAGCGCCGGAACTCCAGGCACGAGCCTCACCGACGACCAACGGGCATGGCTTCAATCTGAAGTCGAGGAAACTGCGGCTGACTTTCACGCCGCCGTGCTCGCCCGAGGTCGCAAGATCCCGGACGAGGCGATGGAGGGCCAGACGTTTTCCGCCCGGAAGGCGATGCGCTTCAACCTCGCCGGAATGGTGGCAAGTCGGGCCGAAGCGCTTTCCCGTCTGTGCAAACTGCATGTTCGTTCGGTTGACACGGGTTCCGGTGCAATGAGCGCACCAACAATCGAAACCGAACTCGCCCAGGCCCGTGAGCAGATCACCCGTCTGGAAGCCGACGCTGCGGCCCGGGATTCACTCCTGACCGAAGCCAACACCAAATTCACTGAGGCCACCGCCAGCGCAACCGGCCTGCAAGCCCGCCTGGAGGTTCTCGAATCTGAGCGCCAGATCGAGGCGGAATCTCTCGCCCAGCTCCGCGTCGATCTCGATGCCGCACGCGCAACCAACGCCTCGCTCACCAGCGACAAGGACGCGCTTGCCGCTCAGCTCAAGGAAATCGAGGCGAGCAATGCTGCCCTCAATCTCAGCCTCAAAGAAATCCAGACCCGCAACGCCGCCCTGGAAGCCGCCGAGCAGGATCTCGAAAAGCGGGCCTCGCTTCGGGCCGCCCAGATCGTCGCCGAAACCGGCACTTTGGCTCCCGCAAATGTGACCCCGAAAGGAGAGCCGCAGGCGGCCAATCTCCTGGAGCGGTTCCGTTCCATTACCGATCCCACCGAGCAAACCGCCTTCTGGCAGAGCCTCGATGCCGACCAGAAGAACCAAATCCTGTCCTCAACCAAGTAACATCCCATGCCCAACATCCTCACCAACGCAAAAGACGTCAAAGTCGCGCAGTCGGCCCTCAAGCCGTTCATGGCGACGCTCCTGCCCATGCGGGCATTCTCCAGCAACTTCTCGCCCGAGCCCGCTGACAAGCTCGACACGATCCGCGTCCCGATCGTGGGTGCCCCCAGCCCGGCCAGCGATTTCGGCGGAAGCTACACGGCGAATGCGGATTCCTCGATCGACGTGGCCCCGGTGCAGCTGAACCGGCACAAATACAAGACCGTCCACGTCACCGCCCGCGAGGCGGCCGAGACGGCCCTCAATGTGCTGGAAACCCTTGTTGGCAGCGCGGTGAAGCAGCTCGCCCAGGATGTTCTTCAGGACATCTTCACGGAGATCACCGCCGCCAATTACGGCGCACCCGGAATCGCGGCCCTGGCCTCGACCGCCTTCGACTACAAGAAGGTGCTCGGCGTGCGGGAATCCTGCGGGGCCGCGAGAATGCCGAGCACGGACCGTGCGCTCGTCCTGGATGCCGCCTACTTCAGCAACCTCCTTGGCGACGACATCGTGGCCAAGAGCTTCATGACGCCGGTTGCGCTTCCGGGCGTGGTCGATGGCCACATCCGCCGCCTGGCCGGGTTCGACGTGTATGAAACCACGATCCTGTCCAACACCGACGAGAAGCTGGTCGGGTTCGCCGGTCACCCGAGCTGCCTCGCGGTCGCCATGCGCTACCTCCAGCCGGTCGCCCAATACGACGAGGCGGGCGCGGTTACCGATCCCGAAACCGGGCTCACCTTCGGCTACCTGCGCTACACCGAGACCAGCTCCAACCGGATCTTCGTCACCGTCGAGTGCCTGTATGGCTTCAAGGTGGCAATCGCGAGCGGGCTCAAACGCATCGTCAAACCCTGATCTGTGGTTCGGTTGCAAGCCCCCGCATCAGCAATGGTGCGGGGGTTTTGCATGGTATCGGGTTCAATCATTTCATGAACGGCTCCCACTCGCGAAAGAGGACCCCGAACTTCCGCCTGATGTCGTCCCCTGGCATATACCTTCGCGGGGCCTGCGGCTTGTGCAGCAGCGAGAGCCCAGCCTCGGAGGGGGTGCGGTCCCCTTTGCGGTTGTTCACTTCCTTGTCGGCAATAACGAGATTGTCCCATGACGAGGATCCACCCCGGCTCTTCGGGATAACGTGGTCGAGCGACCAGTTCTTCCGGCGGACTGGCCTGCCGCTGTAGGCGCAGCGGAAGTCCTGCCGGCGGGCGATGGTTTCGTGCGTCAGCGGCTCGGTTTTGATCCTCAGGAATCTGTAATTCACTGCGATGATCACGCGGGGGATGCGGATCGGACCTTTGGCCGTCATGGCAGCATCCTCGCCGGGTTCGGTATCAAGCACGATCCACTTCTCCCAGAGAAGCGGGACCATGGATCCACCCGAGGTGTCGATGCCCGCAGCGGCACCGGAGGCCATCATGCAAAACGCCTTTTGAGGCGTGTAAACATCAATGGCCTGCCAGTTCGCGTTCAGGGCGAGCACGTTTGGAGATGTGAGTTTGTCTTTCATGGTAAATTTCCTCGTGTGTTCTTCATGCGTTCATCGCGCTCAATATTGGCACCCACGGCCGGGCTTGCACCGGCTAGGACTCGCTTGAAAGGCGAGGCGCTCGTCTCTTTGCATTCGTGGGCCTGAAACGATCGCTCCGGCAGGAATCGCACCTGCGACATCCGGCTTATGAAACCGGCGTTCTTCTCTCTGAACTACGGAGCGAAAAATGGTCCTCCCGCCAGGACTCGCACCCGGACCGCGCCCAAATCTAGGGCTAACCGATCATAAGTCGGCCGTGCTACTTTACACAACGGGAGGAGGGGAGCCACGCCCGGGGGTTGCACCCGGATCTCCCGCTTACAAGGCGGGTGCATCTCGTGTTTATGCTTGCGCGGCATGAAATGGCACCAGCGGATGGATTCGCACCATCACCGTTCCGCTTAACAGGCGGGTGGACTACTGTTATCCCACGCTGGTATCAAAAATTGGTGCCCACACGGGGATTTGCACCCCGGTCTGCCGATTATCGGTCGGCTGCTCTGCTATTGAGCTATGCGGGCAAGTGGCGGAAGACGGAGGGCATGCTCCCCAGGCCGTTTCTGGCCCGATCCGCTTTCAAGGCGGTCCCGGCGCGCTTGTCCGGTTCATCTTCCAAAGCTGGCTGCCGCAGATGGATTCGCACCATCATAGCCGGATCCAAAATCCGGAGTCCTGCTTGTTGGACGACACGGCAATAAAAAGTGTCCCCGGCAGGAATTGCACCTGCGGCCTCAAGGTTCGCAACCTTGCATTCTGTCTGCTGAACTACGGGGACGAAAAAGTGGGGCCACCGCCAGGACTTGCACCCGGCTTCCGCCCATACCAGGGGCGCGCATCGCTTTCTATGCTTCGGCGGCAAATTGCGGCATGCCGGTGACGCTCCGGCCCATCCACGTTGGCAACGTGGTGTCCTGCTGATAGACGAATGCCGCGATAAGTGGTCCGGCGGGAAGGTTCTGCCCCCTCGCGAGCTGGGTGTAGGCCAGCCATGCTACTGTTACATCACCGCCGGTTTTTGAAATTGGCCGCTGGAGTTGGAATTGCGCCAACCTCTCGGGCTCTTCAGACCCGCGCACATCTCTCTATGCCATCCAGCGAAAATTGGTGCGTGCGGGAGGAGTTGCACCTCCACTGTTTACCCAAAGGGCCTGGTTTTACAGACCAGGGCGACACATCTGGCAGTCGCCTCGCACGCATGAAAAGTGGTCGGGCTGGCGGGACTTGCACCCGCGATCCCCTGCTCCCAAGGCAGGTGCGTTGGCTACTACGCTACAGCCCGAAATTCGTGCCAGGCCACCGGCTGCATCCGATCCCCCTCGGGCCACGATTGCAGTCTGGCCCGGGAAGTTGCCGGCACGAAAATGTAAGAAAGTGAAATGCTGGGGAGCGGAAGACGGAGGGCATGCTCCCCAGACGCTCCGAGTGGAGGTCCGAACCGGTTTCCAGCCGGCCCCGGCGCGCTAGTCCGGTTCATCTTCCAAATGGTCCCCGCGGCACGATTTGCACGCGCACTGGTCCGGTTCTGAGCCGGATGCCTCTACTGTTGGGCTACGCGGGGTAATACTTGCTCTCCGCAGAAGGAGTTGCACCTTCACGCTCCCCTTAGGACGGGGAGATGCTCGTCTGTTACATCATGCGGAGAAAAATTGGAGCCACGCCAGGGACTTGCGCCCTGCTCTGCCGATTACGAATCGGCTGCATCGCTGTCTATGCTTGCACGGCGAAAGGTGATCCCCACGGCGGGATTCGCACCCGCACTTGTCCGATTTTAAGTCGGATGCCTCTTCTGTTGGGCTACATGGGGAAAGACGCGGAAGGTGGAGGACATGCTCCCCAGGCCGGTTTCCCGGCCCGATCTCATTAGCAATGAGTCCCGGCCCGCTCGTCCGGTTCGCCTTCCAGATTTGGTCTCCACGCAAGGATTTGCACCCTGACGACGAGGTTCGAAGCCTCGCATGCTGTCTGTTACATCACGCGGAGAGAAATGGAGCGCCGCCCCGGACTCGCACCGGGTAAGGACTGGTTTGCAAGCAGTCGCCTCGACGGCTTCGGCATGCGGCGCATAAAAATCGGAACCCCCGGCCGGAATTGCACCGGCATCGATCCCGTTTAGAAGACGGGTGCCTGATCTGTTCGAGCCACGGGGGCGGAAACTGGTGCGCCAACCGGGAGTTGCACCCGGACGACCGCTTTGGAAGAGCGGCATGCTGGACTGTTGAACATCACTGGCGCGCTTTTGAAATGGTCGGGCACCCCGGTAACGCTCCGGGTATATCCTGCTCCCAAGGCAGGCGGATTACTTTCTTCCTCGTGCCCGAGGAAACTTGCGCTCGCGGCCGGACTCGCACCGACTTGCTCGTCTGTGAGAGAGACGCGACTCGACTGCTTCGTCTTCGCGGGCTTGATAAATGGCGGACGCGACGGGTGCTGCCCCCGCTCGCTCCTGCTCGACAGGCAGGCAAACATGCTGTTGTTACTCGCGTCCGAAACTGGCGGAAGACGGAGGGCATGCTCCCCAGGCCGTTGCCGGCCCGATCTGTTTTCGAAACAGTCCCGGCGCGCTTGTCCGGTTCATCTTCCAAAATGGCTGCCCCAGATGGATTCGCACCATCATCGGCGGATTCAGAGTCCGCTGTCCTACTGTTGGACGACAGGGCAGTGGTGAACCCGGAGGTAGTTGCAACCTCACCAATGTCCGATTAAAAGTCGGGTGCCGGTCTGCTGTGGCATCGGGTTCGTAAGAGTGGTCCCTGCGGCAGGATTTGCACCCGCACTGTCCACGTTCTCGACGTGGTGCCTCTACTTGATTGGGCTACACAGGGGAAAATGGTTCCGGAGCGTGGAATCGAACCACGCAAGGCATGCTTATGAGACACGCCGGGACACCTGTCCTCTCCGGGGTTATGAAATGGTGGACCGCCACGGCTATGCTCCGTGCACTGCCGGGTGCAAACCGGCTGATTTACTGACTAATCTAGCGGCCCGTTGAATGAGATGGGGAGACCGACGGGGTTCGCACCCGCTCCGGCAGGTTCACAGCCTGCAATGCTAACTGATACACTACGGCCTCCATCTTGGGTAAAATGGCACGGAGTCCCGGTGCTGCCCCGGGCAAGCTGGGTTTTGGAGACCCGGCTGCACAAGCTGGTGCCCTCCGCATTGTTGAAATTGGTCGCGGGACGTGGGATCGAACCACGGGAGCCAGGCTTATGAGACCCGGCAGGATGCCAATCCTTCCCGCAATGAAAAATGGGCGTGCCGCAGGAACAAGTTGACCTGCGGCACGAATTGAGCGCGTTTGGAACGGGCTAATAGGCCCGCACCGTGCCGGGAGGATGCCGTCCTAAGACAGTATCCTCCCGGCGAACGCATAAAGAACACACACCATCGCAACCCAATAAGGGACTGCACCCGCTGGATTTCACGGCGGACGTTTGGGGCGCTTCCGGCGCGCCTTGGAGCCTCTCGGAGAGCGAGAGGCGGGCTTGACAGGGTGTCAGGTTGCGGTAAGTTCACCGCGGCACTAGGACCCTGCAAGGTCCGCCTCGGGCCGGAATCAGCTCTAACTGGTTCCGGTCCTTTTTCGTTCTATGTCTTGTTTAGGAAAAATTTGGTTCGGTAATAGGAAATAAAAAAACCCGGACTCGTTTGAGGCCGGGTTCGTCGAATGTTTATGTGAAAACTTCTACGAGGTCCTGGCCTCCGTCGTAAGTGTGGCTTCGATCATACCGAGTGAAAACCACGCGGATGCGAGAGCACGACTCCGACGGCAGTCGGTATTCGTTATCGGTTGATGATATGCTCTCGTTTTCATTGAAGATACGAGAAACATTAGACATAGAAAATATAGAGTCAAGCGAAAATGTTAGGATAATTAGCAGGCTATTCTCAGCGCATGTTTAGTCCTCGGGACGCTCCCCGCTCGGGCACATTTTGACCAGTCTGGGGTCGAAGCGGGCCAGCACCTTGACCAGATCAGTTTGGGCCGACATCACGGTTTCGATGTCCTTGTAGGCAAACGGAACTTCGTCGAGTCCGGCAGAGATCAACGTGACGCCGCGCTCTCGCAGAAATGCGTTTGCATCGTGCCAGGAAAGCGTTTCGTTTGCACGGGTGCGACTCATCGCACGACCCGCGCCGTGCGAAGCCGAGTTGAGCGAGTCCGCGTTGCCTTTTCCGCTGACGAGGAAGCCGGGAGTTGCCATCGAGCCTGGAATGATTCCGAGCACGCCATCCCCCGCCGGGGTTGCCCCTTTGCGGTGGACGATGACTTCTTTTCCGAAATGGACTTCCTTCCACGCGAAGTTGTGATGGTTTTCAACATCCAAGAGGACCTCGACTCCGAGGTTTTCGGTGATGTGTTTGTGGATGAGGGCATGGTTGGCCGCCGCATACCGGCCCATCAGGTTCATGGACGCCCAGTATTCCTGACCGTCCGCGCTGTCGAGGGAGAGCCACGCGAGGCGCGACAATTCCTTCGGCAGTTCTCTATGCTGGGCCGTGGCGATCTTGCTGTAGTGGTCGCAAACAGCCGCCCCGGTTCCACGGCTTCCGCTGTGAGAGAGGAGCGCCACGTATTCGCCGGGTTCAAGTCCACACGTTTTGTCGGTCACCGTCAGGAGACCGAATTCCACGAAGTGGTTTCCGCTCCCGCTCGTTCCGAGTTGCGCCCATGCGCGTTCCTTGTTTTTTGCCGTCATGGGACTCACCGACCAGTCCTCGTCGAGGACAGCGTGTGCCCTGCGGTCCTTAAAAGTGGAGCCGACACCAAACTTGGCCTCCTTTTCGATGGCTTCAGCCAGCCGGTCTTTTCGGTCACTGAGCCAGCCCGTCGGCAGGTCGAGGACGCTCATCTTCATGCGACACGCGATATCCACGCCCACGGCATACGGGATGACGGCGTTTTCCGTGGCCAGCACGCCCCCGATCGGCAGCCCGTATCCGACGTGTGCATCAGGCATCAGGGCAGCAGCGACAGAAATCGGCAGCAGGCTTGCCGCTTCGATCTGCTTGAGTGCCATGTCATCGATATCAGATCCCCACTGCTTCCACGGGGCCGGCGGTTTTCCGGGCATGTAGAGGTCCGGAGCTTGTAGTGCGGTCGCAAGGGGACCGCGAAGCGGATCCTCAGCGAAGGTGCTGGGTGCGGCAACGATCGCGGAAATTTCCGCTCCGAGGCTCTCCTTATCTCCACCTCCCGTGCAGAAGGCAGAAATAAAAATGAAGGCCTCGTCCATCGGTTTCCCGAGGGGAACGCCAAGTTTGAGGATGTCTTTGGTTTTCATGCGGCTTTGAGAAGGATGTTTCGGAAGAATGCGTCGAGATCGGCGAACGGCGGAGGATCGGTTTTCTCAGGCGCGATGTCAGCCAGTCTGGCGAGTTCGGATTCGACAAACTCGCTGATTACCGGCACGCGTGGTGCGCGGTCCAATTCCTCCCCGTTTCGTTTGCGCACGACGAGGTCGGCGATGGCGAAGCGCAGCATCACGTCGTCAATCGTCTTGTCCACGAGTTTGGAGAACTCCATCGGCACTGGACCGAGCCCGCGCTCGATCCACCGGCAGGCGCAGATAGGCCGGAGCACGTAGAGATACTTTTTCAGCCAGACAACCTCCCCGCGCAGGTAATCTCGGAAATTTCCCTCGGCCATGTGCAGGTAGTGAAGAAAGCATTTCGCCGGACTGTAGTAATGTTCTGCCAGGGCACGGAAGCCAGTGGAGAATTCCACGTCCTCCCGATACACGATGGCCGATCTTAGCCATTCGAGCAGGGGAGGGTTGGACTTCCGCAGGAGGCCGAGCGCCTTGCGCAGATCCCAGCCGCTGATGTCGAGATCGCCGCTGATCGGCTCCTCGATCACATCGCGCTTCTGCTCGACGGAAAGATACCACTCCGGAGCACGCAGGTAGATAAACCGCACGTCGTAGTCGCTGTCGGTCGACGCGAACCCCCAAGCTCGGCTGCCGGATTCGACGGCATAAAGCACCTGCACGCCGTATTCGCTCTCGATGCGGCTCAGTTCGGATTGGATTATGGTTTTCATATCGGTGGTTTTGGTGGAAACGAAAAAACCCTGCTCGTCTTTCGGCGAGCAGGGTTGGAAAATCGAAAAAAGGTTCTGGATTCTACCTGCTCGCTCGCGGGTTTGCTGGAGTATTGATGCCGCCGAATTGCCGGACTTCCGCGACGCAATAAGCCCCCAACATGGATGTCTTTATCCATGATGAAACGGGACTGCGATGGAGCGATAGCGTCATTGAACTTACCCTTGTGCTATTGCCGCGCGGTTCCGTTGTCAAGCCGGGTCTCTGTGTGTGACTGCCGGGTGATGAGGATTACACCTAATTGTCGAATACTAGTTTCCACTTTGCCTACGGCATGAGGCAGACCATGCCTCGTTCATTTATCAGTCATAGAAGTATCCGTTGACACGCCCGGCGGGGCATGTCCATCCACGATGAAATGGCCGCCGATGCGGCTGGAATCTTCTCCGAGTTCGGGAAAGAAGTGGTGCTTGGCGGTCGCACCCTACCGGCCCTGATCTCCGAACCGCAGGAAACCCTCGAACTCGGGGCAGGAGGGTTCACCGCCTCAGGCAATTTCACGGTAAAGTTGTTACGCAACAACCTTTCGGCAATTCCGCAGATTGGCCAGACGCTCACCTACGCCGGGGAAACCTTTCGGATCGTTCGGGTCTCAAACCGCCCGCCGCATCCTCTCGTCACACTCACTGTGGAGCCGGTCGAATGAACACGGACATCGAACGCGGCTTCGTGGCAGTGATCCAGGCGGCCATGCCTGGCGTGCATGTGCGGGAGGCGACAAGTTCAAAGCCGCATCCCTCGGACGCCCAGATGGTCATCGTCGAGTGCCCGGAGTGCGAGCATGTGGCGGGGCCACTTTACCGGGCAACCGTGAAAGTGCATCTCGGCACACCGGCTTTCGACATGGGCGAGTCCCGGCACCGTGAGGCGGCAGGAATGCTGGCACTTTCGCTCATTGATCCAGCGGAGGCGAAGATCCTGTTCGATGCCGCTGCCGGCAGTATCTCACTTCACGGGTTCCACGTCCGCTCGCAGGGGGAGGATATTGTCGAGAACACCTGGCGTTCGACCATCGAACTCGTTGCCGGGATCTGCCTCGGTTGACATGGCCGTCGGTGCATGGCTGATACATCACCCGAGCCGAAACCCGAGATTCGCCGTTCCGCTTACGATTTCTGCGAGAAGGCGCTCGCCCAGTTTGAGGCGATCCCCGCCCAGGCACGCGCGAAAGGATTCTCGATCACCCGTTCCCAGACGATCTCCGGCGACACGGTTCAACGTTCCTACATCATCCAGTTCGATCTCAAACTGACCGGATGCGAACTCCCCTGACATGGCCTTCGCGACAATCAATCTCTTCGGCGTAACCGACCCTGCCGCCGGCTATCTGCAGGAATCCTCGCAGGAAAAGAGCGTCGAGGTCGCGACCTGCAAGGATGCCACGGGCGTCTCCAAGTTGGCCGTGCCCAAAGGGGTTGTCACCACCACGGTCACGCTCAAAGGCAAGGGCACGTATTCGCCATCGGTTTCCCGTAACACGGCTGTTGGTTCAACGGCGGTCATTACCTCCGCGAAGGCGTCCGAGAGCAACGACGATTTCCCCGACTACGAGATCACTTACCAGAAGTTCGCTTCCACCTGATATGGCCGCACCCACTGACATCGGAATCACACTCGTCACCGAGGCCACCGCCCAATCGGCGGAGGTTTCGAGCAAAGGTGACGTCAAAATCCTCACCGACAGGAGCGGCAACTACTCGAACGCCGCCGTCCAGGATCCCACGTTTGAATTCAGCGTGCGCGGCAAAGGCGCTGCGTGCCCGGTCGCGCTCAAGGCGGCGACAGCCCCGACGGGCGTGAGCGGCAAGGTCATCGTGACCACAGTGAAGGAATCCACCAAGAACGACGACTGGGAGGAATGGGAATATTCCGGCCAGGGTTACCCGTCGGCCACCTGATCAATTTCACACCAACCGATCCCATCATGACAAACGGCCAATCATTCCACTGGATTGCAGAGGAGGCAAAAGCCCAGCAGACGCCCGAGGGCAAACTGCGATTCACCAACAACCCGCTCACGAGTCCCAACACCCAACTCATCGCCGCCGCGCTGACGAGCGGGTTCAAGCTGGTCGAACCTGGCGGGTTCCGCGACACGGTCGAGCAAACCGAGAACGGCCCGCTGCGCCGGGTCGAGTGGTTCATCGACGGGGCCACACGCGGCATCTTCAAATCCCCGGACGAGGATATTGAATTTCCCGAATTCCGTCGGCGGTTCGAGAGCGAAGATTGGTGCCTGGCGAATCCCGACCATCCGATTTCGTTTCTTCGCTGGGCCTTCCGCGCTCACGGCGATCTCCGCGACCGGATCCGCACGCTCAAACCTGCCGCCCTCGTGCGCCGGGGTAACCGGCAAGTCACGCTCCCGGCAGATCTTCCCGAAGACAAACGCCAGAAACTTCTCTCCTACCTCAAATGAACGACGCCACCGATTTCCTCCGTCCAGCCGCCGAACCCGCCGGACTCAAGCTCCGTCCGCTTTCCAGTGGTTCATATGCGATCCTCCACCGCACCGGAAACGCGTTTGTCGTGCCGCCGGGTAATACTGCGCCCGACCATCTCACGGCAGCCCTCGAATACGCCTACATCCACGGCGCACCGTTGGAAGCGGTCCTGCGGGCCGCATATTCCGCGCCGGATGTTTTTCATGCCGAGGTTTTTCGGTTTTCTCAGGCGATTCCTGTTGCCGACATCCCGGCGATCATCCGCGAGGTCGAGAACGGTCTCACCGCTGCCGCCTCGCAGTCCGTGGACGTGATCCCGCGCCCCGGCAGCGAGGACAAGGACGCGCCCCCAAACTCCTAGCGCCAGCCTGGATCGCCTCGCGCGTATTCACGCTGGCCGAAAAGACCGGCTGGCCGGAAGCCTTCATCCTCTGGGAACTCCCGCTCTGGCGGGCACTCGCCTACCAGCATTGTGCGCTCTGGCAATCAGGCGCGTGGACGGTCGCTCCGTCCGCTCCGATCGAGGAGCAGATCACGAAGTTGACCGCGCTCCAGATCGAAGATGATGAACCTTGAACTCGATAAGACAAAATTCGATGCCGCCCTGAAGGAATTCCGGCGCAACGGCAAACGTGCGGCTGAGGTGGTCCTACGGGAACAGGCACGGGGCGTGCTGCGGAAAATCATCGACTGGACACCGCCCGGCGGCAAAAACGCAACAGGTCAGGGGGCCAAGAAGCGGGGGGAGGCGAAGGTGGAGCGCGACATCCTCAAACTCATGCAGCCTTACGTCCCGCCAAAAGCTCCAATAAACATTCTTCGGGCAGCAGGCATGTTCGTGGAGGAAGCCTCAAACGCATCTCCCGCTGCCATCCACAAAGCCAACCGCTCACCAACTGGACGAGTGAACCGGAAGCTCAACCCGCGAATCAAAATCAAGGCGTCCGACTTGAAACGCTACATCTCATCGAAAAAGAAGATGGTCGGGTTCCTGGCTTCGGGCTGGAAAGCGGCTGCCACAAAACTCGGCGTGCCGGTCCCGGCATGGGTCTCGAGGCATTCAGCTCCCGGTGAGGGCAAGATCAAATCAAATGCCGTGGCGATTGAGGTTGTCGCCACCAACAAGGTCAAAGGCTCGCCTGCGCTCGACATCGAGCGGAGGGTTCAAAGCGCCATCGATTCCCAGGCGGCGGCCATGGTGCGGAGGCTGGAGAACTTTGCCGTGCGCGAGGCGGCGAGGAAGGCGGGGTTTCGGACGTGATTAGAGTGGCTAATTATTGTGGAAGTGATACTAAGAAATCCTGAAACAAGAA
>Ga0247834_1001049_pt1 | contig 49966 bp, 36 predicted proteins | sample LaCruzMarch2015__8_FD_187118 | JGI IMG/M metagenome (GOLD analysis project Ga0247834, IMG submission 187118) | Freshwater microbial communities from meromictic Lake La Cruz, Castile-La Mancha, Spain - LaCruzMarch2015_12m | ecosystem: Environmental > Aquatic > Freshwater > Lake | place: Spain... | reverse complement strand
TTTCTGCTAAAATAATTTTTAGGTTTTGTTTTTATGGATATGGGAAAATTAGCGCTGTATTTTACTTTTTAAATTATCTATTAGAGGTCAGTTAAGACTTTCATCGACTCTATCATAACGGTTTGCAGCTACCCGAAGGGCGGGACTTTTACTACAAAACTTCATTTGAAAAACTAATGTTTGATTACCCACAAAACTGTCTTTGGAACACGAAACCCCGCCTTTTGGGTAGGTGCTGTTATGCCCAGTGCTTATTCTCATTCGATTACGATTTTGTTTATTTCGTTCATTAGTCTGTCCGTTTCTGTCAATGCAACTATGATTTTTTGATAATGTAAAATGTCGTCAAACTCAAGTGTTTTTTCCTTTCTGTCTTTGAGCCATTTTTGTGCTGGTTGATAACCACCAATAAAAAAGTCCCAAGCAATTTGCGGTACATTGTCGAAATACTGTGTATCGTTGATGTAAACTTTACCGTCTTGATATTTTGTTTTGCCAACAATATTATTTCCGTCTATTGGATATTGCGTTATGTATTTCTCAACGGTTGGGCTTTCCAATAAATGTATTTGTCGTATTTCTCCGCCCAATTTTACCAATTGCCAAAAGGTGTCTTTGTCTTTTGGATAAGGCACTCTCGGAAAATCAATTTTTAAAAATTCTTTGTATTTCTCCCTGTATGTTGGCGAATGTAAAACAGCATAGATGTAATCCAAAATGTCTATAGGTGCAAAGGTGTCTTTGGTAGTTTCTTTTTCGTTGGTGAAAACTAAACCCAATTTTTCTGCTATTTGCTTTACAATTTCAGTGTTTAGGTTTGGTGTTCTTTCTGCGGTTTGCCCAATGGTTTGTTGTCCGTAGGTTTCGAGGTAGAGGTAAAGAGGAAAAATACTTTCAGCACCTTGCATTCCAGGTCTTGACCAACCTCTTCTGTCTGAGATATTAAGTGTTATAAAACAAGGAGCTGAATTTAGTTCATCAAATCCTCTCTTGGCAATTAAACCAATATTTTGATTTAATAAATGTTTATTCGAATCGAATCCAGCTCTGCTTATTAGTTTTTCGTCATAATAAATGTTTCTTAAATCAAAAGGACGGTAGTTTATTTTCTTTATTTTACTTGAATCAAATGTTGAAACTAAAATTCTTTGTAATAAATTATACCCTGAGGAATCTTTAACATTATATTCTTTTATAAATTCAGCATCCAATTCTTTTGACAACAATATATTTATTCTTTTTATCAGTTTTTCTTTATTGCTATCAATGAATATTGGGTCTCTGTCAGTTTGAACACCTGAACAGTTTTTGGGATATAATTCATCTATTTTAAAACCTTTTTCGTAAGTTATTATTTCATCAAAATTCTTTGGTACAAAAAAATAATTTGGTTTTGTGAATTCTAATTGATCCCATTCAAAATATTGAATTGTATTAGAATTTAAAATTTCATATTTAAACTCTCTTTTACCTTGTAAATTAGAATGAAATACTTGTCCTAATTCGCTTTTCTTTTTACTTCCTGTTTTAACAAAGATGTTTATTGAAACGCCTTGCATAATATCAAATACATTTTGGTCTGCTGAACCATCAGGGCAAACTTCTTTTTTCTTTGCGTTTCCGTGCAAATCAAGAATATAAATTTTATCAAAACTTTCTAACAGATTTTTTCGCATTTGGCGGTGTGTAATGCCATCAATAAAACTATTGTTTGAAATGTACGCTAAAATTCCGCTCCCATTTTTATCAATATAATGCTGACCGTAACGAATGAATTTAATATAATCATCATCAAGATTTATTTTTCGTTCATTCAAATCTTTTTTATAGTCTAAAATTAAATTTTGTATCCACTCATTTTTATTCGTGCTACTTACTGCATAAGGTGGGTTTCCAATTACACACATTACAGGCGTATCTCTTTTTATGTGATTGGCTTCGTTTGCTTCTGTGCTTAACCAATTTGCAAAGAGTGTTCCTGTATCTTGGTGATATTCCTCTAAACTGTTAGTAAGGTAAACCCTAAACCTTTGATTTGCAGACGGTTTATAACCAGTCTCGGTTAGAAGTAAATCTAACTTTAAATGTGCCATAGCATAACTTGCCATCAACAACTCAAATCCATTGAGGCGAGGCAATAAATGCGTTTCCACATAATTGCTCCAAATGCCTTGTTGTCCTTCAAACTTTTTATGAATGTGTTTTATGGTTTCTGCAAGGAAAGTTCCTGTTCCTGTGGCAGGGTCAAGGATTTGAACTTTGTGAACTTCCTGTTCTGTCTTTTTGCCTTGTACATCAACTTTTATTTTTGTTTTGCTATTGTCGGCAAGTCCTTGTGGTAAATCAAATTCGGTTTTTAAAATATCATCGACTGCTCGAACAATAAAATTTACAACTGGTGCAGGTGTGTACCAAACGCCACGAGCCTTTCGTAATTTAGGGTCGTACTCGCTCAAAAATGTTTCGTAAAAATGGATAATTGGGTCTTCCATTTTTGTTGACTTTCCGTAGTTTTTTAAAATTTCTTCAACATTGCAAGCCAAAAATATATCTACCAAACTATCTACAATCCATTTAATACGGTCGTCAATGTCAGGACCAGCAATGTAGCCAAACAGTTTTCGTAAAAACGGATTTGATTTTGGAATAAGCTCGGCTGCTTCCTGTCTGCTGAAAGTTGGTAGAGTAGCATCGTGTAAACGAGCTGCAAACATTCCGTAAGCAATGGTTTGGGCGTAAACGTCTGCAAATCCTTTTGGCGTAATGTCGTGAATAAGAATTTGCTTGAAAGCCTTCATTTGGTCTTTCAGAGTGCTGTCTTCGTGATTAGTTTCATCACTTGTCAAAGCCTTTTCAATCACTTCAGAAAGAAGGCGGGCTTTGCCCGCCATCATTTCTGCAAGTCTTTTTGAACTCTTTATGGTCTGCCCGATGTGGGTGCAAAAGTCTTTTATGAAATTTTCAAAACTTGAAAAATTCTCGGTCAGCGGTTTTATACCTTTGTCGGTAATTTCACCGATGGCAATTTTCATCACAAACTGTCCGTCACGGTATAAATGAAAGTCGAGATAGTCTGTAAAAATGATGTTGTTTAGCGAAGCTTTGTAACGGTCAAACTGTTCTTTGTTACCTGTTTTCTTTGCTCCTTCAAGGTCTTTGTCTCCTATGTCCTTTGCTTCGATAAAACCTACTGGAACATCTTTTTTTGTCAGGATATAGTCTGGTGCTCCGCAACTTTGTCTTTTGGGTTCGTTGGTTGCTCTAATTGTCGGCACTAAACTTTCTAAAAGTTGTTGTAAGTCGCCCCGAAATGTATGTTCGGTTGCGTTACCAAGTTTATAGCGTTTATTTATGTTGTCTATGTACTGTTCTAAAGTCATTAATTTTATTGTCAAATTTTACAGTCCAAAGTTAGTTTTTTCTGTCGGTTTGTTGTTGGTTGAACGGTCGTAATAGCATTGGGCATAACGGTTTGCGGCTTGGCGAAGGTGGCGATTTTACCACAAATGTTCATACGAAGCACACACTTCAAATTTACGAAAAACTGTCATACGAAGCACTGAACCGCCACTTTTGCCAAACCGCTGTTACCTGCTGGGCTTTCTACTGTTCTGTTTTTATAATGCCTTAAGTCGTCTTGGTAGAAAGTAAAAATAATGATCCAATAATTATTACGTCTTGAATAAAGTGAAGTGTCCACGCCCAAAAGAAACCATTTGTCTCGTACAATGATTTAGCTAAAACAAGTCCCAAAACACCTGCCATTGTTGCACCAATTAGTTCGCTTGGCATGCCTGCTAAATGGGGAAAGCCAAAAAGTATTGCTGAAATTATAAAAATAGTCATTGGTGAAAGAAGGTTTGTCAATGGCGATACAATACCCATTCTGTAAATCATTTCTTCACCAAATGAATTTGTTAGTGAGAATAGTAAAATCCAAAATATTCCGCTTTGTAATTGTTTCCATTCAATAGTTGTATTTTTTAGTTGAAGATACATAAATACTCCTGTGGCTAAACTTATAATAACTGTCAATGAAATATAATTCCCCCCATTTTTAAGACAGCTAGTTAAAGTGTAATTTTAACAGTTGTAATATGAAAAAAGAAAGACGCAAATTTAGTGCTGCCTTTAAAGCGAAAGTGGCACTCGAAGCAATCAAGGAAAAAGAAACGCTTCAACAATTGGCTTCAAAGTTTGAAGTTCATCCAAATCAGATAACTCTATGGAAAAAGGAGTTTTTAGAGGGTGCAGAACAAATTTTCAGTAAGAATAAAGCTGAAGAGAAGATCAATAATGAACAAGAAAAGGAAGATCTTTACAATAAGATCGGCCATATGCAGGTCCAAATCGATTTTTTAAAAAAAGTCTTGGGGAAATGAGTTTGGATAAAAAACGGCATTTGGTTCATCGAGAAAACAGTCCGTTAAGTATTGTCAAGCAGTGCGAGCTTTTAGAAATTCATCGTTCTGGGATTTATTTCAAACCAAAGTTAGAGAGTTTGTTGAACCTCCGTTTGATGAGATTGATAGATGAAAAGTTCATTGATTGTCCATTTTATGGAGTTCCACGGATGACCACCTGGCTCAACGAAGATATGGGATATGTTGTTAATCATAAACGCATAGAACGACTTTACAAAGTCATGGGTCTTCAAACCATTTTCCCTAAAAAGAACCTCAGTAAACGGAATCAGAAACACAAAATCTATCCTTATTTACTCAAAAACCGGATAATCGACCGACCAAATCAAGTGTGGCAGGCAGACATAACCTATATTCCACTTGAGCGAGGGTTTATGTATATGGTAGCAATTATTGATGTCTACAGTAGAAAGGTGCTGAACTGGAGCATTTCAAACACAATGAACGTAGAATGGTGTCTTCAAGTTTATGAGGATGCCATTAAACAATTTGGTTGTCCGGAAATACTAAACACAGACCAGGGAAGTCAATTTACCAGCCCGATTTTTACCAAAGCATCAATAGATCGAGATATCAAAATCTCTATGGATGGAAAAGGAAGAGCATTGGACAATATTTTTATCGAGCGGTTTTGGAGAGCATTAAAGTATGAACATATCTATTTAAATCCCGCAAATGGAGGACTTGAACTATATGAAGGAGTTAGAAAATATATTGAGTTTTATAATACTGAAAGACGGCATACAAGCATAAACAATAACACCCCAGAAAAATATTTTAATCCAAGTAATCTGATTATTAAAAATAAACCTAAATTTGAATTATCCCTGTCCTAAATATGGGGGGAATTATAAAAGTCCTGTTTTGAGCCAACTGTCTCCCGCCTTAATCCCAAATAATTTCATTTCTTCTGATGGAGCAGAAAGTTTACCTAAAGTAAAATAGTTTGTAAAGGTCACCCTGTTTAAAAAGTAAGTAGTTATTAATGATAACAAAGTTATTCCTAAAAGAAAAAATTGATAATTTGCTTGAAAATTTACATACTCATTCGTAGAAATTGAAAGTAATTTTGATGTTTTAAGATGGATGGATGACAAAAGAATTAGTCCTGTATAAACTACTACAAGAATTATAGGAAGTGTTATTTTTAATTTTACCATAATTTTATTTATCTCTTTTGCTTTTTGCATTTTTAAACCTTGATGGATAAAATACAGCTTGTATTACATTATATTCAATTTGATTTAGGCTAAACTCTTTTCCTCCAATATTAATACTCTCAAAAGGAAACCACCTTAAATTGGTTCTTAGAACAAACCATTGTTCTGTTTTTCCGGGTAAAATATCCCAACCAAACGTTATTCCTGGTGTTACTTTATTGTATGTACTATTTAAATTAGTTGTGTTACTTTTCTCTGAATAATTGATGTTGTCATATGCCAAATTTACTCCTATGTAAGGTGTAAATCCACTATAGTCTGTCAAATATTTGTAGACTTCTAATACAAATGAATTTTTCTTTATAGTTTGTGTTGTGCCGTATGCTTCATTTGTAAATTTGGGATTTCTAAATGATAATGCAGTTACTAATCCTAATTTATTAAATTGATAGCCAAGTGCTATGTCAAAATAAGTGTTTGATATTAATTTTTTGTTGAAATAGGGGAATTTACTTTCATTGTAATCTGAATTTGAAAGCATAAACGAAGTTGAGGGCCCAATTCCAATAAAAAAATCTGTCTTTTTAATTGCATTCATTGATGGGGATGAAACTGTTGGAAATTCATTTAATTTGGCGTTTTCCTTTTCCATATTTTTTGAACGAGTGCTTTCAAATGCGTAAACTAAGCCAAAGTATGCACTCCAATTTGGTGTTTGTATCTGCTGAAAATTAGTTGCTGTTAACGGATATTCCCATTTATTGGTTGGATAAAAATTTGCACCCAATCTTGCCATAAAACTTCCTTTTCCATATACTATTCCTGCGTCAAATAGTAATTTATTTTTTGAAAAAAGCGGTTGATTATTAGTTGGTTTTATTTCTTGATTGAAATTTACTACTGCCCAGCTTACTCCAATAAATGGTCTGATTTTATTGTCTTTGTATGCCCAAGGCAAAAATCTTGCACCTGTTACAACTGATTGATTAAACTGAAAATTAGTGCTGTCATTTTTTTTAAAGTTGAGTTGAGCCAATGGGATTGAAATATAAAAATCTGCGTGACCCCAAAAGTGTAACCCGCCAATATTGAGGTAAGGAACAATCGATGCAGAGTTTTCAAAAGATTGCACTGTATTATTTGTCAATACTCTTTTTCCAGTAAAGGAAGGCGAAAATTGTCCGCCAATTTCAAAATATGTTTTGGCAAAGTTCAACCTATTTTTCCCTTCTGTAATGTACTCTTGTGCAAAAGCATGTTCTGCACTAACCGCAAACAGAAATAGTATAAATAATTTTTTCATCCTACATTGATTCTAAATTCAACGCAAAAATGAGAAATAGAAATTCCATTAAACTTATCGTAAGATAAGAAATGAGGATTAAGCTATTTTTTTTCTTATTCTACTGAAACTCTCTGGAGTAATACCTAAGTAGGAAGCAATATATTTGTTTGGTGTTCTTTGTATAATGTTCGGTTGTTTTTCCAACATTTCAATGTAACGTTGTTCGGCAGTTTTTGAGAGTAATTCTAATTGTTGTGTTTGTTTGTGGATAAATAAACTGTCAGATGCTGTTTGGCAAATCAATCTGCCGTATTCGGTTTTAGCAAGTTCTTGAAAATTGTTACGGCTTATTTTAAAAAGTGTGCAAGGTTCAAAACAAATCACTTCAAGGTCGGTTTTTTGATTGGTCAAAAACGAAAGATAATCGCCAAAAAAGTCGCCATCATAGCAAAGGTCAATACATAAATAATTGTTGTTGTTATACAACATTATACCACCTGAACCTTTGAGAATGAAGTAAAAATATTTTTCTCTGTCGCCATATTTTTTGATTACTTCATTTTTTTGAGTTTGGATTGTTTCTCCTTGCTTAGCAAATGTCTCCCAAATATGCAAAGGTGCATTAAGGTAAAGGTCGAAAGTTGCTTTAAATATTTCTGCTAAATTGTCCATTTGTCATGTTGTTTGTCAATAGTACACTGTCGGTCTTAGCCTTGCAGGTAACTTATATATAACCCCCATTTTTTGAGGCTTAGCTCCCAGATGGGTTGGCTTACCCTCATTTTGTGAGGATTATCAAATCTAATCATTATTTTATTCTCTTTTGTTTTTTTTCTTTTACTGCTTTGTAATTCGTCGGTGAAATAACTTTTTCACCTGTCTTTGTTTCTAATTCTTTGCGTGCATTTCCGGCAACATCTCCTCCCTGATTCGCTACTTTCTTGTTTTCCGCAAAACCTTTGGGATTTTGGGATTTGACAATTGCAGTTGTTGATGCTTCACCAAGCATTGAGAATATTAACTCCAAGTCATTCATATGATCTCGAAGATTTTCTCGCTTTAATTTTTTCACTTCTTTATACTCTGATGGCGTTAAACCGAAAGTCGCTTTAGATATTTGAGCTGTAAGAATTGCATATTCTTTTTGTCCTTTCACACCTCTCTGAGACCATTCATCGGTAAGTTCTTCACGAATAGCAATACTTCGCATTCTCTTTTCAATCCATTCATCAGAATAACCTTTCAACTTATAGGTTTCTCTGGTGCGTTGAATTGCTAATTCTGGATTTTCAATCTCTTCAATTCTTTCAGATCCTACTTGAGCCAACCAAAGTTTGAATGGTTCCGCTTTTGGTGAAGGAATAGATTGAATTATCCTGAGTAAACCTTTGGTGTTTGCGCATCCCATTTTTTGTTTTCCTCCGGCTGTTTCAACTAAAAGGGTAGGTACAATTTGTACCCACCCTATGGCCAGTTCCATATCGCGTTTTCGCATACGCTTTACATATTGTTTAGGATCATTACTATCTGTTAAAATAGATATAACGTCTTCTACAACGAAATACCACTTCTCTTCCGCTTCATTCCAAACGGAACGGATATTTTTACTTTCAAATAATTTAATAGAATTCATTATATAAATATAGTGTGTAAATTTTATAAATCGTCAAACGGACTGCGAATATTTTGAATGTTCTTTGTACTAACATGCGTGTAAATCTCAGTCGTTTTGCTGCTTTTGTGTCCTAGTAAATCTTGAATATACCTTAAGTCGGTGCCACTTTCCAATAAATGCGTAGCGTAACTATGTCTTAACCAATGTAGCGTTACAGGTTTTTTATTATTTGCCTTCAACAAGGATTGTTTAAAAACATTTTCCAGACTTTTTTCACTGTATTTTCCTCCCCCTTGTCCTTCAAAAAGAAATTCCTTCGGCTGGTACGATTTATAATAATCGCGAAGTAAGTATAAAATTTTAGGAGATAAAGGTACAATTCGGTCTTTTTTACCTTTTGCCATTCTAATGATAACGACCATTCGTTTTGAATCGATATCAAATTTTGTAAGACTCAATAATTCACCCCTCCTCAAACCACAAGAATATATCATGGCCAACATGGCTCTATGTTTTAAATTGTAAGGAGCATCTAAAATTGCTTTCACTTCCTCTTTACTCAGTACATTCGGCAACAATTTTTCCCTTCGTGGGCGATGGATTAATTCCACATCAATTTTTTTATGCTGAATAGCTGAGAAATAGAGCTTCACCGCATTTACCACCTGATTTTGAAAGGATGCCGAAAAATTATTCTTTAATATATAATTGTTATTGAAATCGATGAGATCGTCATTCGAAATATCAGTAGTATTTTTAATTGAAAAATACCGTAAAAATGTACTCATAGAATCCGAATAAACTTTTATCGTATTTGGGCTGTAGCGTTTAGAATTTAGATAGCGAATAAAGGTCTGTATGGCTTCTTTTTTAAGTTCATCGAGTGGTTCCAAGAAATGAATGGGCCTCAGCAGTGACTTCTTATATTCTACACTTTTTAAGTTCTTTTCTTGAACTATGAATTCTGCCTTGTCTTTAAAATAGGCCAACATATTTTCCAATGGAAACACAGCTTCATCTATTACCCATGCTTTTTCAAATGAATCCCAAGTGCAGTTTTTGAGGGAAGAAAAAAGAAGATATAGGTTCCGGTTGAATGGAAAGCTTGCATAATAGTAGGTTTTTAAACCAATTAGTTGGCGATTTAAATGTATGGTAGGGAGCATTAATTTTAATTTTAACCTTAAGATAATCAAATAGCGGAGTAAAAAAAAGATATTTTACTGAAATTTTGATTTCAGAAGTTCTATGATTTTTTAATAAAAAATTGTTTGCAGATTAAGGCACAATATTTTTTTACTCAAGCCGAAGTTTAAACGATTGAGCTTTTAGAGAAGAAATTGATTGAGATAGTCTAAGTAATATTTCTATTTTTTATACCCAACTTGCTTGCGAGCTGTTTGCTGTGTTTGCTGTTGCTCTTTTTTAATAAGGTAATTCAGCACTTGGTCGATGTCCGTGAATTTTTGATTATGCTTCTTTTCCAACTCTATCAATTTCTCATTGAGTTCTTGGTAGGTCAATGCAAATTGACGTATCATAACAAATGCGCGCATGATGGAAATGTTTATGTCAATGGCTATCTCTGAATTAAGAACACTTGATAACATGGCCACGCCTTGTTCGGTAAACGCATAGGGATTATACCTTTGACCTCCCCAACTTGAGGTCGCAAATTGCGTCCTCAAGCTAAGCCATTCTTCGGTGCTTAATTCAAACATAAAATCCTCAGGGAATCTTCTAATGTTTCTTCTGACAGACTCTTTCAATCGCTTGGTTTCTACCTGATACATTTTCGCTAAATCAAAATCGAGAATAACTTTCTTTCCCCTGATTTCGTGAATACTTTGTTTTATTTGTTCTAATTCCATATTTCTATTTTTTATACCCGACTTGCTTGCGAGTTGTCTGTTGTGTTTTCAGTTGTTCTTTTTTAATAAGGTAATTCAACACTTGGTCGATGTCTGTGAATTTTTGATTATGCTTCTTTTCCAATGCCATCAATTTCTCATTGAGTTCTTGGTAGGTCAATGCAAACTGCCGTATCATAACAAATGCGCGCATAATGGAAATGTTTATTTGAATGGCAGTTTTACTTTTCAATACGGAAGAAAGCATTGCAATACCTTGTTCCGTAAAGGCGAAAGGAAGTGCACCTCCAAAATGATTAATGGTGGGTATCACATTTTGTGACACCAAGTTTTGGATTTCGGATTGGTCTAGTGTTAACATAAAATCTTCCGGAAATCGCTCCATATTTCGCCGCACTGCTTGTTTCAAGACGCGGGTTTCTACTTCGTATAGTTTAGCAAGATCCATGTCGAGCATTACTTTCTTTCCCCTGATTTCGAGGATACTTTTTTTGATTATTTCTAGTTCCATAATGTGATATTTCTATTCGCACTACTTAACTCCATTCTTTTTAACTTATTGATTAGAAAGAAGGTGCTGTTCCAATTCAAATGAATAAGTTTATTACCAAAAAAATAGGTTTGCTCAAAAGAAAAATCTGAGAAATGATCAGTTTTTAATCCGATTTTCAGGTGATTTTGGTAAATAAGGGGTAGCATAAAAAGTTGTTTTTCACCTTAAGTTAGTGAAAAAGGGATTGTCACACAAGAAAATAATGATTTAAGTCGCACTAAGTGCTGAAGCGGAATTATGCGTGTATTTTACTCGCTCGCCTTGCTGCCACCTTGTCTTTAATTCTATCGACCACGTAATACATCATTGGCACAACAATAATCGTTAGCAGCATCGAGGAAGTAAGTCCCCCAATAAGTACCCATGCCAATCCATTTTTCCAAACGGCACCAGCTCCTGTTGCGAATGCAATTGGTATCATACCAATCACCATGGCAATAGTGGTCATTAAAATTGGACGCATTCGCTCCCGAACAGCTGTTAGAAGGGCCATATACGTTGATTTCCCATCTTCTTTAAGTTTATTGGTAAAATCCACAATAAGGATGGCATTCTTGGCGACTAAACCCAGTAGCATTAACATGCCAAGCATGGTGAAAATTCCCATACTAGAAGCTGAGAGATTCAAGGCAAGAATAGCTCCTACTAGCGCAACAAGAATGGAAAAAAGGACAACAAATGGATACACATAATTATCATAAAGAACCACCATAATTAAATACACTAAGATGAGACCAATTCCCATAGCGGTTCCTAATGAGCCAACGGATTCTTTTTGCCGCTTAACTTCTCCCCCCCATAACATTCTTACATTTTTATCCAATGGTGATTTCTCTAAATATTTATCTAATCCGCTGGCCACATTCCCTGCGGCTGTACCTAATACATAACAACGAATCGTAGTACTTGCAATTCGGTTTTTTCGCTCTAAACTTCCATTTGCTTTATCAATTGAAAGCGTGGCAAACTCACCTAAAAGAACTTGTGTTCCATCAGTAGTAGTAAAAGGAATTTGCTTTAAATCGTCAATATTTTCTCGATTGGCTTTGTCTAGCATCACTTTTATTGCATATTCCTCCCCTTTGACATCGAATTGTGCGTCATCATTCCCGGTTAGTCCATTTTGCAACTGCATACCAACAACAGCAATTGGCAAACCTAATTGGCCCATTTTTTCGCGATCTAGTTCAATCCTAATTTCTGAGGTAATATCATCTGTTGAAATAACAGGATCTTTTGCCCCTTTCGTGGCTAATAAAACGCCTTTTATCCGTCTTGCTTCTTTCATCAATAATTCACTGTCATCAGAAGATAAAAATATTTCGATAGGCGCTTCCTCCGATTCAATCATTCCCATATTAATGGCTTTGACCTCAATTCCCGGAAATTTATCTTCAATTTTCTTACGAATCTTGTTCATGTAAGGAATTGTCGGATAGGTTAAATGTTTGTCTTTTTTGAGTTTAACCGTCAGCTCTGATTTATTTTCAACTCCAAAAGCCGCTGCTCCCATGCCAGAACTTGGGCCTCCAATATTAGCAAACACAATATCCACCATGTCTTTTTGGTCCAGAATGAGCTGTTCAATTTGGAGTGTTGTCGCATTATTTTCCTTAAACGTGGTGCTTTTATCGTATTTCAGTTTAAGCATAAATTTCCCCTGATCACCTTGCGCAACAAATTCTTGACCAACAATACCAAGAGCCATTGTTCCGAAACTCGCAATAAAAATGAGTAAAACTGCTGAACCCATAATTATTTTATGTTTTAAGGACCAAGCCACTAGCGCAACGTAAGCATCGGTAAAAGCGAGAACTCTTCTTTCAAACCAGGCCAAAATCGCATGAAACCAATTTTTTGGATTTAAGACAACCTCCTTAGCCATACGAGATGCCAGCCAAGGGGTTAAGGTAAAACAAACGAGTAAAGACATGAGTGTAGACACCACGACTACCACAGAAAACTGACGAAGAATATCAGCAATAATACCGTCAATAAAAACAACTGGAGAGAAAACAACGACATCAACCAAGGTAATAGCAAGTGCTGTAAAACCAATTTCATTTCGACCATCTAACGCTGCTGTTCTCTTATCTTTTCCCATCTTTAAATGCCGGTAAATATTTTCAAGTACCACAATCGAATCATCCACCAAAATACCAATCACCAAAGACATCGCTAAAAGGGTCATAAGGTTTAGGGTATAACCCAGCAGGTACATCACAATAAAGGTTGAAATTAAGGATGCTGGAATAGAAATAAGAACAATGATTGCGTTTCGGAGCGTATGTAAAAACATCAGCATAACCAGTGCAACAAGAAAAATAGCAATTTCTAAATCATGAATTACCGCATCAACAGACTCTAAAGTAGGAATGGAAGTATCGGTGGCTATGGTAAAACGAAGGCCAATATTTTTATATTTTTCTTCTATAGCTTTCAATTTTTCTTTGGTTGCGTTCGCCATATCCACCGCATTCGCGTCACTTTGTTTACTAATTCGGAGTCCAATACCGTTCACCCCATTTAAGCGACAAATCGTTAATTTATCAATTTCCGAATCAAGCACCTCAGCCACATCCTTTAAGCGAATGGAGGAAGAACTAGATGAAAAAATGATGAGATTTTCCAATTGATCAATAGAAATAAACTTCCCCGAAAGACGAACGGTAAATTGGTCATTATCGTTGTTAACCTTTCCGGTCGGAAATTCTACGTTAGCTCCCGCAATGGCCTGATTAATGGAAGATAAGGTCAGGCCCATTGTTTTCAATTTTTCATTATCGACATTAATTCTAAAGGCGCGGTTTTCACCCCCAATCATTTGAATTTGCGCTACCCCTTTTGTCTGCTTAATTTGCGGTAGAATTTGATCTTCCATGAGGGCCATTAATTCCCTATCGGAAGTTTTAGTAGCTACCACAGTTGCTTGAAGCACAGGCGAAGCATTCGGTTCTATTTTAGTAATAACGGGCTTAAGGGCTCCTTCGGGCAACTTATTTTCGACGTTATTTATTTTTCGTTGGGCATCCTGAATTGACTTATCCATGTTTGCAGATGCTGTAAATTCAAGCAATACCACGCATGCATTATCCAAGGAGAAAGAGGTAACCTCTGCAATATTTTCCAATCCACTTAAGGCATCTTCGAGCGGCTTGGAGACTTGATTTTCTACTGTTTTAGGAGATGCCCCCGGGTAAGTGGTGGTTATCATTAATACTGGCGGAGAAAAATCAGGCAGCAATTCATAACTTAACTGCTTATAGCACAAAATCCCACCACCAATTAAAATGGTAAAGAGGACAATTATAAAAGACGGTCTTTTTATCGATAATTCTGTTAATGTCATTTTAGGTGTTATTTCAATGTTTTAACTGGAGATCCAGCCGTTAAGTTAACCTGACCTTTAAGGATGATGCGATCATCTTTAGTTAGGCCATTGATGACTTCGATATAATCACCATCTGAGGTTCCTGCTGTAAAATAAGTGAGCGCTGCTTTTCCATCTTTAATAATATACACCGCAGGTTTTTTAGTGGATCCAACCAAGGCCTTACGAGGAACAGAAAGGACCGTTACGCTATTTGAAGATAATAAACGGGCAGTAGCAAACATACCTGAGCGCAATTCTTTATTGGTATTCGCAACCAATACTTGCACTTTAAAATTATGCATCTTATCCGCTTGAATACCAATCAGTGATACCTTACCTGAAAAACTTTTTCCTGGAAAAATATCCACATTAACCGAGACTTGCTGATTAAGCACAAAGTTTTGAATGTCTCTTTCTGGTACACTTACCGTTAATTTTAATTGAGAAATATCGGTGATTTCAAAAACAGGTGTTCCCATACCGACCACCGAACCTAAATCGACTAGTTTTTTGGTGACAATACCTGAAAATGGGGCTTTCAATACATTTCCACTTAATTGTTTTAATACTTGCTTTCGTTGAATTTGAGAAGATTTTAATGCCAATTTTGCTTTTTCCAATTGCACTGCTGGTACCGCTTCAGATTTTGCCAAAATAGTAAGCCGGTCCAAATCATTGGACTGACTTTCGATAGAAACATCCAAATTTTCAAGTTGATATTGCAACATATCATTATCTAATTGCAATAAGATTGCTCCTTGGTTTATAAACTGACCTTCTTGCACATTAAGGCTTATTATTTTCCCTTGTCCCTCCGAACCTATTAGATTAGTTTGGTTAGGCTCGAATGTCCCTAGAAACGAAAACTGACTATCGAAAGTATGAACTTCAGCACGCCCATCTTCTACCAAAATTGGGGTTGATGTGTCGTGAATGTAAATTTCTTTAGCAATCTTATTTTTATTTTTCATTAATTGAAAAACGGAAAGGGAAATAAGAACAATGCTAATGATACCAACTGTGATGACTCTTTTATTCATGTTAAACTTTAATTTAATTAATCAATTCTATTTATTTAATACTGCCTATTGATCTCAAATAAGCTAATTCTGCTTGTCTTAACTGAATGTAAGCCGCCACTACATTTGTTTGGGCTTGCTGAAGACCGTTCTCAGCTTGAATTAACTCGTTGCTGCTAATTGTTCCAGCAGTAAATTGGGCTTGTGTTTGCACATATACTTTATTGGCAAGGCCTAATTGCTCTTTGGCCGTCTCCAGTGAACTCGCCTGAACATCAATTTGATTTTTTGCAGTTTCAGTAAGAAGCGCTAACTGCTTTGTCAATAACACTTCCTGATTTTCCAGTTTATCCTTGTTTAAAGCATTCATTTTTTGCTTGTTGTATTTTTCGAAACCATCAAAAAGGGTCCAATCTAAATGCAAACCAAGAAAAGCAGAATTAATACCGGTACGAAAATCATCTTTTGGCTTAATGTTATAAGCGTAATTGTACGAAGCATAAAATGAAACGCTTGGCAAATACGCCATCTTTGTCCCCTTTCTTTCCTCCGCGTTCATTTCTTTCTGCGCTGCCATTAATTCAAGCTCCGGATGATTGATGTTATTTTGATCAACTAAAATGGTGTTTTCCATCATTTCATCGCTTACTAAGCTCAATGAGCTATCCGAATTAACACCGATGAGTATTTTCAATAGCGAACTTAATTGAGTCTTAGTGGCTTCCATAGTGAGTTTACTATTTAGAAGCGTTAAACGGCTAATTTTTAATTTATCCACTTCCGTTTCAATGACCAAACCCAATTCATAAGATTTTTGAAGGTTAGCAATTAATTTAGTTAAGTTAGCGATATTCGATTCAACGAATTCCAGTTGTTTTACAATCGCTTGAAGGTTAAAATAGGTGCTGGAAACTTGCTGTTTAATGTCCTGCTGCATCAAACGCTCCTGTGCCGCCACAATTTTTTGATTAATATCCAAAGCCGCAAATCCATAATTCAATTGAGGATTGTACAGAATTTGGGTAAGCTGAATACTATTTGAAAGATTGAATGGAACGCCAAATTGCACCGTTGAGTACGTACCTGGAGGCCCTCCAAAAAATTCAGCAGGAACAACCTGTCCAGCGATAATCGCATTATATCTATAATCGCCTGTTGCTGTAAGTTTAGGTAATCGAGATGCTAAATACCCTTTTTTCTGAATAGTATTCAGGTCGATATCCAATCGAGCATTACGAATGTTGGTATTAGCTGTATCTGCCATTTTTAAACAAGCAGCTAAATCTAGTACTTGAGAAAAGATACTTGATGAAACCAAACAGGTGGCGATTACAATTATTATAATTTTCATAATTATTATTTTAAATAGTTTTAATTTCATTCGGAAACAAATAATTTATTATCATATCAGAAACCATAATTTTATAAGAATCCACATGCTTGACATATTGTTCATCTGACAAACTATGCAGATTTTGAATAAGCGGTTTCGCCATAAATGGATACTGACAATTCGAAATCACCAATAGAGTAATTCCAACCATGTCAACTTTTCTCATTTCCCCTTTTTTCTGAGCCTCCAACGCCTGAGTAATCACACCCGTATTATATATTTTAGGTAAAATATGAGTCACAGTCAAAACATCATTATTTTTCCGTGATAATTCATTAATAATAAAACGGGGGATTTCAGGATACTTAGAAAGAAAGTCGTATTCCCGTTCGATTAATATTTTCAATTTGTCTTTAATGGAAAGATCTGAAGAAAACACACTTACCATGGATTCAAAAAACTCATCCATGACCGCTTGAAAGATGAGTTGAAACAATTTATTTTTAGAACGGAAGTAATAGTTGACAAGCGCCACATTCATCCCCGCCTCTTTGGCAATTTCGCGAGAAGTACACCCCGAAAATCCTTTCGCTATGAAAACAAGCTTGGCTGCCGCTTTCATTTTTTCTTCCGTGGATACGCTAGTTGACATTTAATAATAATGGTTTGCAAATTTAAACACTTTATTTAAACAATTGTTTAAAACACACAAACAAAAAATTATTTATTCAGAAAATTCAATAAAAAAAATGATTAATCTTGCTCCTCCCAGATTTGAATTTGCTTTTCATTGGTCACGTTAATGACAGGGAGTCCATTTTTATCAATTTCAACTAATCCCGTTACAACGATATATTTACCGGCCAAGTCTACTTCTGGCTTATAACTAAAATTACGCCTAGCATCCTTCCAAATGGTTACGGTAAAAAGTTGATGCGGAAAGGACTGATCTAAATTCAAGAAAGTAGCTTGTGATTTCGCTGCGAACTTAGCACTCACCACCTTTCCAATAATTGAAACTTTACTACCTACTTTAGAAAGCGCTTGAGCGGTATTAAAATGCCCTTTGGGTAAATCAAAAACATATAGCGGTTCGACGTCGCCCTCTTTAGTTTGCGCGTTCCACAGCGAAAAATCAGCTTTTGATTCTATTTTTTGAGCGGTAACGGCATCTATTTTAGAGAAAAAATCAAGTCCTGTTAATTTTTCAATGCTATCAATTGAAACCACGTAAGCACTTGGCGGCATATCGCATTTTTTATTTGGCATAAGAAAAGCCATCCCTTTGGGATTTTCCGCATTTAAATCAGCAATTATTTTGTAGTGAAGCCCGGGTATAGGCAATTTATTCACGCCTTTTTCGACCTTAGGAAGATTCTTATCCAAAATAGGCCCTGTAATAATATAGTAAGGCTTTGGGGTATTCGCCATGATTCGCCGCATTAAATCTTCCACTTCAGCCCATGATTCACGGTTAAAACCTGGTGTTTGGGGTGTCATGTTACTATAAAAATACGACTCACTCAAGGCCTTTTGCGACCAACGAAAATCGGCAGATGGCGCTAAATGTCCTCGATCAAACCCAAAATTTTCAAATTTGTACGTCCCGTCATCCTGCAGTTTCTTGGTAAAATAATCTTGCTCAACACCATCGCCGCACTCGATTAAACTGTCTCTTCGAAAGTCGTTTGTTCTTGAAACACCACCAATAAGGACATCAGGACTTAGCACGTGGAATGCCCAAGCGGCTAATTTCGAATCACAATCAAATCCAAGAATCATCGCTGAATGTTCGGCAATATCCAATGTGTTTTTACTTATTGGAATACCAATCTCATTTAGTTTAACAATAGATGCTTTTAGCTTTATATCTTCAATTTGATTAGCAATTTCAGTTTCCTTCTTTTTAATTTCAACAAGTTGTTGTTGCATCACTTCCAATTCCGTTTGCCCAAAGAGAAAGGAAAAATGGCTAAAAACAAGCGCTAAAAAAACGTAACGGAGATTCATCTATTCTACAATAAAAATTTTACTTCTTATCTTTACTTAGCATTGCTTGAATTTGCTGCATCGTTTTATGCATTCCTTCAGCGCTACCATCTAAGAAAATCGTATTGCCTTTTCCGTATTCAGCAAAGTTTTTGATTGCTTCGGTCCACATAGAAAAAAGGATCACATTCGTATCTAGATTTGCTTGTTGCATTTGTTCAGCCGCTTCAGACATACCCTTGGCCACTTCTTGACGGAACAGTGCGACACCTTGACCACGCAACATAGCCGCTTCTTTTTCAGCTAATGCCGCAATTTTAATCGCGTTACCATCTGCTTCAGCGGCCTTTGTTTTTGTAATTAAAAGCGCTTGTCCTTCATTTTCTGCTGCTGCTTTTAGGTTATTGGATGCAACCACTCGGCTCATGCTTTCAATAATCGCTTGATCGAAAGTAATATCGTTTATTTGAAGATCAATCAAATGATAACCCCACATTTCAAGTGTATGATCGATTTGATTTTTAACGCTATCCACTAATTCGTGGCGTAAACCAAGAATTTCTGCTTGTTTTTGGCTGGCTACATACGATCGAATAGACCCTTCAATCGTACGAATTAAGGCTTGCATAAAATCCTTATTACCGATAAACTTGAAGGCCACTTTCTTAATGGTTTCCTCTTGCTCATCCATAACACTATAAAGCAACATACTTTTGAAGTATACATTTGCCTGATCAATAGTAATTGCTTGAAATTCCATTTCAATACTTTGATTTTGTACTGAAATTTGCCTGTATACTTTTTCAAAAATCGGAATTTTCATACGTAAACCCGGCATTAATACACGCTGATATTTCCCAAAAAGAGTAATAACTGCGATGCTACCTTGTGAAACTGTTAAGAACGAACTGAAAAAAATAAGGGCAATAATGCCTATTGGAATGTAAACTTCCATACTTGTTAGTTAATTTGAGATGAAACCTTTGAACACGTGCATGATTTACTAGAAGAACATGCGGAAAAAAGCATCATAAAAACCAATACAATACTCGAAATAGTCACTATTCTTTTCATGTTGTAAATGTAACAAAAAAATCCATAAACTTAATTAATCATCAACAAATTGATTTTACTTAATTTTGCAGTATGAAAGTGCTCATAATCACCCTTGTTTTTTTCGCAATAAATCAGTCCTATTTGTTTTCACAGGACCTTCAAAGCTCGATAAAATCAACAGCGGGTCAAAAGGGAACTTTTTATTTTTATTGGGGGTGGAATCGTGGTGCCTTTTCAAAAAGCGACATACATTTTACCGGAGATTCTTATGATTTTACCCTAAGTGATGTAAAAGCGTACGATCGTCAATCTGCCTTTGACCCAAAAGTCTATTTTGGCTTAACGAAATTTACGATACCCCAATACAACTTTCGGATGGGCTATTACATCAACGAGCACTATCAAGTTTCTTTGGGTGCCGATCACATGAAATATGTCATGTTGACGAATCAACTTTCTACCATAGATGGATCCATCGCAAATAGCGGAACAAGTTACGATGGCAACTATGACCAACAATCATTTGTTATCAAACCCAATTTTTTACTCTTTGAACATACCGATGGCTTGAATTACCTTAATTCAGAATTTAGGCGATCCGACATATTAATCAACAAGAAATACTTTCAATTAAGTGTAAATGAAGGATTGGGGATTGGTGTATTAGTCCCTAAAACAAATACCACTTTGTTAAATAATCCGCGATACGATGAATTTCATTTATCCGGTTTTGGTTTTGGTGGTGTTGCTGCACTTAACCTTACGTTTTTCAAGTACCTATTTATTCAAAGTGAGTTAAAGGGCGGATTTATCAGCATGCCAGACATTCGAACTACAATGAACGAAGAAGATCGAGCATCGCAACATTTTTGGTGGACACAATTCAATGTGGTATTTGGACTACAGTTCCCCATAATCAAGAACAGTGTTAAAAAAGCAGGTGTTATTTTTGATTGAAAGGTACTTAGCCTTACTTCAACCACGAGCCGCCCACAGAAATGACATTTTCCAAGGCTAAGTAATCTAGATACGATTCTTCGGTAAGTCCACCGGTCGGACAAAATTTCAGGTGCGGAAAAACCTGTCCATATGTTTTCAAGGCCTCTACTCCACCAAATAAATATGCGGGGAAAAACTTAAAAGTATCCCATTCGAATTGCAAGCCATTAATAATGTCGCTTGGTGTGGCTACCCCAGGAATAAACGCAATTTTGCTATCCATTAATTGTTGGGCCAAGCCACTATGCAAACCAGGGCTTACCATGAAATCAACCTGTAATTCCATGGCTTTATGAATTTGAGCTTCAAGTACCACCGTGCCCATTCCGACGGTTATTTCATTTCCATACTTTTCTTTCACTTTTTGAATAGCATCATAAGCTACCGGAGTTCGCAGCGTAATTTCAATACAATTCACATCATTTTTTAATAGCGTATTAATCTTGGCATCTACCTCATCTAAGCTATTAAAAGTTACTACCGGAATGATAGGATGATTCGCCAATACCTCACGAATGTTATTTTGTTTTGTCATTTTCTTTCAATTATTAATTGAATGTTCGAATTAAAAGGATCGATGGCCTCATAAATTACCTGCAATTTTTCGCTCACGTTTCCATCCGGACAAATTTGGAAAAAATTCATGGAACGCTCCTGCATAGACCCCTTAGGAAATAATCGTTCCTTTATTTGCTCGATTTGCTTAATGGCTTTTTCATGTTTTTGTTTTTCAGCCCGCCACTTTTTATTTTTTATCGTTTCAAGTAAACTTTCCATTTTAGCAACATCGGCCCCAATTGCTGAAGATAACTGTGTGTCGTGCTCAGCGCTAATGTTAGAAATCATACTTTTCAAGTCATTAAATTTTAACGCTAGAAGTGAAAAGTCAAAAGCTGCTTCTCCATTTTTATTTACAAACTCTTTTACAAGTTGGTTTTTTTCTTTGAAAAAATCTTTCCACAATAAGCCTAAGCCATCTATTTTATCCACCAAGGCGCTATCGAGGTAAAACATACTTGAACGAACTTGAATGAGGGGAAAAACCACCTTCGCTTTTTCAAAAACACCTTTTAACTGCAGCCAATAATTTAATTCCCCCACCCCACCGACATAACAAACATTCGGTAAAATAAATTCTTGATAAACAGGTCTTAAAATCACATTCGGGGAAAAGTCCTGCGGATTTTCTTTCAGCCTATTTAATAAATCACCTTTAGAAAATGAGATACTTCCTACGGAGAAAGTATGGTCATCATTCTTAATAATGCGTTCACGTTTATTGGGCGACAAATAAAACAAGTTAATTTCTCTAGGATTCACTTGCGTTTTCAATCCTCGCTTATTCAATTCCATCGAAGTTTCTTGCACCGCTTGAAAAGAAAATTGTTCCTCTAATTCTTTTTCAATAATTGGAGCAAATGCCTCTTTAAAAATAGCATTGTCACCATCTAAAATCACCAGGCCGAAATCAGCGAATAGCTCATGAATAAAACGAAAGAATGCCACACCATAAGTTGGGCCTTGATAAGCTTCCAACATGGAAAAAACACTTGCATTCGGGTGATTGGAAAACATATTTTTCAGTTCCCCAATGATTTCCTGCAACCCAACGGTAGAAAATCTCCCTACTGCACCAAACTCCTTTGCCTCCCAACTCAAAGCCTGATTAAAAACAGCCGTTGCTTTAATCTCCTCAAAATCATGATCTTCAGAAGCCATCCAAAAAACAGGAATAAAATTATTTGATGGATAAGTCACTTTCAATTCCTCACATTGTTTAATAACATGCAATATTTTATAAATAAAATAGAGTGGGCCAGTGAGCAGACTGAGTTGATGACCTGTAGTTACAGTAAAAGTATTTTCCAATGACAATTGGTGCAAAGCTTGAGCTACTTTTTCATGCGGCTTTACAACCTCATATTGCACTTTCAATCCCCTTGATAAAACCTCACGATGACGACTTGTGTATTGTGCTTTCTTTTCAAGTATTTGTTCTTGAAAATTAGCTAAGGAAAACGGACGATTCAGAAAGGTTGATAAATCGGTTTGGTTTTCTGCCAGTTGAATTTGCTGATTAGAAAAACAAGCAGCTTCAGTTCGAGAAATGGATTCGACTAACATAGTTTATTTTTCAAAAAAGTAATACATCAATTATCTAACAACTGCAAGCTAACTAAATTAGCGTAATTACCTTTTAATTCCATTAATTCTTGATGATTTCCAGCCTCTTCAATTCGACCATCTTTCATCACCAAAATTTTATCTGCTTTACGAATAGTAGACAAACGATGAGCAATAACAAGTGAAGTTCGGTCCTTCATCAAATTACTTAGTGCATCTTGAACTAATCTCTCGGATTCAGAATCCAGGGCAGATGTTGCCTCATCCAAAATTAATATACAAGGATTTTTCAAGAGCGCTCTCGCAATGGCAATCCGTTGTTTTTGTCCACCCGACAATTGGATTCCCCTATCACCCACTTCCGTTTGAAGTCCTTCAGGAAACGAGTCGATAAACTCCCAAGCATTCGCTTGCTTAGCAGCCACAATTACTTGGTCGTCGGTTGCATCTGTTAATCCAAAGCGAATATTTTCTAGAATACTACCAGAAAAAAGCAATACATCTTGAGGAACGATGGCTAAATTTTCACGCAAATAATTTAAATCGTAGTCGCTAACAGAAACACCATCAATTAAGACCTTGCCGTTGTCGGCCTCATAAAAACCGAGTAATAAATTAGTAATGGTTGTTTTACCAGCGCCACTTGCACCAACAATCGCTAAAGTTTGATTCCGTTCTATTTTGAATGAAATAGAATTTAGGACATCCATGTCCTTACGTTGTGGATAAGCAAAACGGACATCTTTAAATTCAATTTGTCCTAAAATTTCATTTTTTTGAGTTCCAACATGCAATTCTAGCTCACTCTTCCCATTGATAATCTCCATCAGATTTTCTGTAGCACCTATGGCTTTTTGAATATTAGCATATAAATCCGGCAAAGATCCTACGGAAGCCCCCATCATAATGGTAAACAATACAAATTGATAGAACCCCTCCTTGGATAACTCAGGATTAGCTCCTTGAGTCATGAGCAATCCTTGCCAAACAATAAAGACAATTGCACCAAATAGACAGAAAATAATAAATGAAACGAACAATCCTCTCCAAACACCACTTCGAACATTTAAATCCCTTAATTCCTGCGTATTTTTACGGAAACGATTGATATTAAAATGTTCATTTGTAAACGCTTTAACATTGGCGATTCCAGATAGAGCTTCCTCCACAATCGCGTTGGAATGAGCCGAGAAATTTTGCGCTTCCTTGCTTAAGCGACGGATGTACCTCCCAAAGAAAACAGCAATAAGAGCCATAACCGGTACAGTAGCCAACATAATCAATGCTAACTTCCAAGAAATAAAAATCAAAAATGCAATACCCCCTACTATTATAACAATTTGCCGAAAAAATTCAGCGACTGTCGTACGCAACGTTTCTTGAATCTGGGTAATATCAGAAGAAACACGGCTCGTTAGTTCCCCTACTTTATTCGTATTAAAAAAATCCATTGGCATAAAAACCATTTTCGAAAAAGCATCATTTCGTAGATCACGAAGAGAGTTTTCAGTAACATTATTAAAAATAACCACCCTAAAAAAAGAAAACAAAGCTTGAATACCAAAAAGCACAAACAAAGCCAACGCAACATTTGTGACATTTCCTAAATTTAAAAAGTCAGTTGATGCAGCCGGACTTGTTGGATTGGCAGTCGTTCCTAGCAACTTGCCCATTAAGTATGGAAAAACGAGGCCTGCACTTGTCGATAGTACTAAAAACACCCATCCAATAAAATACATAAAACCGTATGGTTTTAAATAATGGAATATCCCCCTCAATTTAAGAATACTTTTCTTTGTCAACTTTGGTGGTTTTTCGTTGTCTTTTTTTGCTTCTGACATCTTATAAATTTGCTACAAAATTAACGTGCTTTATGATTTAATTTGAAATTTTTATTTTTTTTAATAAAAGAATTTGATTTATGCGAAAAAACCCTATCTTTGCATTCCTAAATTTGAAAGTTTTAAGGTTATTATACGATGAAAAGAACATTCCAACCCTCAGTAAGAAAAAGAAGAAACAAACATGGTTTCAGAAGTAGAATGGCTACCAAAAATGGCCGTAGAGTTATTACTGCGCGAAGGAGAAAGGGCAGAAAGAAATTAAGTGTTTCAGACGAAGGTCTACACAAAAGATAATTATTAACCTCGGTTTATCCGAGGTTTTTTTTTTGCGTTAAATTATTATTCCTGCTGCGATTGTCGTAAAAAGTAACGGGTCAATCAATATAAAACTTCCGCTTGTTTTCGCATCTTCAAATCGATCAAACGCAATTTCATGCTCCGTTTCGATATCCACCGTGGCAATATCATTAAGCATTAAATCATTCGAAACGAGCCTGTTTTTAAGTTTTTTTCCATGAATGCTAAGCAACTTAGCGCGCAGACTAACAGCGCCAATCTGAATTATATAGTTAGTTTGAGAAACACTATTAAGTTCTGACATCCAACAAATATCGGCGGTGAAGCGATTACCTATTCGTGGTGGGTTTCTCAATTCAGAAAATAAATCGCCTCTTTCAATCTCGGTTTCATTCTCAAAATAAAGAGAAACAGCACTGCCACTTTCCGCATATTTGACAGATTGAGTATTATGGATTATTTCTTTAATGACTACATTTTTCCCCTTAGGAAACGATAAGACTTCGTGTCCTACCTGAAATACACCTTGATCAATTCGACCCGCATAAGCAATTGACTTATTGGCATGAATAAGGTATTGAACTTGAAATCGCAATCGAGTAGTTTCAGGCTCTTTTTCTTGCCTGCTATTTTCCAAATAATCAAACAAACTTGGCCCTTTAAACCAAGAAAGAACGTCCGATTTATTGACAACATTCTCCCCATTCAAAGCACTTACGGGCAAAACTGTTGGCGAAATAATCCTTGATTTATTTGATAACTCAAGCAAGGCGGACTTCATCTCTTCAAAAATAGCTTCATCATACTTGATCAAATCCATTTTATTAATCGCAAAAACGATTTGTTTCACGCGCAATAACGAAGCGATTAAAGCATGACGTTTCGTTTGTTCTGTAATTCCAATTGTTACATCCACAAGAATGATCGCCACATCACAAAGAGAAGCTCCAGTGAACATATTTCTTGTGTACTCCCAATGACCAGGAGTGTCTGCGATGATGTATTTATTGGTGTGAGTTGAAAAATACTTATAGGCCACGTCAATGGTAATCCCAAGTTCTCTCTCGGACCTTAAGCCATCCGTTAAAAACGCTAAATCGATTTCCGTTTTTTGCTCTCCAAGTTCGTTTGCTTTTGTAAGTCCTTGAATAATATCCGTTGACACCGCGCCAGAATCGATCAATAAACGACCTATCAAGGTACTTTTTCCATCATCAACATTTCCTGCAGTAAATAGTCGTGTTAGCTTCATGATAATTAAAAATAACCTTCTCTTTTTCTATCCTCCATCCCTGTTTCACTAATTCGATCATCGATTCTAGTAGCGCCGCGTTCAGAAATTTTAGAATTTTTCAATTCTTCAATTATTTCATCCACCGAAGAAGCGGAACTTTTTACTGCTGCAGTACAAGTCATATCACCAACAGTTCGATAGCGAACCCTTTCAGTGATCACCTCATCTAATGGGCTTAATTTTACAAACTCATTCACATTCATCAAATGTCCTTCGCTTGTCTTTATACATGAACGTTCATGCGCAAAATATAGAGAAGGCAGGGGAATATTTTCACGTTTAATATAGGCCCAAACATCTAATTCTGTCCAATTAGAAAGTGGAAAAACACGCATATTTTCCCCTTCTTTCAGAAAACCATTTACAATATTCCATACTTCTGGCCGCTGATTAGTGGGATTCCATTTTCCCGTATTATCTCTTAACGAGAACACCCTTTCTTTTGCGCGCGCTTTTTCCTCATCCCTCCTAGCCCCACCGATACACGCATCAAAGTTAAACTCTGCAATTGCCTCTAGAAGCGTAAAAGATTGGAAAGCATTCCGTGAAGGGAATTTGTGATCAAGATCTTTAATCCCTTTATTCATCATCGTTTGTTCTACCAAACGAACGATTAAATTCTCTTCCAATTCTTTTACTAGCGCATCGCGAAATTCGAGCGCTTCAGGGAAATTATGGCCCGTATCTATGTGCATTAATGGGAAAGGAAATTTCCCGGGAAAAAATGCTTTTTTACAAAGGTGAACCATGCAAATACTATCTTTTCCTCCACTAAACAAAAGAACAGGTCGCTTGAACTGTGCCGCTGTTTCACGAAGAATAAAAATAGCTTCTGATTCTAAAATATCCAAATAATCCATAGACATGGGAACTGTATCAAATGTACGTAATATTTATGGCCACAGACACAACATCATGCATTGAGCACAGATAAATTGGAAGAAATCGTTTGTTCTTACGCTAATACTTTCGGAGCTGCAGCAAGAATTTCAGGGCTAGTTTCCTGGGCAAATTTCTCAAAGTTTTCCACAAACTTAGCGGCCAAATTATTGGCGGTTTCATCATAATTAGATGGATCAGCCCACGTATTTCTTGGATTTAACAATTCAGAAGGAACGCCTTCACATGTTGTAGGGAATTCTAACTCAAATAAGGGTAAGGTCGAATAATCAACCCGATCCAACTTTCCTGTTAATGCTGCCGTAATCATATCGCGGGTATACCCTAATTTCATTCGGCTACCTGTACCATAAGCACCACCTGTCCAGCCTGTATTTATCAACCAAACCTTGCAATTAGAATCCGCTAATTTATCGCCTAATAATTTAGCATATTTTGCTGGGTGAAGGGGTAAGAAAGCAGCACCAAAACCAGCAGAAAAAGTAGTTGTTGGCTCTGTAATTCCCACTTCTGTACCAGCTACTTTAGCCGTATAACCTGACATAAAATGGTACATCGCTTGTGCTGAAGTCAGTTTTGAAATTGGAGGCAATACCCCAAAAGCATCTGCAGTTAGGAAAAAGATATTTTTAGGAGCCTTTCCTATTGAAGGAACAACAATATTATCAATGTAATTTATTGGATAAGACACCCGAGTGTTTTCAGTTATAGACCCGTCGGCATAATTCGGAGTAGAGGACTCCGATTCGAATCCTATATTTTCTAAAAGGGCACCAAAGCGAATAGCATCGTATATCTGTGGCTCTTTTTCTTTCGATAAATCAATTGTCTTTGCGTAGCAACCACCTTCGAAATTGAAAACTGATTGATCTGACCAACCGTGTTCATCGTCACCAATTAATCGTCTATTTGGATCGGAAGATAAGGTTGTTTTTCCAGTTCCTGAAAGACCAAAGAAAATAGCGGTATCACCATCTTCACCAATGTTAGCAGAACAATGCATAGAAAGCACCTTTTTCTCATGTGGAAGAATAAAATTCAAAGCCGAGAAAATCCCTTTCTTAATTTCTCCGGTATAACCAGTTCCACCAATTAGTATGATTTTTTTTGTAAAATTTAAGATTGCAAAATTAGCTTGACGAGTTCCGTCTTCAGCTGGATTTGCTTCAAAAGAAGGAACACATAGGATATGCCAGTCGGCTTTAAAACTTTTTATCTCATCATGATCGGGTCGCAAAAACATATTATGAGCAAACAAATTTGACCATGGCAATTCGGTAACCACCCTAATATTCATTCGATATGATGAATCCGCACATGCATAAACATCGCGCACATACACATCTTTTCCTTCTAAAAACGAAGTCATTTTGCTATGAAGTGCATCAAATTTATCAGGTTGAAAAGCGATATTTACGTCTCCCCACCAAACGGCAGCATCCGTAATTTCATCTCTAACTATAAACCTATCTTTGGGGGATCGTCCTGTAAATTCACCCGTTTCAATAGCCAAAGCGCCTGTATCGGTCAACATGCCATCACCACTTAAAATACAATCTTCGATTAATTCAGCAGGGCTAAGATTCCAGAATTCATTTTCTAAATTCTTCAAGCCAATACTAGAGGATAAATCTGATGAATCCCCAAAACTTCCAACTTTTGCCATTTTAAACCTATTTTATATGAACGAAATAAAAATGATTGCAAAATTAGCTGAAAGTTAGCGATAAGAAAAAAAAAGAATTAAGTATTTACGAACACTATAAATAGCACGTGTTGAGAAATAATTGAGGAGTATTCACAAATAATTCTTACATTAAACATGTGAAAAAAATGATACTAACATTTTAAACAATAGTAAAGATGGAAAAGAAAATTGTTAAGCACGCCATAAACGATTAATTTTACTGAACTCAACTTAAATCATGAAAAAAATACTTCTTTCCTTATCGTTCATATTTGGGACTTTGATTATTTTATCTTTTTGTATAAACAAAACCAAGGATAAAGTAAAAGTTAAATTAACCAATGTCCCAAAAGTTTGGTACAGCGAAGAATTGATTCCTTTGAATAAACTAAGTGAATCTGACCAAGCAAGCGCTATTGAAAAAGCGATTATCCTATTAAAAAACAATAATTTATGCTTGCCAATTGGAAAATTAGATCGCAAAATTTCCGCTATTAGTTTCGGAGGGCCAGCTAAAATTTTTCATGAGACCATAGGCCTTATCACAGATACAGAAATTTCTGAGAACACCTCACTTAGCGAATGCAGCGACACAAGTATTAACAGAATTAAGGCAAGTGAAATTTGCATCATCTCCTTGCACCCTGCAGGCACGAAAGGGGCTGAAAATAATATTGATATTGAAAATCTTGGAATTCTAGACAAACTTCCTTCATCACAAATCAAAATTTTAATACTATTTGGAAACGAACAAGTCTTCAAAAACATAAACCCAGCGCGAGTTGATGTCATTATTTGGGCAAAGGAAAATCATTATTTAGCACAAAACCGAGTTGCACAACTTCTATTTGGAGCGACTGCAGCACAAGGAAAACTAACAAAAGACATTGGTAATTTTAAAGTTGGAGACGGAATTAGCACCAAAACAAATGGGCGATTAAAATTCGGCCAAGCAGAAGACTTGGGCATTAACCCGCTTAAACTAAAGCAAATCGATGAAATTGCCCTTAAAGGGATTGAAGACGGCGCTTATCCAGGATGTCAAATTGTTGTGGCTGTCAAAGGAACCATTATCTACAGAAAAAGTTTTGGTAAACAAACGAAAAATGGCGAAAAAGTGAGTAATACAGATGTGTATGACATTGCCTCCATCACAAAAATTGCTGCTTCAACCTTGCTCACGATGCACTTAATTAATGAAGGGTTACTAGACATCGACAAGAAATTAGGTGATTACATCCCGGAAATTACGGGTAAAGGCCCTTATTCACAGATTATAATCCGTGAGATGATGGCTCACCAAGCAGGCTTAACACCATGGATTGCATTTTTCAAGAAAACGATGAACAATGGAATTTTATCACCATCTATTTACGCTTCCGAAAAAAGAGATGGATACCAGTTACAAGTTGCTGAAGGTATTTTTATGAAAAATGATTATGTAGATAGCATGTATAAGCAAATTGTAACGACCCCATTAGGGTCAAAGAAATACGAATATTCAGATTTATGTTATTATTTCACACAAAAAATTATTGAGAAAATCATACAGCAGAAGCAAAATGATTATTTACTATCTAAAATATACCTTCCAATGGGGCTGCGTTATACCCGCTATTTACCTTTGAATTTCTTCTCGAGATCACAAATAATTCCAACTGAAAACGATAAAACTTTCAGAAAGCAACTAATACATGGATTTGTCCACGATCCGGGAGCGGCTATGCTTGGTGGAGTCGCTGGCCATGCGGGCGTTTTTTCCAACGCAACCGATTTAGCAAGTATCATGCAATTATTTTTAAACAATGGCGAATATGCCGGCATGCAATTCTTCACCGAAAAAATTGCAAATGACTTTACACGAGCTCAATACCCTGGCAATCGAAGGGGAGTTGGTTTTGACAGACCGAATGCAAGCGGCGGCGGAACCTGCGATGAATTAGCCTCATCAGAAAGTTTTGGTCATTCCGGATTTACGGGCACCTTAGCATGGGCTGATCCAAAAAATGATGTGGTATTTATATTTTTATCCAACCGTGTAAATCCAGACCAAGATAACTGGAAATTAAGAGACATGGGCATACGCACCAAGATACAACATGTAGTTTATGAAGCCGTAAATTCCAGAAAAAAATAGACTTATTTTACACGGTTAAAGCTCATAGCTAAAAGCATCCATCTAGGTAGAGATTTTCCTTTTGCTTTATTTTTCAAATGAATGTACCACCCTATTTTTTTAATAACTGGTACCTTATGCGTTTCCACAAATTCAATCAATGTGCCATCTGGATCTTCCACATAAGAGAACCTTCCACCCGCTTCACCCATATCAAAAGTTTCTGAGCTATCTACTGTAAAAGAAAAGCCCTTATTCGCACATTCTTGTTTCAAGACTTCCATACCTTGCACATCGAAACACAAATGAATAAATCCCCAATCTCCCCACATTCGATCTTGAAAAATAGACTTTGCATTCGTATTATCGGACAGTTGAATCAGTTCTAATTGACTAGTTCCTAACAACTGAGCGAATGGGCCACGTCGTGCATTTTTATGTGAAAGACGAACACGTCTCATTGGGCGGTTTCCGCCATCTACCAAAGAAAAATCTTCAAAAACACCTGTGTCATCCAATTGAATCGCATCGTAATTTAGTAAGTCTTGATAAAAATCAATTGATTTTTCCATGTCAGAAACTCCAATAATAGCTCCTGCCATACCGCCACAATGAGACGGGTGTTTGGTATTGCTAAACCAACTTTCACTTTCCACCACTTGAAATAAATTACCATTTGGATCACGAAGAAAATACGACCAACATCCAAGAGCATCCTGCGTGGGAGGGGCTAAAATATCCGCATTATTCCTTGACATATATTCAAACGACTTATGTATATCTCTAGATTTAATTTTACAAGCAAAAAGGCCATAGTCACCCATTTGCACATCAAAAGATGCTTTTTCAGTATTCCGTGAAGTATATTGCCAAATTTCAAAACCTCCGCCACCATCCATGCTCAAGGCAAGTGTAGCTGTTCGCGATTGAACTTTATCGCCCGTATATTTTGTCATTAAAGGAGCTTCCGCTGCTTCTTCAAAAATCTTTATATCAATTCCAAATTGCAAGCGATACCAAGCCCAAACTTCATTAACATTGGGCACACCAATACCCATTTGTTGTATTCCACAGATAATTTTTTCCATATTAAATTTGTGCAAATATAAAAAATTCAATTAGCGAACAGCCCTCTCATTAAACAAAACATACCCGTAACTAAATTGAAAAGCAAAAGGCTTCGTTTGTTGAGGGAAATAATTAATCGTTGCTCGAATTGGGCCGATAATAGAATGGTAAATTAAGGAAGAAGAGGCTAAATAAGATGTTCCCAGAAAATAGTTTGAATACTCGAAAGTCCCATCTGTATTTTTCTGCAGAATAATAAAGGGTTGGTAATAATAAGCATCTATTCGTAACTCTAAATTTTTCTTTAGCAAAGCGACAAAATTTATTCCTGCACCAACGTGTTGCGGAGAACGATATTCAGGTAAAAAATAAGTGTCCATATCAGGGATTATTGAAAATACAGGCAGGGAGAGCAAACTTGCCGTATAATTTGCAAAAAGAGATTGGCTGTTAAACATCCCTTTGAAATGGACACCTAAATGTATGCGTGATTTCTCCAAGAAATAATGTTGAAATTCTGCATTTAAATTTATCCAATTGTGTTCAAGAACCACTGTACTATCAAATAAAGCAGTAGACCCCGGCGAAGTCCGTTCGGTTGAAGCAACGTATCGTACTTTGACACTAGAAAAAGTACCAGTTGAAGCAAATTGCTTTCTATTAAGCGTATTGTGCAATACTTCGTAACTAATAGTTGAACCAATTAAGACCGTTACATCAGCCGTATCTTTATTGGTAAATTGGGGGGTTTGATAATATTCATCCGTCAATTTAAATCTTCTAAAATCGAATGTGCCTTTTGAATTATTTAATATGGGATGCTTAATTTTAGCCCCATAATAAATTTCATTTTGCACTAGAAATGAAGGTTGTACATCTTCAAAAAATGTAGCAAAACTTCGGAAATAATCCCATCTATTCAATACCAAATACGTTGCAATGGATATTGGGAAGGCAGTGGGGAAATCAACCTTAGCAACTAGTTTCCCAGAACCGTAAAACTTCCCAAAATAAGAAGAGGCATTAATAGTACTTGCTAGACGACCAAATCTACGGTACGTTACTCCCAAAAAACCAGTATTCACTGCCCTAGAAGAAATATGTCCACCAACATCAATTTTAAAATCTTTCGCTTTACGAATCAATAAATTTAAATGGAAAGTTGAATCCTTATTTAATTTTAATGTAGGATATATAAATTCAATTTGTGGCTTCGTATACAATCGAAAATATCTTTCCTGAAGTTGCTCGGCATTTAAAACTTGATTGTTTTTGGCCCTTAAAATTGCTTTCGTTGCGAATGATAAGTTTTTATTATCAACACTTTCAACGGAAATTGAGCTAACCATTAATGGTATTTTTTTTCGCTTAAAAAGCGACCTCCTAAGTGCTAATTCACTTGGCAAAATTCTATTTATTATACCAATGCCTACTGAGTCTAATTGTAAAATCGTTGCTCTATACCCATCATCAATTGCTTGCTTTACCTCATCAAATTGAAAGGTCCCTACTTTTGAATCTGTTCTAATTATTATACCTTCGGAACAAGGCAATTCATAAGCTGTAGGTGTTTGCATCATGTTTTGCAACAAACCAATGAAATCTTGTTCGCTAGGTTGAGTAGGGTTGGAAGAACAATTACTTCCGATAATATAATCAGGATTGAAATCAGCATACATAACATTAACAGGGAAATTATTATAAAGACCGCCATCAAAATAAATAATTCCATTCACCTTAATTGGATTCAGGTAAAAAGGGAAAGTCATAGAAGCTCGAACGGCTTGATTGAGACACCCCTCCTTAAAAACCGTACTCTTTTTATTTACAACATCGGAGGCAACACATCGAAAAGGAACGAACAAGGAGTCAAAATCGGCGTGATGACTTGCGCTTATTACATTAAATATTTGGGCCATTTCAAAATCCAAAAAAGAAGGGGTTACCAAATTCAAGGGGATAGACTTTCTAAGAATACTATCCTTATGAAAACTAAAATCAACAAAGCCGGCATTATTTTCTTCTTCGTTAAAAAGGAAACGCTTCCCAACATCCAACTTACCGTTGGCCATTAATTGAAATTCATCTCCCAAAACATATGCTTCAATTTCAGCTGGAGAATAGCCACAGGCATATAAAGCACCCACTAATGCGCCTGCTGATGTACCTGTAATATAATCAATTGGAACACCTCGTTCTTCTAATGCCTTAAGTACTCCAATATGGGTTAATCCCGTTGCACCACCGCCACTCAATACCACACCCACACTTTTTTGGGCTGAACAGAAAAGCCCTGTAAAGAAAAATTGTGCGAACAATAAACCTAAGAATGCTTTCAATTGTGTTACTTTTGTACAAATTTAGGCGCTTAATTCGTAAAAATGACCACTCTCGATAATTTAACAAAAGATTCAATAACGATCACCTTAAAATGTTTCTTCGGTTTCGAAGAAACTTTAGCAGAGGAATTAAAAGAATTAGGCTACAAAGACATCATTTTATTAAATCGTGCAGTACAAATTAAAGGTACTTGGTACGATGTGTATTTTTTAAACCTACATATACGTTGTGCCATTTCGATATTAGTTGAAATCGCACAATTCCGCATTCACGATGAACAAGATGTTTACAAAAAATCAGCTCAAATAGATTGGACTACCTTTTTTCGCAGCAACCAAACTTTTGCGATTAAAGGCGCAGTAAACTCCGGTTTATTTAAGAATAGCCATTTCCCTTTTTTACTTGTAAAAGATGCCATTGTCGATTGTTTTCGAGACAAAAACTTAGAACGACCCAACATCGAGTTAAAGACACCCAACATATTAATTGATTTGTACATTCGTGAAAACATGGTAACCTTATCCATCAACACGAGTGGCGCACCACTATTTCATAGAGGTTATCGAACAGAGACAGGTTCAGCGCCTTTAAACGAAGTGGTTGCGGCCTGTTTAATTAGACTTTCTGGATGGGATAGAAAAACTACATTTTTAGATCCTTTTTGCGGTTCAGGAACAATTTTAATTGAAGCCGCTCTATTGGCAGCAAGAATTCCCTCTTCAATTGAAAGACAGCATTATGCTTTTAAGAATCTTAAAAATTTCGATCAGACAACTTGGGATAAAATTTACGATAAGGCGCCGAAAAATTCAAGGGAACTTCCTTGCCGGATTTTCGGATCTGACATTGCCGACGAAATGGTATTAAAAACCAGGGCAAATTTACGTTCAATGAGTTTCGGTAAAACAATTTCTATCTCCGTTTTAGATTTTAGTGAGATTCAAAAACAAGATGAACCTGTATTTATTCTTACCAACCCTCCATACGGTCAACGATTAGAAGCCGATGTTCTTGATTTATATTCAGGAATTGGAGATTGGCTCAAAAACACGATGAATCCTTCTACAACATGGATTATCACATCGAATGAAGATGGTCCAAAATCTATAGGCCTTCGTCCCGGGAAGAAATATAACATATACAACGGGGATATCCCATGCACATTTAGATCCTACGAGACATTTTCGGGAAGCCTTAAAGAATTTAAGAGCAAAGGAAACAACAATACTGAAAAGTAAAACTTAGTAAGCTAAACGAAAAGTTTAACGATTAACGCTCAGAGATATCAACGTAATCGCGGGAAGTATTTCCAGTGTAAATTTGTCTTGGACGGCCAATTGGCTCTTTATTTTCAGTCATTTCTTTCCACTGAGCAATCCAACCTGGAAGTCTACCTAAAGCAAACATTACTGTAAACATTTCAGTTGGAATCCCAAGTGCTTTATAAATAATACCTGAATAAAAATCGACATTAGGATACAAATTTCGCGCTTTGAAATACTCATCTTCTAGCGCAACCTTCTCTAATTTCTTTGCAATAGCCAACAAAGGATCGTTGATGTTTAATCTTTCCAACACATCATCACATGCTTTCTTGATGATATTAGCTCGAGGATCAAAGTTTTTGTAAACACGATGCCCAAAACCCATTAATCGAAATGGATCTTCTTTATCTTTCGCTTTTGCGACCCACTTATCTACGTTTCCTCCGTCGTTATTAATTTGTTCAAGCATTTCGATAACTTCTTGATTTGCACCACCATGTAATGGTCCCCAGAGCGCTGAAATACCAGCAGATACTGTTGAATATAAGTTTGCCTGAGACGAACCTACAATCCGAACGGTAGACGTTGAACAATTTTGTTCGTGATCAGCATGTAAAATTAATAAGGTGTTTAATGCCTCAACTACTACTGGGTGCATCTTGTAATCTTCTGTCGGCATTGCGAACATCATGTAAAGAAAATTCTGACAATAATTGAACTCGTTTCTTGGATACATGAATGGGTGACTTAAAGAATTTTTAAACGACCATGCTGCCAAGGTTGGTAATTTCGCAATTAATCGATGGATCGTTAAATTTTTAGCCTCCTTGCTTCTATTTGGATCCAAGGATTCAGGGTAAAAGGTAGAAAGGGAAGATATCATAGACGATAAGACACCCATCGGATGAGCTTTAGCCGGATACGCTTCAAAGAATTGCTTCATATCTTCGCTCACCAAGGTGTGCTTCTTAATACTCATTTCGAAATCTGCTAATTCATCCTTCGTAGGTAATTCGCCATAAATGAGCAAATAAGAAACCTCCATGAAAGATGCTTTTGAAGCCAACTGTTCGATTGAATATCCACGGTAGTGTAAAATTCCCTCTTCACCATCTAAGAACGTTATTGAACTTTTAGTAGCACCTGTATTTTTATAACCAGAATCTAGGGTAACATAACCCGTTAAATCTCTTAATTTAGAAATGTCAATTGCTTTCTCATTCTCAGTACCTGTAAAAACAGGCAGTTCATAAATTTTTCCGTCTAATTCTATTTTCGCAACTTCACTCATTTCTAAATTTTTAATGTTTTCAATCCTTAAAATTACAAAAGAAATTTGTTGATAATAAAAAAAAGGAGAAATATTTTTTTTTATAAGAAGCTAGCAAATAGTAAAGATTCGGATCGCAAAACCTTAAAATTTATTTTTTTCCGATTACAAATTCTCTTCAACGAAATCTAAGATCATCTTAAACAAATGATTACGGGTATTTCCACCATAAATTCCGTGATTTTTATTCGGATAAATAAATAAATCAAATTGCTTATCTGCTTTCACCAACGCATTAACTAATTCCATTGAATTTTGATAATGAACGTTATCGTCGGCCGCTCCATGAACCAATAAAAACTTGCCCTTTATTAAATTCACATGATTAACTGGTGAATTGGCGTCATAGCCTTCCGCATTTTCTTTCGGAGTACGCATGAATCGTTCAGTATATATATTGTCGTAATTTCGCCAATTTGTAACAGGAGCAACCGCGATAGCCATTTTAAAAACATCGGCGCCTTTGGTAATAGCTAACGAAGCCATAAAACCGCCATAACTCCAACCCATCACACCAATTCGATTAGCATCCACGTAGGAATACCCTTGCAATTCTTTTGCAGAGGCGATTAAGTCCTCCGTTTCTAACTTCCCTAATTGCAAATAAGTGGATTTTTTGAAAGCTGCCCCTCGGTAAAGCGTTCCTCTTGGCTCAACACAAACAACCAAATAGCCTTTTTGAGTTAGTAACTGGTGAAACATATAATCTGAATTATCCCAAGCATCTACCACTTCGTTGTGTCCAGGGCCACCATATAAAGTCATGTAAACCGGATATTTTTTAGAAGAATTAAAGTTGGCCGGCTTCATAATCCAGCCATTTAATTTATTTCCATTTACATCAAATGTGATGAACTCTTTTTTGCTTAATGCTAGATTCCCAAGCTTACTTTTTAAAACTTTATTATCCTCCAACATCAGAACAAGACTTCCATCATTTTTATTTAAGGTATAAACAGGCGGAGTATTCGCATCAGAATGCGTGAATACCATAAACTTCATTCCGGTAGTAAATTCAGCATCACTAACTCCCATTGGCAATGACAACAATTTATAGTTTGACCCATTAGTACTAATAGAATGTATCGTTTTGATCATCGGGGAGACCTCTGCAGAAGAATAATAAACGGTGTTGGTGTTTTCATCGATTCCGTATAAGTCTATTACGTCCCAATTCCCTTTCGTGATTTGCGTACTAGTCCCACTAAAATCAAGTTGATAAATATGATTGAACCCATCGATTTCACTCGTTCTTAAAATCGAATTTCCATCTTTTCGAATCATTAAATTGTTGTCAATTTCAACGTAAGTTTTCGATTTTTCCTCAAAGAACATTTTCTGAGTCATTTTTTTACTTGAAAGATCTATCAAATGATATTTCAACTGATTTTGATGGCGATTTAAGGTTTGAAGAATTAGCTTATTGGCCGTTTTTGACCAAGAAAGCCTTGGGATATACTCGTATTCCCCAAGATTGATTGGCGTGATTTTTCCGTTGGACACATTAACTATATGAGCCGTAACCTTACTATTGTCCTCTCCAGCCTTCGGATATTTGTAGGTATATTCGGTTGGATAAAGTTCGTTGTAGAAAGTCAGATTGAATTCCTTTACCTCCTTTTCATTAAAACGTAAAAAAGCAATCCATTTAGAATCTGGCGACCAGTCGTACCCTTTGGTAATACTAAATTCTTCCTCATAGACCCAATCCGTTGTTCCGTTAATGATTTTATTTCTTTTTCCATCTTCCGTTAATTTCACGATTTTTCCATTGGCAACTTGCTTTACAAAAATGTCATTCCCATAAATAAATGAAACCGACTTTCCATCGGGTGAATACTCCGCTAATGATTGCGGTTGATGTTTTTCATCTAAAGGCATTAATTGTTTTGTCGAAATATCATATAAATAATATACCGCCGTAAAACTTCTTCGATAAATAGGAACAATACTTGTCATGAACAAAATCTTCGTCTCATCAAAATTGAACTCGTAATCATCAAATGCAATCTTCACCTCCTTGTACATCAACGAATTACCGTTTACCAACAAGGTGCCGGCATCAGTAGGGTCCGTTAATTTATACTTCACAATAGAGCCGTCCTCATTCATTTTTGTATAATGTTCCCCATCTTTCATCGATTTAAATCCCTCTACCCCTTTCGGATAAAACTCATACTTTTTCCAAATTTGTTCGACCGTAAGATCTTGAGCGTAGAGATGTAAACTCAATAAAAAGAAAGCACAGATTATAATTTTCATGGTAACTAATTTTTAGAAGACGAAGATACTTGTTAAAGTTTAATTAATATATAGCGCTAAAAAATTTAATCTTAAACAGCCACTGAGTTGTAATATTGACTAATTTTTAAATTACTTTTGTAAAATAAAAAATTTAACCATGAAAATAACCGCTACTTTAATTTTTTTCTTTGCAATTAATGCAATAACTGCACAATCAAATTGCACTCAATTATTTATTTCAGAATACGTGGAAGGCTGGTCAAATAATAAAGCCTTAGAAATTTATAATCCAACATCATTACCTATTGATTTAAGTCAATATTTTGTTTCGCGTTATTCCAATGGATCGTCTACTGCTACAGTTTCTAATTCCATTCAATTATCAGGAACCATAGCACCACATAGTGTTTACGTTGCTGTATTGGAAAAATTAGATCCACTAGGAATGGGCCAAGAAGCACCAGTTTGGGATTCATTACAAGTAAGGGCTGATGGATTTTATTGCCCTGTATATAATACTTCTAACTGTTTCTATTGGAATGGAAATGATGCTGTTATGTTAGCAAAAGGAACCTTACCTGCATTAGCTACTACATTAATAAATCCTACGAATGTACCAGGATTTGTGATCGTAGATATTTTTGGTAAAATAGGAGAAAATCCTGCGAATGATACTGGAAGTGCAGCAGGAAACGATGGTGCATGGTCTTCACAATTTCCATACAGCACTGGTCTTGGAACTTTGGTTACAAAAGACCACTCTATGATTCGTAAAACAGCGATTCAAAAAGGTGTAAATACACCTGTTTCTTTCTTCGATCCTTTATTAGAATGGGACTCTATTCCAGCTGTAATTGTTCGATTAGATGCCAATGGAGATACGATTTTTGGAGCAAGCGGAAACCCAATTTTAGATGGAAATTGGAACTCATTAGGTTCACACGATTGTAATTGTAATCCTGCAGCTATCAATGAAACAAGCGTTCAGGAATTAATTATGTATCCAAATCCAACATCTGGAATCGTTTATTTGAAAAATGCGCAAAACATTAAAGCAGTTCAGTTAGTAAATGCTTTCGGTCAGCAAATGACATATAACACTTACGACAACAAAGCCAATTTGACGATTGATATAGATGGTCATAAAGGAGTTTATTTCTTGAGAATTACCATGAAAAATGGATCGCAAGAAATTAAAAAAGTAATTGTAAGATAATTTCTCTCAATATATAAAAGCCGTTTTAAACGGCTTTTATTATTTTATTCTTCCAATGAAGACATACCTACTTATTTTTTCCTGCGTGTTATCTTTTTTTGTCGTAGGACAGAATAAAGGAAATTTAACTATCAAAGTTGTCGACGTAAATAAAGATATCGTTGTCGGTGCAAAAGTTATTTTAACGAGTGAAACAGATCCAAATGCTATTTATAAAGCCGTTACATCATCAGATGGCACATGTATAATTAGCAATCTAATTTTCGGGGCTTACCAGGCCAATGCAAGTATGATTGGCTTTGAACCTATCGCACAACCCATAAAAATCACAAAAACAGAGAACACATTAACGATCCTACTTGGTGGGAATCAAGAATTTGAAGAAGTAAAAGTGATTGGGAATTTAGTGAATGAAGGGAATGTACCAGTAGCCGTTACAAAAATATCACTGCAGAAAATAACGGAAGAATTAGGTTCTAGGGATTTACCCATGTTATTAAATGGTACCGCAGGAGTTTATGCAACTTCACAAGGTGGAGGAGATGGAGATGCAAGAATCAACGTCCGTGGTTTTGACCAACGAAATGTGGGGGTTATGATAGATGGTGTTCCTGTTAACGACATGGAAAATGGCGCGGTTTATTGGTCAAATTGGTTTGGTTTAGATGCGATAACGGCCCAAATGCAAGTTCAAAGAGGATTGGGCGCCACAAAAATTGCCATGCCTTCAATCGGCGGAACGATTAATATCATTACACAAGGAATCGGCAATAAAAAAGGAGGAAGTTTTAAACAAGAGTATGGAACAGGTAACCTGCTTAGATCGAGTTTTTCATACAATACAGGCATGACACCAAAAGGTTGGGGTGTGACTGTTTCTGCGTCCTATAAACAGGCCGATGGTTGGGTAGATGGAACATATAGTCAAGGATTATTTGGCTACGCAAAAATTTCAAAAAAGATAAATTCGCATTTAATAACCCTATCAGGATTTGCTGCCCCACAAAAACACGGTCAACGTTCCTATACTCAAGCCATTCAATATTGGGATAAAGATGCCGCAAGAAATTTAGGAACAACCATAGATACAAACACGCAGTTTTTTGACATGGGGATTCGATACAACCAACATTGGGGATATCGAACGGAAAACGGAAAAAGAGAGATCCTGTCTGAACGCGAAAATTTTTATACTAAGCCACAACTAACCTTAAAAGACTTTTGGAAAGTAAATGATAAATTATCCGTTTCTAACATGGCTTATTTTTCAATAGGACGTGGTGGAGGAACAAGTATTTATAATTCTTCTGCGGTGCTTAGAGATTCCAATAATTTGATAAATTGGGATCTAATGGAAGAATCTAATAAAGTCAATTCGTTATTTGGTACGCCAAATATAGATCTTCTATACTCCCCTACTGAAATAAAATCAAGTCAGCTAATCATCGCAAGTATAAACAATCATTTTTGGGCGGGGTATTTAGGACAATTTAATTATGAATTGTCAAAGAAGGTAGAGGTATCAGGAGGAATTGATTTGCGGTACTATGAAGGCAGGCATTATCAAGTGGTTTCAGATTTATTGGGCGGTGATTATTACGTAGACAATGCTGATAAAAACGCTGCGACTCCTATGAAAAGAGTGGGCGATAAAATCGCTAAAAACACCTTCAATGCCGATCGTAGTGGATTGGTTCAATGGACGGGCGCTTTTGGTCAGATGGCCTACACGGGAGACAAACTATCGTTTTTTGTGAATGTTACTGGCATCTTAAACGGATATAAAGGCATTGATTATTTCCAGAAAAAAGTATTGGAAATAGGAGACACTACCTTTCGAATTGGTACGGGAGATACAATTCAATATCAAGGCAATACGTATACATCTTCCTCAGTAGGACTAAAAAACGATCAAACAGATTGGAAATTTTTACCCGGATCTACTTTTAAAGGCGGAGTTGCTTACCGAATTGTTGAAAATGCGAGTGCTTATATCAACCTTGGTTATTTAAATCGTACGCCACAATTTTCTAATGTCATAGACAACAATACCAATGCCTTCTTTGGAACCTTCACCAACGAACGCATTTTTGCATTGGAAGGTGGAGTAAATTATGCGGACAAAAAATTTGGCGTTAACTTGAATGGTTATGCAACGAATTGGAAAAACAAACCATTTCCATATGGCGTTGCCGTTCCAGATCCAAATGATCCCACAGAATCTATACGCGTTAATATTAACGGAATGGATGCGATACACCTTGGCGGCGAATTAGATATTGCTTACAACATCACCAAAAAACTAAGTGCCGAATTCATGTTGTCCTATGGAAACTGGTATTGGAATTCAGATAAAACCGTTCTTATCCCACAGTATGATTCACTGGAAATAACCTTTGATGCCAAAGGAGTTCACGTTGGTGATGCGGCACAAACCGCCTTGTCAGCCTCTATTCGCTATGAACCCTTTAAAAATTTCTATTGTAAAATTCAAACACAGTATTTTGATCGATACTATTCTAATTTTGATCCTTTTACATTACAAGGTGTGAATGCAAGAAGAGAATCATGGATAATGCCATCTTATTATCTCGTTAACTTATTTGCTGGATATAAATACCCCTTAAAAAACTGCACGCTTAATACAAGTGCTACCATCACCAATTTATTAAATTCGAGATATATATCTGATGCTACCAACAATGCAAACGATAGTTATGATACCTTTGATGCGCAATCGGCCACCGTTATGTTTGGTGGAGGGTTTCGATTTAATGTATCTGTCGGTATTCAATTTTAATGTTTAACTAATTTTTATGAAAAAAATAATTTTAAGTAGCCTCGTAATTTTCTCATCGATCTCCCTTTTTGCACAAAATATTGCTACAGCAAGAAATGCGGGTATTGGTCAAACAGTAACGGTTACAGGTGTTTCTTCTAATGGGTCAGAACTTGGTTCTATTCGCTACATCCAAGATGGAACGGCAGCAATCCCATGCTATGGAACGAATTTGAGTAGTGTGTTAAAAGGGGATTCAATTACAGCTACAGGTGTCTTATTTGACTTTAACGGTTTATTAGAAATTTCTCCAACAAGCTCGTTTACGAATCATGGCCCAACAACTAATAACATCCCTTTAAACATTCCAATAACAAGCGCAGGCGAACCATTGGAAGCGCAATTAATTCGAATTGAAAATGTGACATTTGTCCAAAGTGGTAACTTAGCAGCTGGTAACAGCACCGTTCAAATTACAGATGGAACGAATACATTAGATGTTCGAATCAATGGAACAACTAATATAGACGGCACGCCAATTATGGCTGGACCGGTGACTATAACAGGAGTACTTGGTCAATTTAATACAAGTTATCAAATTGTGCCAAGAAGCACCAACGATATCGTAGCTTATGTAGCGCCATTAAATGAAATAAATGTAAAAATTAACGGAGCAACCGTACTAAACAATGGTTCATACATCATTGGAAATACCGCAATTAATACCATTACTATTGAAAATACAGGTGTTCAAAACCTTAGCATAACAGGAACAGCGATTACAGGTGCAAATGCTGCCGATTATACAACCAACCTAAATACAGCAACTATTCCGGGTGGAGCGAACCAAAACTTCACGCTTAATTTTAACCCAGCAGGACCTGGTTCAAGGTATGCTTCTATTTCTATTAGTAATTCAGACATTGACGAAAATCCATACCTGATTAATTTCATTGCCGTTGGAAATGACAATTTAGCTACTGAACCAACTAGTAATCCAAGCAGCTTAACATTTTCAAATGTACAAGCATATACGCTTGCGGGAGCATATAATGACGGAGTAAATGCAGAAAAGTACATCGTTCTTTGGAAAAATGGAAGCGCTGTTACTGCCGTTCCAACAGATGGAAGCTCTTATTTGCGAGGCGATATTATAGGCGATGCTAAAGTGGCATACATTGGTCCAGGTACCTCATTTACTCCAAGAGGAATTATTGCCAATCAATCGTATCATTTTGCCGTTTTTGCCTTTAATGGACCAGCTGGCTTTGAGAATTATAAAACAACAAATGCTACAATTGGCAATACAAGTAGCACAGGATTAAATATCGGAAATTACTATGCGGCAATAAATTCATCTTCGCCAACATTTTTAACAAACCTTTCCAACCTTATCAATCCGCACACTGTTGTTAGTTATTTTAACTACAAACAAACGGTTATGAATCAATTTGAGGTGAGAGACACCACAAATGGACAATCTTACGTGATATGTGCGTATTCAGGGGAGAGAAAGGTGTTTAATGATCCTTTCGATTGGTCAACCCAGGGTTACTCTCGAGAGCATAGCTTTTGTCATTCATGGATGCCAACATTTCCAGCTGACAATCCTGAATTAATGGAATATTGTGATCAGCATAATTTATACCCAACGAATTTACAGAATGCCAATACACCTCGAAGCAATCTGCCTTTAATGGACATTACAGGTAATGTTGTATTCAACTATTTAGAAGGAAGTGTTGGTTATAATGGAGCGCAAATGGTATACGAACCAAGAGCGTCGCAAAAAGGAAATGCCGCAAGAGCCATTTTTTATATGGCGACCTGCTACAATGGTATCAGCGGAAACAATTGGTCACTGCCTCAATATCAGGATCAAACATCATTGAAAAACTGGCATTTTGCAGATTTACCAGATAATTATGAAATTGCTAGACAAGAATATATTTTTAGTACACAAGGTAATAGAAATCCATACATCGATTCAGTTAATTTTGTTTGTCACGTAAGTTTTTCAAACATGACCTATTTAGATGTTGATTGTAATGTCGGATTAGAAGAGCAATTAGCCATGAACTTTAGCGTATTCCCTGTTCCATCTAATGGAAAAGTATTCGCTCAAGTAAATGGATTAAACATCACAGGGTATGTTATAACTGATATACTAGGCAAAACTATACTACAAAACAATATGCTTAACGCGGCTGTTTTAGAACTAGATGGAAATCAACTAAAAGCCGGAAAGTATATAATTGAAGTAAGCACAGAGCTTGGAAAAACCAACCGTTCTTTTATCATTGAATAATGAATAAACTAATTTGGATTTTATGTTTAGGAGCAAGCCTTGTGGCTTGCTCTTCGCATTTAGTCTTGCACCAAACCGCTATCGTACCTATCTCCAAAGATGGCACGAGTGTTTTTGAAACAGAACAAATAATAAAGCCCTATCGAGATTCAATGTCGAAAGTCATGAACATTCACGTCGGAATCTCGCCCGTGAACTTTATTATTGAGCGCCCCTCTTCGAATTTAATGAATTGGGTGGCGGATGCCTTGTTTGCAAATCAGACAAAAACAATTCGCTTAAACCAACCCGTATTTTGCCTGTTAAATTTTGGTGGAATTCGCTCTACCTTAAATAAAGGGGAGATATTGATGGGAGATATGTTCAAACTAATGCCTTTTGACAATTTAATTACATGGGTTGAAGTTCCCGTCGATGTATTGCCTGAAATCGCTGCCCATCTGCAAAAAACAGGAGGTGAACCCCTATCCAATGCCTACTTGGAGAATGGCCAACTACACGTTAACGGGCTAGACCAAAGTCATACACACGTTTGGATTATTACCTCAGACTATTTAGCGAATGGAGGCGATAATATGTTGTTTTTTAAAAAAGGGACCAACTACACGAAACATACTAAAACCCTAAGAGACGCTCTGATTGAAGAAGCCATGTTCCAAGGAGATTTAATTGAAACAACAAATAAAAGAATTCGGTAATGGAAAGACGGGGATTTTTAAAAAAAGCTGGACTAGGCATAACAGGAATAGCAGTTGTTCAACACGGATTTGGACAAACTTTCGTAAAAAAAAGTAAGCGAATTACCATTTTGCATACCAATGACACCCATTCCAATATTGATCCATTTCCTGACAACCACCCTAAATACCCGGGCATGGGAGGCGTTGCTAAAAGACATTCCATAATCAAAAAAATACGCGAAGAAGAAGCGCACGTTCTCCTATTTGATGCGGGTGATATTTTTCAAGGAACGCCCTATTTTAATACATTCAAAGGACATTTAGAAATGAAGATCATGTCCGAAATGGGTTATGATGCAGCAACTATGGGCAACCATGACTTTGATATTGGATTAGAAGGATTTTTGAGCGCTCAAGAACACGCCAACTTTCCATTTTTGTGCTCCAATTATGATTTTACCGATACCATTTTGAATGGAAAAACGAAAAAAAATACCGTTTTCTTAAAAGGCGGAATAAAAATTGGCGTATTTGGAATTGGCGTAAATTTATCCAGCCTCGTACCCGATGCAAATTATGGAAAAATGATTTACAAAGATCCTTTTGAAACTGCCAATGAACAAGCAGCGGAATTAAAAGCGAAGGGATGCGATTTAATTATTTGCCTTTCTCACTTGGGGTATGAATACAAAGACGATAAACCATCTGATCGATTGATGGCACAAAAAACAAGGAACATTCACTTGATCTTAGGAGGTCACTCCCACACATTTCTGGAGAAACCAACCTTGGAAAAAAACATAGATCAAGAACCCGTTTTAATCAACCAAACAGGATGGGCAGGTATAAATTTAGGAAGGATTGACATCGATTTTGACAAACAACTCTTTCATTCAGATACCATAAAAGTCATTTAGACTAACTTGCCATCACGAATCCTAATTAATTTTCTTACATTTAAAAATGTTTTCTTAGGCCTGCTAGCAGATTTACTAGACTAACATACAAAGAAAAATTAACCCATAAATGAGAAACAATTGATTCTAGCGACAAAAAACATCACTATAATAGTAAAGCGGATGCGGCCAATTCTCATCCTTATTTTTCTATCAAGCCTTTTCGTAAATTGTGCAGGAAGAAAAATCGGTACGCCACCAAAAATTAGCAACATAGCCATCCCAACTACAAGAGCCATAATTTATCAAGATAGTTCCTTGTTAAAAAATGATATTATTCAATTTTGGGCAAATGCAAAAATAAACGAGTGGGGAGAAGAAGGGAAAATCGATTTCAAAATTCCTCGAGCCATTATTGGTTGTCTTCTTGCGAAGAAAAGAATTCCTGAGATTAATGCCTACCTTCTGAAACAATATCCTTCTGGAGAAATCGGATCAAAGTGGCTATTAAATCAAAAAGGAGGGTACGATTTTACAGCCATGTCAATCATTCCAATTTTGTATTTATTCGCCGATTCTACTGAGTTATTATACCCACAAACGAAAGAACACCTTATCAAGCATATATTAACAATTAGAGGTCCTGGATTCACTAGAAACGTTCCACGATTATGCTTTCAAGATTCTGAAAACCATATATTAATGGGGGAAGGAGCGCGTTATTTAACCAATCAATGGCTTTATGAACACGGGGAGACAAATCCGCAATATGATAATAAATTTAACGGGGTGGAAGAAGGTTTGAAAGCGTATTTACAAGAAATCCAACAATATGGAATTTATGAGTATAATGCCAAGCCTTACTTGGGGTATACCTATTCAGCATTGATGAATTTGAGTGCTTTTGCCAAAGGGGAAATTCAAGAACTCGCCACCAAAATTTTAGACCATATTAATTGGCAATATGCCTTGAATAGTTTTAACTTCAAACACTTACCACCCTATAGAAGACGATTTAAAAGAAGTATCGACAAAAGCATCTATTCCGATTACCATTCTGTTATGTTGATGATGTGGGCGAGTTTAAAAGAGAAAAACCTAAATTTAAAAATCACTAAAGGTGAACACATCGCACTATGGGCTACCATGTTACCCTATCGACCTGCCGATGATGTACTTAATTGGTGCCTTGCAAAACCAAACCAATACTTTGTTAAAATTGGACATGGACATAATTCCTGTCCTGAAATTTGCAGCGGTGATAGCACCTTTTTACTCACGTCAGGAGGAGCAAATCAAGGAAGATCTTCCCTAATTGTTCCACAACCCACCGTATTGTTTTTAGCAGATAGTGCCAAATCACTCAAAGAACTATTCTACCTATCTAATCCTGATAAAGATTTCATGCGATGGAATAATACCGGGGTTTATCAGGATTTTGCTTGTGGAAAAGGAAGTATACACGTTCCAAAAAACAAAAAAGCTGAGGTAGATTCATGTGATTGGTCGATATTTCCTATATCGAAAGGACTATTTTTAGGGGTCTATTCAAAAAAAGGTACTGCTTTGCTGGTAATCGTTAGAGAATCTTCTGCCAAAAGCGCTTTTAGCAAAATAGTAAAAGAAAATCCTGACCAGAAAATGTACAAAACACAATTTATGCATCCCAATGGAAATTTAATCGCTTACGACCTTGACGCGCCAAAAAACACATGGGTAATCAAAAGCGTAAATGGCATCTTGACAGATCGTGACTTCGAAAAATGGCCTTTTTTCGAAGGAGATATTGACGGTTTTTAAGTCCTTATTATCGATAATATAGGAAATCAAGCGAAGGCCAAGGTAGAATTTTGATATCTTTGCAAAAAATATTTCTATATGTCTGAGAATCCTGTTCGCGTACGTTTTGCCCCATCACCCACTGGTCCATTGCACATGGGCGGTGTTCGAACCGCATTGTACAATTACCTTTTCGCAAAAAAACACAACGGAACATTTATCATTCGAATTGAAGATACCGACCAAACACGTTTTGTTGAGGGCGCGCAAGATTACATCATGGATGCTATGGAATGGTGTGGTATTATGCCTACAGAAGGCCCAGGAATTGGGGGAGATTTTGGACCATATGTACAATCCGAAAGAAAAGACATGTACAAGCCATACGCAGAAACATTGATTGCCAATGAAAAAGCATATTATGCTTTTGATACGCCTGAAGAATTAGAAGCGATTCGAGAAAAATCAAAACAGATGGGTATGCCTAATTGGCAATACAATAGCGTAACAAGAACCAGCCTGCGTAATTCTACAACACTTCCTCAATCGGAAGTAAATCAATTATTAAGCAATGGAGCGCCTTACGTTATTCGCATGAAAATGCCTCGAAATATAGACATTCGTTTTCATGACATCATTCGTGGTTGGGTCGTTGTAAATACCAATAATTTAGATGATAAAGTTTTGTTCAAAAGCGATGGAATGCCGACCTATCATTTGGCGAATATTGTTGATGACCATACCATGAAAATCAGCCATGTAATTCGAGGAGAAGAATGGTTGCCATCAGCTCCATTGCATGTTATGCTCTATGAAGCGTTTGGTTGGGATTGCCCATTATTTGCGCATTTACCCTTATTATTGAAACCGGATGGAAATGGAAAATTATCAAAAAGAGATGGAGATCGTTTAGGATTCCCTGTTTTTCCAACCAATTGGACTACCGCAGAAGGAGAGCTTTACTCAGGCTATCGAGAAAAAGGCTATCTTCCTGGGGCCTTTATCAATATGTTGGCCTTATTGGGGTGGAATCCCGGCACGCCACAAGAAATTTTCAGCTTAGGTGAATTAGTGGAGGCATTTAGCTTGGAAAGAGTGTCTAAATCAGGCGCAAAATTTGAT